>Ga0078972_1000130_pt1 | contig 307355 bp, 313 predicted proteins | sample YelNatPaOPGAMG01_FD_67568 | JGI IMG/M metagenome (GOLD analysis project Ga0078972, IMG submission 67568) | Hot spring thermophilic microbial communities from Obsidian Pool, Yellowstone National Park, USA - OP-RAMG-01 (SPADES assembly) (version 2) | ecosystem: Environmental > Aquatic > Thermal...
ATCAAAGGAGCGACTTGGAGAGGCAGGTACAGTACTTGACGCAGTACTGCTCCTCTAATGGGTATAGCGTTATTGATGTTTTAAGCGATATAGCGAGTGGTTTGAAGACTGATAGAAAGGGACTATTGAAGCTCTTCAACTACATTATCAATAGGCAGGTAGATGTAGTTGTAGTGACTTATAGGGATAGGTTGACGAGGTTTGGCTTTGAGTACCTGGAGCACTTCTTCAACCAGTACGGTGTTAGGATAGAGGTTATGTTCGGAGAGGAGCCTAGAGACGCCTACCAGGAGCTAGTAGAGGACTTAATAGAGATCGTGACCTCCTTCGCTGGGAAGCTCTACGGGTTGAGGAGCCGCAAGAAGAGGAGGCTCGTTGAGGGGTTCAAGAAGCTCCTAGAGGAGGTTGAGAAACCTGAGTGAACTCACTAGAACAGTCGTTGTGCCGAGTGTTAAGCTCAGCAAGAGGAAGCTCACGGTCTTTAAGGAGCTTGAAGAGCTCTACAGACAGATACTCGTGGAGCTCGTGGACTACGGCTTTAGAAACAACATCGACTCGTTCACTAGGTTGAAGAGGGATAAGTATCGCGAGCTACGTAGAAGATTCCCGCAACTGCCTAGCCACTACATTCACACTGCTTGCCAGGACGCCTCCGCTAGGATTAAGAGCTTCAATAAGCTCAGGAAGAAGGGTTTGGCGAAGTCTGAGAAACCGGTGGTTAATGAGGTCTCAATATGGCTAGACGATCACTTGTGGAGGCGTATAGGGTACACAGCTATCCTCATCTACACCCACAGGGGGTGGGTGCCAGTAGAGCTCGCTCCACACAAGCTGTATTGGGGGTACATTAACACTGGTTGGGCTCTGAGAACACAGCCAAAGATAAAGATTGACCATAGACATAAGAGGTTAGTAATATACTTCGTGTTCGCCAAAGCCATTAATACCGATGAAAATGGCGTTAAACATGTAGTCTCTGTTGATGTTAATGAGAATAACGTGGCTGTCAAGGTACTCGATAAAGTGCATATTTTCGAGACAGGGATTAAGAGGATCACCATCGGCTACGCTAGATACAGAGAGATTGTGCAGAGCGTTAAGGGCAATGGATGCGTTAGTAGAACTATTCACAGCAGAGAGTGCAAGAGGAAGAGGGATATTAGGTTGAAGATCGCAAACATCATCGCCAATACAGCTAAGAGCCTCAACGCCGTGGTCGTGTTGGAGGAGCTTCCTAAGCAGTGTCCCAAGAACATGGTTAGAGATGTGAGAGACCCGGTGCTGAGGCACAGGATATACCAAGCAGGCTTCAGGGGGATGGTTAAAGCTATTGAGGAGAAGTGTCTGGAGAGGGAAGTCCCCGCGGTTAGGGTAGATCCGAGGAACACTTCATCCACATGCCCGTTCTGCGGCTCCAAGCTGATGAGGGGCAATGCCCCGAGGCAACTCAAATGCCCTAGATGCGGGTTTAAAGCCGGAAGAGATGTAATTGCAGTGTTGAACCTCGAGAAGAAGTATTCAACTCCCAAGGGGCTCGTGCCGTTAGCCCCAATGCCCAGTGAACCCACTCCAGAGGTAGCAGTGCTACCAATGAAGGAGTGGGCGAGGAGAAAGTCCCTAGATGCCATGAACTAATAAGGATGAGCATCTAGGGACAAACGGACTCTTAGCGGAGATAAACTAGTACACCCTTCTCTTGTTCCTAGCTAGCTCTGAGATTAGTTTAGAGAGGTATAGGGGTCGGTAGGTCACGGGTTTAGATTTGGACAGGCACCTAAGCAGGTCCTCTGATCCGCCGCCAGCAACTAGATATATTGTAGGTATGGACTCAGCAACTTTCTTGAAACTTTCACAAATAGTCTCCGGGTGCTCAGCTGATGTAGGTACATATGCTACCACAGCTAGGTCGTAGCTTGATCGAAGCTCGAGAGCTGTGAGTATTCTCCCTACGTCCTCAGACATAGCGTCACCCCCAAGGTCGAGGGGATTGCTCCCAGTAATTTCCTTACCTACCAACTGCTCTAACCGCTCCAGCAGCTCCCGACTCACCTCAGGTAGCTCTACACCAGCTCTCTCCAGGTGGGATGCTGTCAGGATTCCGTAGCCACCTGAGTTCGTCACAACAAGTACGCGGTTTAGGGTGCCTAGGTTCCCTAATTTCCTGAGTGCTTCTACAGAAGCTACAGCTTCCTCAACTTCCTCAGCTAGGAACCCACCAGCCTGCCTCACAGCAGCTCTAAATACCTCGTACGATGCTGCCATCCCTCCCGTATGCGACAACACAGCCGTAGAGCTGACCCTACCCCACCCTCCCTTTACAACAGCGACCGGCTTGCTTTTCGATAGCTTCATCAAGGCATCCATAAACCTCCTGCCTTCCTTGACCCACTCAGCATAGACTACCACAGCCTCCGTGTAAGGGTCCCCAGCCAGCTCCTCGACTACTTCCTCTAGGCCTACATCGACGCTATTACCTAGGCTGATGAAGTAGCTGACTCCCGACCCATACTTCTGTAGTTCATGAATAGCTATACCACCCACAGCACCACTGTGGGATAGTACCGCGATCCTGCCTGGTGTTGGAAGGATCTCTATACTTGCGTGAAGCCTACCCGGGGATGAGGTAACACCCGCCGAGTTCGGTCCTATAATCCTCATACCGCACTCCCCAGCAGCCCTCCTCAGAGCATCCTCTAGCTCCACCCGACCCTTCTCCCTAAACCCCGAAGACACTACTACCACAACGTCAACGTCCTTGTAGCATAGGTCGTTCACGACACCGATAACAGACGGAGCCGGCACCGCTACAACAGCCAGACCTACCTTTCCCGGAACCTCCCGCACTGTACTGTAGCATTTTAGACCCAGAACTTCACCATATTTAGGATTCACCGGGTAGATACCACCTTCGAAACCGAAGTTAACAATGTTCCGAACTAGCTCATAGCCTATCCTCCCCTTAACAGGTGAAGCACCTACTATAGCTACGGAGTCTACATGGCGTAGCCTAGAGATGACCCCCGCTCGGGACCCTGACACTACGGTAGCTCCCATAGAGTGAGTAGGGAAAGGTATAAGTGTCTACCAGAAAGTACCCAACAATAACCAGGGCCCAGGAACCCTGAGATCCCCCTACGTACAGCTAGGGTTGCTGACACAGGGTAAGAGAAGCGTCCCCTGCTACCCCAGAGGGCGGGAGCTTCTTTTAGGATGGCATGAGTAGAGAGCCCTAGAGCCACGAATATATTCAACGTCCTCCATTCTCCCGTACTGGAAGCACTTCGTAACGCACCAAGCTAGTCCGAAATGGAGAATCCCCCGCAACTAAGCTGTTGCACCATCAGATTGCCCTAACAACAGATTCTCCCTAAATATAGAGTTCCCCCGGTCTTATATTCTGCAGAGTCCACGATTATGATGCTCGAACTCTCCTCAAAGCTATTATGAGGTGGGCTAATACTGAGGGTCTATCTAAAGTAGTCTAGTTGGGTAGGGATAAACTCTATAAGTTAGGTGGGGGTCTATCTATAACCCCTTTCCTCCAGAAACTCTTCTAGTTTCCTGAGTTCTATCGCTCCCCTAACTACCACGAGAGCCACTACAGTTACTGCCACTACTGCCAGTGCCGTTAAAACCGGCTTTGGGAGATTCAGCCGTTCAGCGAGGACGTATCCAGCGTATGTTAAAAGACCTAGTAGAGCTACATAGACCGCTGTCCCCAATGCATATCCCAGCATCATCCCGGCTTTTGACTTACTCAGTCCTGTCTTGATCGATACGATCGTGGCTAAAACAGCTACTGATAATACCGCCGCAAACACGAGCACCGGTAGTAAACCGGTGATAGTGGCTACAGATACGAGCACCACGCCGACCAGTACCACCGTAACCAAAAGGTGTAGCCTGTGTTCAGCAGGTATAAGCAAGCCCACACCACCCAGTAGATACGTAGCACCGAAGAATACGTACACAACGTCACCTGTAGTAATGTAATCAAGTAGGTAGAGCGCTCCAAGCACGATGAGTAGAATTCCAACGAACCTCATCCCTCCACGCCAACTCAGAGATGGCATAGAACCCCCAGTACATGATTCAAAGTTAAGAATTAAAAGCTTCATAATTCAGCGGAGACCGAAGGATCGCTATCAGAACGCCTTTCCTGGGCTAGGTACCTAAGAACACCTCTAAAACTTATAAGACTGAAACCCGGTCCTCATATGGAGATAACGTTGGGTGGAGGAAAAGCTAAGAAGCCTCTGAGCGTGATGGACAAGGAAGCCCGGAAGAAAACTAAGGAAACGAGGGAGCAGACCAAGAAGGCTAAGGAGGAGAAGCCCTCTAAGAGGGCTAGCCTAGATTTGTCGGACCAGCTTCTTGAGAGAGCATCTAAAGCGTTGGCTGAGTCTAAGATAGCCACACCTTCCTCGCTAGCATCATCACTAGGTGTGAAGGTGAGCCTAGCTAGGTCGGTCATCAGGGAGCTGATAAGGTCGGGTAAGGCAGTTATGGTGAGTAAGTTCAGAGGCGTCATCCTCGCAAGGGCTACCCAAGGGTAGCCGATGGAGCGGTAGGCTTCCTATAGTGTGTTCCTCCTTAAGCAGGCAACTAGAGAATAGTATGGAGCGTTAGTACCTATAACAGTGTTCTCCCCGTAGTACCTTATGGCAAAGTAACCTGCTGCCCTGAGGCACTCGATGACCTCTGAGACCTTTGGTGAACTTATCCTTATCCTGCTCGACATCTGGACCACGTTATAGGGTAGTAACACCCCTCCATCGGCCTCTAAGGACTGGAGCTCAAGTACCTTAGATAGCTTACTAGCTGAAGCCATGTACGAGTACGAAGGTAGCGCGCTCTTAGCCCTCTCCACAGACTCTTTGTCTACCAGCTTATCGACCCAGAGAGGCCCGAGATATTCCAGTCTGTTACCGCATATTTCGCAGTCTTTCCTATCGATCTCGTGTACGAACTCCCTATAGCCGCAGTACCTGCAGTACTTCATGTAACCTAAGCTCTTCGACAGCATGGCGTCAGCAGCTGCCGCGCCCTTCCTCACCCTGTAGAGAATTCTAATGAAGTAGTTCCCTACTAGGTAGGCGATGGGCTCTACATACCTATCAATCTCAGCTGCTATCCTAGCAGCATAACCTATTAAGACCCTTAGAGCTAGGATCCTAGGTACATCTGTCGGGGTGAGGTAGCACCAATACCTCCTAGTACCGGCCCAGGGCTTGCTCCCGGAGAGGGACGCTACGTCTGTAGCTGTCGCACCGATGTACCCGCCATTCCTTACAGACCATGACGCGGCTCTGAGGAAGGGTGCTGGTGATCCGTAGGGGTCTATATCTACGAGGTCGAGCCTCTCCCCAGACCTCTTGAGTGAGTACATGACGATATTAGCATCCTCATTTAGCGCTACGACCTTAGACTCGAGGTTGTTACGGGATATGTTCTTAGCTATGAGCTCGTAAGCTCGACTATCTATATCGCTAGCATAACACTTCACTACACCAGGTACTTCGAGGCAGTACCTCAAAGCCCTCACGCCAGTACCAGACAGCGCGTCCAGCACAATAGCACCGCTAAGCCCTAGGGAAGCAGCCGCGAGGACGCTGAAGTCCCTGTTGAAGACCATTACCGGGTTATAGAACACCGGCGACCACGACGGCTCGTAAACGCCGTCAGGTCTCCTGTACCTATCTGGGTTATAGAGCAGGAGCCTTGCCCTACCCTCAACCAGCTCCACGAACTCGGCAGAGGCTGCCACAGCACTACCACATCCAACACGGGTTTCGTGGACTATACTGATATATTGTTTACGGGATTCAGCTCCTATATAAGTCTTCATTGCCCCATGTTATTTCACTGCATAGCCTCTCGGGGTTGCACCTGCCTTAGGGCGGTGAAACCTTCTTAAGGGATATACCGTATCTTTAAGTAGACTGAGGTGAGGTTGTTGGCTAGCGAGGGCGTGTCTACCGCTAGAAACCTCAGTAAGAGAATTCGAGGTTTTGTGAGGGTGGTACCTAGAGTAGCCACAGGGTACATCGAAGTTCTGGAGGCTATCCTCGTAATAGTGTTGATGATATTAACTTTCATAGCCTTAGTGATACTGGTTAGGGACCTAATATCCCTTAGGGTGGAGTCCTCCTTGAGCGAGTTCCAGATAATAGTTTCGGACGTCCTAGTACTGGTAATACTGGTGGAGCTCACCAGGAGCTTCACGATCTCTAGTTTAGGCGGTGAGAGATACCTCGAGGGGTTCATAGAGATGGGCATAATAATCCTCGTGAGGGAGCTGGCCCTAGCCGCTATGGCTGCCAACATGATCAACGCCCTCATGGCCAGCGGCGGAGCCACCTTATTGATCCTAGCTCTCTGGTTCACTAAGGAGAGGAAAGAGCCGGAACCGTAAGGACGATGTAGCCTGTTTAAACTTCTCCCACACCCAAAGAGCTGTTTCAACAGTAGACCGCCCTCGCGAATAGATCGCAAATTCTAGGAGGTAATTCTAGCTAGTAGATCTCTCAGTGCGTGCATGTCTATTAACAGCTCTAGTACGTCTCTTAGGTGAGCTGAGATCCTCAAGAGGTTCTCAGTACTGCCTGCTGCTAAGGGATCCTTTTCTATTTCCGCTTCTATATTTTTGAGCTCACCTATTAGCTTACCGTACGTGATCAGCTCTTCATCACCGCGCTTAGGTAGTAACAAGTGCTTCGTTACTTCATCGTACTTCTCACGTAGTAGTTCGAGGTAGCGAAGTGTTGGTACTAGCTTCTCAGGTCCGAGCCTTCTAACGTCTCTAGCTATATTAGCTACGTAATCTGCTATCCTCTCAAGGAACCTGACTATTATGGCCCAATAAATAGTCTCAGCAATATTATCTATGCCTATGGACGTGAAGCTTACCATGCCAAGTAAGACCTGGTTAAGCTGCCTCAAGATGTAGAGGTAGAGCTTGTCAATAAGGCTGTCCCTTTCGATAACCTCATTTGCGGAACTGAGATCCCCGGTGGATATGGATCGCCCTACGTCATCTAGTGACTTCAGAGTGAGCCTCATTAAGGTGCCTAGAGCCTCTGCCATGGATAGCGTAGATACGTCAGCTAAACATCTAAGGACCGCGTACCCCTCCTTCTTCTCTATAACTTCCAGGCCGATGGTTCTCTCAGTAACCCACCTAATGAACTCGTCCAACCGGCTCTTCGGGCAACCGGAACAGTCGACAGTAAGCTTCTTATACCCGACTATGTAGGAAGAGATCAGCTTAGCGAAGTTCAGCTCCATGTCATCACCTATCTCGATCTCGTTCTCTAACTCAAACCTACTACCGCCCCTATTACCTGGGTAGACCCTCAGGGTCAGGTCAGGCATGACCTCTATAACCACTTCAGACCCATGCTCTAATCCAGCACTCTTAGCCCATTCCTTAGGAAGAGAAATTGTGTAAGTAGAGCCCCCAACTATCTGAACCTTCCTTCTGTATATCACCTTAGGCTACCCACATATGAAACGCTCTATAATATATAAGTTTCTTATTAAGCTATTTATAAAACTATATTTAATATATATTACATATCTAGAGAATATAAAGCCAACAAAGATGGAAACCCGGTGGTAAAGTGAGCAATTCCGCCAAGGCTCTGAGCAGTAGGAGAAAGACGCTAGCTCTAGTTGCTGCTCTGTCCATAGTTATAGCCCTCATAGCCGTATCCTTAGTAAGCCGGCTCCCGACCTCGCCAGCAACACCTACTCAAACTACCGCAACGACTTCGCCAGCAACACGCGTAGTTCTCTCAGGGGCCGGTGCGACCTTCCTAGCACCGCAGATGTTTGAATGGGCTAGGATGTTCAAGGAAGTGAAAGGCATCAGCGTGGAGTATCAGAGCGTGGGTAGTGGTGCAGGAAGGGATATGTTCTTTAATAAGGTAGTTCACTTCGCCGGTAGCGATCCACCACTGTCCAAAGAACTTTACAGCAAGTACGCAGGTAAGGTAATGCAGATCCCAGTCGTGGTCGGCTCTGTGGCGCTAGTATACAACATCCCCGGCATGCCGATCAATGAAACCCTATGTCTAAGTGCTGATGTGATAGCCCAGATTTACAAAGGCGAAATAAGGTACTGGGACGATGAGAGGGTGCTAGCAATAAACCCGCATCTCAAGGGTGTCCTACCTCACAGGGAGATAACTGCCGTACATAGATCCGACTCAAGCGGCACTACATCGGTATTCACTGCATATCTTAATAAAGCAGTGCCTGTGATGTGGACTAAGGACCTTGTTGGGCTAACCGTGGACTGGCCCGTAGATAGGGTTGGTAGAGGGGTTGGCGGCAAAGGTAATGAGGGAGTAACCCAAGCAGTGAAATCAACACCATACTCACTAGGATATGTGGAGCTGAACTATGCAGTAACTCAGGGACTACCTGTAGCAGCGATCAAAAACGCCGCTGGGAGGTGTGTTAAGCCGACGACTGAGTCGGTTCTAAACGCTCTCTCTGGGGTTGCCGGAAAGCTTCCCAGCTCACCGCTAGACGACTGGAGTGATGTACCGTACTTAATACTCGACGCTCCCGGGGAAGGATCCTACCCAATAGCGTCATTCTCCTACATATTCGTCTACAAGAAGTATCCAGATGCTCAGGTAGTGCTGGCATTGAGGGAGTTCATTAATTGGTTATGTTCGGAAGGACAAAACCGTATGATTCCTGGCTACCTACCACTACCAAGTGTTGCGATCCAAGTGTGTCTAAAGGCTTCCGAGCTACTTGAAGTCGGTGAGATAAGCTAGGGAATTCGCCTAGGTGAAGTTAACATGATTTTTCCCTCAAAGTCAGATAGACTCCTCTTCTACTCAACCCTACCGCTGGTAGTGGGAGTAGTAGGCCTACTACTAGCCATAGTTTCAGTAACTCTTGCTTTAGCATGGCCTTCCATTGAGCGCTTCGGTATCAGCCTACTCTTATCAAGTGCTTGGAAACCATCTGATGACCCTCTCGCTGAGTCCTACGGCTTAGCTCCAGCGGTAGCCGGTTCCCTCTATGTGGCTATGCTAGCTACACTTATCTCTACCCCGCTTTCAATCGCCCTCGTGCTTACCGTAACTGAGGTACTGCCAAGGAGATTAGGAACCTTCTTAAGGTATGTAGCTGAGGTTATGGGTGGACTACCGACAGTCATTTATGGGCTGTGGGGATCTTCGGTCTTGGTGCCCCTCCTTAGGGATACATTTATGCGTCCCCTGCATGAGTACCTAGGTTTCATACCGTTATTTAGTTGCGAACCTGTTACAGGCTACTCCGCACTAGCTGCTAGCATTGTCCTAGCAATAGCTTCAACCCCATACATGGCGGCGCTACTCATCGAAGGGTACCAGATGATACCAAGCAAATACAGGGAAGGAGCTTACAGCCTAGGAGCTACAAAATATGAAATGCTTAGAATCATGCTGGGTATCCTCAAGCCATACATGGTCGCCGCATCTCTTCTAGGTTTCAGCAGGACGCTTGGGGAAACAACCATAGTAGCACTCACAGTGGGTAACTCATTGAAGTTTACAACATGTTTGCTCGACCCTATGTACACCATACCATCCCTTATAGCTAATCAGTTCGAGAGTGCCGGACTCTACAGGTATGCTTTACCCACTCTTTTTACGGGGGCGCTTCTACTGCTCTTCATTTGCTTAGTAGCTAGCTATCTAGGTATCAAGCTCATTTATGCGTGGAGGGGGAGGGTCTATGTATAGTAGGTTAAGAGTAATAAAGAATTACCTAGCTCTATCTATAATTGTTGTTACCTCGCTGGTGTGCTTAATCCCCCTAGCATCCATACTCTACATAGCGCTGAGAGAAGGAGGCAACACATTGCTGGAGTTAGGGCTTAGGTTCCTCATTGAGCTACCTCCAACACCGTTGAGCCCTAGCGGGGGGATAGCACCAGCACTCATTGGTTCCATCATTTCGTCCACGCTAGCTCTATTCATAGCAGTACCCCCATCATTCATGCTAGCGTACTTTGTTACCGAGTTTCCGAGGCACCCATTTAGTAAGGTCTGTGAATTAGTTGTGAGGTCCTTTATGGGGGTGCCCTCGATAGTGGTTTCCATGTTTGTATACTACACTTTGGTCATACCCATGGGTACTCAGTCAATAATTGCTGGCTCCCTATCGCTCTCATTCGTCTCACTGCCGTACGCTTACGTCTACTTTACGTCAGCCTTCAGATCTATACCCAGCAATATAAGGGAGGCCGCAATGGCTCTTGGTATGAGTAGGGTAAGGGCCCTTAGGTATGTTTATGTGGGCCTCCTGCGGAGGAGTCTAACTACCGGACTCCTCGTAACATACCTAAGGGCCTTCGGAGATACAGCCCCGCTCCTTTTCACGATGGGTTTCCTAACGAGCACCGTCTTCGCAGGGCTTCTAAAGCCTGGAAACGCCCTTCCACTATTGATATTCGTATATGCGCTATCTCCCTATGAAACCTTCCATAGGGTGGCTTGGGGGGCTACCCTAGTCCTGCTATTGATTTACTTGGCATTGTTCATCGTCACGAGAAGCTTGGTGAGAGGGGTCAAGCTATGAGCGCATACGCTGTAGAGGTAGATAACCTAACCGTGAAGATTAGAGAAGTCATAGTGTTACGCGATATCACGTTGCGCATTAGACGCAACACTATCTTCGTATTGATGGGCCCCAGCGGCTCCGGTAAGTCGACCTTTCTCAGAACCCTGAACAGGTTAATAGACTTCGTGGAGGGATCTGAGGTTAGAGGCTCGGTGAGAGTGTTAGGGCGGGACATATATGAGGTCGACCCTTACATCCTCAGGAGTAAGGTAGTGATGGTCTCACAGGAACCTAACCCCTTCCCACATATGACCATATACGACAACGTAGCCCTGCCGGCCAGGCTGAATAAAGTCGCTAGGAGCAAGCGGGAGCTGGATGGGTTGGTTAGGTGGGCTTTGGAGAGAGTCATGCTCTGGGACGAAGTTAAGGATAGACTCAGGGACTACCCGCATACTTTAAGTGGTGGTCAAAGACAGAGACTGTGCTTAGCTAGGGCTCTAGCCGCTAAGCCTGAGATACTACTACTCGATGAACCAACAGCTAATATAGACCCTGCGAACACCCTAAGAATAGAGGAATCCCTAAGGAATTTAAGGGATGAAGTGACCGTCATCATGGTGACTCACATGCCTCATCAAGCTGCTAGGGTAGCTGATCATGTGGCTCTTCTCTATGATGGAACAATAGTTGAGGAGGGACCCGCTAGGGAGGTATTCATGAACCCTAGAAACGATATAACCAACAAGTTTCTTAGAGGTGTCCTTTAGTGGGTAGCGGGGAAGTAAATCTAGCTCGCCTCGAAAAGAACGTGAAGGAAGTGCATAAGGTAACCTTAGAACTATTGAGGAAGACCCTCAGATTAACAACACTGGAGAGCCAGGAAGAGCGGGATAAGCTATTCAATGATATGGAAGACGAGGTCGCACTACTTGACATCCTCAAGAAAAACTCCACAGAAGCCCTCCTGATGTTCGCAATCAGGTACCAGCCGCTAGGCAGGGACTTTAAGCGAGTTCATGCTCTCCTAGGAGTGCTCTACGATATGTTCCGAATAGGTAGGTACTGCAGGGAGATAGCGCTTGCCGATAGATACATCTCGAGACTTAGTGACGAGTCATTAAGGGACCTGAAAGAGGTCATAGAGCTAGCCATTACGGCATATGAGAACTCCTATAAGGTCTTCTTCGAGGGGTGTTCTCATTGTTTAGGCACGGTCAAGGAGATAGACAACAAGGTAGATAAGCTCTACATAGAATTCCTTAAAGAGATAGGTTCAATGAAGACAGTCGCTAACACAGCTGTAGCTAAGACCTTAGTGCTAAGACATATCGAAAGGATAGTGGATCACACAGTAAACATAGCACTTAGCGCTTCTTAGGCCGGCTCACAGATCCTACCTTTAGCACGTATTTCATGCTCTTCAATCTCTGCTTCACTACTGAAGGGAGGACCATGAAACAATGAATTTAAAAGCCATCAGCTCCCTAGGGAGTGGTGCGGCGGCCGGGATTTGAACCCGGGATCTCCGGCGTGGAAGGCCGGCGTCCTAGACCAGGCTGGACGACCGCCGCCATAGGGATTTAGTGTGTAACCATAAAAAGCTATGCCATGATGTTTCTCCCTTGCTAGGTCTCTGGCTGATATTTGATGAATTCTTCTCGGTTTCCCCTAAGGCGGGGAAGGGGAAGATCGGTAGAAGCGGTGTGGCGGGCCCGCCGGGATTTGAACCCGGGACCTACGGGTTAAGAGCCCGCCGCTCTACCTGGCTGAGCTACGGGCCCGCTCCGTTCGTAGTTTATCTGTGGCCGGCTTAAAAGTTTTCACATAGCTCTAACCGCTACGTGTGATAGCTATTGCGGCTAATTATCTTCCTAGTGGCTTACTTGCTGGTAGTGACGTATGGGCTGGCTGGACATTGATGGAGTTAGGAAGTACCTTGAGGACCTCGAGGAGGCTAGGGAGCAGCTCATTAAGGTCGCTAGGGAGGTTTCTCAGCTGGCTAGGGCGGTCGTGTCTTCGTCTATACGGAGGAGGGAGGATGCCCGTAGGTATCGTCGGGAGCTCTCGGAGAGGTTCAGGTATCTCCTCGAAATCTCCTCTAAGCACCCGGAGCTAGCGTACTCCAACCTCTTCTACTCTATCGCGGCTGAGTATGTGGAGGCTATGCAACTATATTCAGTAGTATTTGATGGGAAGCTCCTAACGCTGAACGAGCTCAACGTTCATCCAGTGCCCTACCTGCTAGGGCATGCCGACCTAATCGGGGAACTGAAGAGGCTGTCCTTAGAGCACCTCAGAAGGGGTGAGTACAATGAGAGCTTTTCCTACCTCGAGCTGGCGGAGGGCATATACGAGGAGCTCTCATCTACCGATACGGCGGACCCTGTCGTGCCAGGACTTAGGAGGAAGCTTGACGTATATAGAAAGGTTATAGATGATTGGAAGGTCCTCCTCATAGACATAGAATCTAGGGTGAAACTAGAGAAGGTGTGTGGTGAGGTACTTAAAGGAGGTACTAACGCTAGCTGATTAAATGTGTGGAACACTAGAAATACTAAGAGACTAGGTGTGGGCCATGTCTGAGTTCGTGATAGACCGTGTCTGGGCTATCCAAGTTCTTGACTCGAGAGGCGACCCTACCGTTGAGGTAGTTGTTACCACAAAGGGTGGCGGGGTTGGTAGGGGTATGGCCCCCGCAGGAGCGTCACGTGGGAGTAGGGAAGCTCAGGAGCTTCGAGACGGTGGTAGGAAGTACCTAGGCAGAGGAGTGGAGAGAGCTATTGAGGCAGTAGATAGATATATAGCCCCAGCCATAACTGGGATGAGTTCCTACAGGTTTAGGGAGGTCGATGAGAAGATGGTTGAGGTGGATGGAACTCCCGACATGTCGAGGCTCGGCACTAACGCCACTACTGCTACCTCCATAGCAGTCATTAACGCAGCAGCTAACACGTCAGGTCTACCTCTTTTTGAGTTCCTAGGGGGCAGAAAGAGCCGGCTCCTACCAACCCCGTTGATGAACATAATCAACGGGGGAGCACACGCGGGGAACGAGCTCTCATTCCAAGAGTTTATGATAGCCCCGGTAGGGGCCTCAAGCTTCTCAGAGGCTTTAAGGATAGCTGTGGAGGTCTACAAGACCTTGAAGGAATACCTTAAGAGCGTGTACGGACCGATGGCAACGAACGTCGGTGATGAAGGAGGTTTCGCCCCGCCCATGAAGAGCGTTAGGGAGGCTGTCGAGGCGATAGTGAAGGCTGTAACGCGGGCTGGGTATGAAGCCGGTAAAGACGTGGTGCTAGCTCTAGATGCCGCTGCCTCCCAGATCTACAGGGACGGTAAGTACGTAGTCGACCACAAGGAGATCACTGCTGAGGATCTTCTAGAACTCTACGTTAAACTAGTTGAGGAGTTCCCAATAGTGAGCGTTGAGGACCCCTTCGCAGAAGAACAGCCTACGTACTTCAAGGAGCTGAAGGATAGGTTGAAAGGTAAGGCCCTAGTAATAGGTGATGATCTGACAGTAACTAACGCTGAGCTCATCTCCAAGTACCTTCTGGAAGGCACGATAGATGGGGCCATCATCAAGGTTAACCAAGTGGGGACCTTCACTAGAGCCGAGAGGTCTATGGTAACCCTCAGAGAGCTTGGAGGTAGAGCCATCGTAAGCCACAGAAGCGGTGAGACGGAGGACGCTACTATAGCTCACATAGCCGTGGCGTACGAGACCGGCCTAATAAAGGCTGGTGCCCCTGCTAGGGGTGAGAGGACATCTAAGTACAACGAGCTACTCAGGATCGAGGACTACCTATCCGGAGAAGCAGTATATGCTGGACCTAGATTCCTAGGTCAGCATAGCTAGGGTTGATAGTAAGCCGAATTGTGGCTACAGCTTTAAAAGAAAGCTTAGGTCAGCTTATGGACGGGGTAGCCTGTGGGTGTTGAAACAGTAGCCGATGCCTTCAGCTCGATCTTCCAGCCTCTCATCAGCATAGCAACTAGCGGTAATCTATCTAAAATCGCTGCTGTTGCCGGCATATCGATACTCCTCATAATGGCCGCTGTCTACGCCATATATGGGCTCGTAAAGGTGGGGAAGCTCCTGTGGAACCTTAGAATACGGAGCCTAGCGCTAGGTCTAACAGTTATCGGTGTGGTGCTGATCTGCTTAGCGATAGTTCTTCCTTACTAGAGGTTAAACCGACTTTTCTCGCAACTATAAAGTCTTTTACAGGATAGTAAACTGGGTCGGATCTGTGGAGAAAGCCACCTACATCTACGACGAGCTCCACGGGTACATAAAGCTAGTCGGGGTTGTTAGGGATATAGTGTACACCAAGGTCTTTCAGAGGCTTAGAAGGATAAAGCAGCTTCCATTCGCTTGGTACGTCTACCCGGGTGCTACACACACTAGGTTCTCGCACTCCTTAGGGTCTATGCATATAGCTGACCTAATCGCTCAGAGGCTCTATGAGGGCGGCTACATAAGCAAGGACGACTTGGCGGTGGTCAAAGTGAGCGCTATGCTTCATGATATAGGACACTCTCCCTTTTCCCACTCCTTAGAACCTCTCCTAATAGATCTATGGGGGATGGAGCCAAAGGAGGTGGCTGAGCTCATAATAACTCAGGACCCCGAGCTAAGGGAGGTCTTCGAGAGACACGGCATAGATGGTAGTAATGTCGTGTCCATACTGAGAGGTGAGAGCGGCTCCGCAGTACTGAATGAGCTGATATCGAGCGATATAGATGTCGATAGGTTGGATTACCTTCCGAGGGATGCCTACCACACCGGGGTAGCTTACGGAAACATCGATCTGCACAGGATAGTGTCGTTCCTAACCCCGGGGAGTTCCGGAATAGCTATTCCAATGAAGGCTCTGAACGCCTTAGAGAGCTTCTACATAGCTAGGTTGCACATGTACAAGGCGGTCTACTACCATAAGACCATAACCGGCTACCAAATACTGCTGAGGAACATCTTATCGGAGTTCATGAAGTACAGAGAGCTGAGGGAGGTGCTCGATACCTACATGAGCCCGCAAGGGCTCTTAAGGTCCGTCCGGGAGGGGAGCTACTTCCTGTGGGATGACTCGCTGGTGTCCGGACTGCTGAACTACGCTTTAGCGAAGAAGCTCCTATCCCCAGAAGCCGAGGACTTAGTCAGCAAGCTCCTTAACAGAAGAGGGTATAAGTCCGTAGTAAACGAGGTAACGGTCTGTTGGAGCCACAGAGAAGTAGCGTTCAAGATCGAGGAACTGAGAGCGTTTATTGAGTCTGAGACATCCCTCACACCACCTAAGGTAGCTATATTCGCTGAGGCCGTACCCGTGTACACCGTTGGGAAAGCTGCTAGGGTCATAGACGACGGAAAGGAGAGGGGGATACTAGAAGTTGAAGAGAGTTTCATGCGGTACATACCTCCATACGTCTGCTTCTCAAGGCTCTACGTACTTCCCGAATATGAGAAGGATGTCAGGGAGGCCTTAGAGAAGTTCCTTAAGCATTAAGTACGCGTCCTCACCATTAGGATAGTACCCCCTCAAAACCGATATTATCCTATACCCGAGCTTCTTGTAGAGAGACATAGCTGCTGTGTTGTTAACTGAGACCTCCAGTACAACCTCAGAAGCACCCCGGGTCTTGAGCCTATTCTCAAACTCCTTTATCAGTGCCTCACCTAACCCCCTCCTCCTGAACTTCTCGTCGACCGCGATTGAGACGAGGTGACCTCTCGTGCTGCCCTCAATTATGCCGAGAGAGTACCCTACGACATCCCCATCGCACTCAACCACGAGGAAGAGGTCTGGAAAAAGGTGATGGTATACGATGAAGATGTGGCAAGGATAGGGATAGGGGAACGCCTTGCTCTCTATTTCACACACTCTAGCTAAGTCTCCTTGATGGAACTCCCTAATAGAGCACCTCTGAGCAGGCACCTCACACTTGCCCAACAAGTTTATCGCACACTGTTTTAGCTTCTACTTCAGCCTGACCTCCTCCCCGCCCTAAAGGGAGTTCGCTGGTTCCTCACATCTGCTCGGAGATACATCTGTAACTGAAACGGTCAAAGGCCTCTCCCCACCGGACTAGGCTCTCTATTCATGTCTGCGGCTTGCTCTCCCTCATCCAGCTTAGGGACACTCACTATGATGTAGGAGAGCTAGTTTAAGAGCTTATATTGAGAACACTTATTGGGTTGGGAGTGATGTACTGGGAGCTGGTAAGACCTGATGCTGTGACTGTCTGGAAAAGCAAGGTGGTGAGGGATAAGCTCTCTTGGTACTACGACGTCATGACGAATAGGTCGCCCGCGAAGTTCGTCATTGCTAGGTACGTCCCAGCTGAAGGTGACCTAGGGAAGATGAGTCTAGAGGAGCTTTGGACCTTACACGACTGTCTATCTAGGGAGTTTTCCAAGCTGTTTCATCAAGCTAGGAACCGTAAGCTTACCTATGCTGATACAGTTAAGCTCGATAAGCCTAGGGTCAGCTACCTTGACGTTAAGATCGAGATAGCTAGGAGGATTATGGAGCAATGCCGTTTCTGTGAGTGGAGGTGTGGAGCTAATAGGCTTGGAGGTGCCCGGGGTTTCTGCAGGCTAGCAAATGATACATACGTATCGTCGTACTTCCTCCATGTAGGTGAGGAGGCCCCGCTGGTCCCGAGCGGGACAATATTCTACGGATCCTGCAACTTTAGGTGTGTGTTCTGCCAGAACCACGACATATCGCAGGAAAACCCCTCCAGTGGATGGAGAGTTACGGCTGATGATCTGGCCACTATCCAGGACTACCTTAGACAGGAGGGTGCTAGGAACATAAACCACGTTGGGGGTGAGCCCACACCGAACATCTACACAATACTAAGCTCACTGAAGCACGTGAGGAGTAACGTCCCGCAGCTCTGGAACAGCAACATGTACATCACCGAGGAGTCCTTGAGGCTCTTACTGGACGTTATGGACATATGGTTGCCTGACTTTAAGTACGGGAACGACTCCTGTGCCCTCAGACTCTCCATGGTCAGAAACTACGTGGGGGTAGTGACTAGGAACCTTAAGGCGATCTGCGAGAGGGCTGACCCCATAATAATCAGGCACCTAGTACTCCCAAACCATATCAGCTGCTGCACTGAGCCTGTCCTAACTTGGATCTCGGAGAACTGCCCCTCAGCTCTAGTAAATGTGATGGGGCAGTACAGACCGGAGTACCTTGTTTTAAGGTACCCAGATAAGTACCGGGACATAGCTAGGAGACCCTCAGCGGATGAGATGGATAGAGCTTACGAAATAGCGAAGAGACTGAGGCTGGACTTCGAGGACGTTAGTTGAATGAGTGCTCACCCTCTCGCGTAAGCTATGAGCAGGAACAAAATCGCGGCTGAGGGGAATTTACAGCCGAAATCCTCGTCCTTCATGGCGGAGAAAAAAGGTTTAATCTTAACTTTTGCTCTCTTTCGGTTTTAGGTATATCTTCCCCCCAATTATCGAAGAGTTAGGTATTAATGCCTTGGTCCCATCCGTCTTTATTACTGTAGTAAACAGGGTCGCCACATCTTCCACGACCCCGTCCTCACCCGCTATCACAACCTTGTCGCCTATCCTGAACGGTCTTGCTATTAGAAGGAAGAGCCCGGCTATTGCCTGCCCCAGTACCTGCTGAGACGCGAAGCCCACAACCATGCCTAGGAAGCCGCCAAGAGCTACTCCTGCCGCACCTCCGGCGACACCACCAGCTATTGATGCTGCGAGTGCCCCTATACCTATTATCCTCGTGATGTTCCTGACGGCTGCGGCTGTTGGGTGGTCGTACCTAGTCCTCATCATCCAGTAGATGGTGGTAGCTATCCCGGATACTATTAGGTAACCGAACGCCACCGCAAGGAGTATCTGCGCGTAAACGACGTAGTCGCCTATCTCAATCTTAAATGACGGCAGTAGGTCTTTGAACACGTACTGTACGATGGCGGCCACTATAACGTACAAAACTATGTAAAGAATCACCCTTGCCATCGACTTTGATATCTCCCTTGCTGGAGCGACTTGCTGGGCCATAGCATACTACCATACTATGTTAGGCAACATATCTTTTAAGCTTCACCATATTGGACCATCGGAGAGATGGTTGCTGACTGTGATCGCTGGATCCACCGTGGACTACATAGGCGGTGTTTCTCAAGTTGGAGGACCAGCTTACTACATTGGCACGGCCCTAGCGTACCTAGGGGAGAGGGCACGAATAGCTACAACTAGGTCTAGGACATCCAGCATACTCAGAAAATACTCCGATAACATCGAGGTTGTCGAGGTCGGTGTGGGTGAGACAGTCTTCGAAATACAGGTATCTAATGGTGGTAGATCCTTTCGGGTCCTGAGATCCGCCAAGATGTGCTTACCCAGAGTCCTAGAGGTCTTAGAGCCATCAAGCAACGTGATCGTATCGACAACGCTGGGCGAGCTGAGCTTTGCGGAGTTAGGGAGGTTAGTTGAAGGACGGCTAACCATCGTAGATGTGCAGGGGTTCGTGAGGACTGTACTCAGTGAGAATCTAGTAGCAACTGTCCCAGAGAGGGTTTTCGAATTAAGCAGGTACCTAGGTAGCTCAGTAAAACCGATCTTAAGGGGGGAGAGGAGCGAGTTCCCAGAAGAGTGCTGGACCGACCCTCTATGGTGTGCCGAGCGCTTACGAGCTGACATAGTTATAACAGATGGGGAAGGCCCCTTAAGGGTAGCTCAACGCGGAGATGATTACATATATGAAGTGAAGCCCTTAGCAGGTCTACACGGGAGACCTATAGGACTGGGAGACGTTTTCACAGCTACCTTATCACACTACCTACTCACCGCGGGGAAGCCCCTCCACGAGGCAGCAGCGGCAGCATCTATAGCAGCATCATTAAAGCTCAGGGATAAACACCCATGGTTTACCCCCTACGAGCTAGCAGTACTTAACAGTAAGATCTCAATCACATCTTATCGGAGGACTCGCCCTTCAGGGCAGGAAGCCGTCAGCCGCATCAAACCTTAACTTTTCCAAGATGAGAACACAGTCGGCGTACTTCACTAGAACACGCTAGGATCCGACCCTCCTACTAGCCATGAACGATAATGACCCTACTGGTGCAGAAAGATTTGGGATTAAGTCTTCCTCGTTATTGGAATTCGGCCTGGGACTAGACCCCCAGCCAATAACCACCTCAAGCAGAGAACCAGAAACCCACAGAACCTAACACCCAGAGAAAACCACACTCCCCCATCACCACCCCGAAGAGCGGGACTTCCAATGTAACCATAGCCCACTGCGGAACGAAAACTTAAAATGATTTCTAGATCTTCTTCGCTAGCTTCTCTTTTTCCTCTTTAAGGATCTCTTCAAGCTCTTTGGCTAGTCTTAGGGAGGCACTTATGACTTCCTTATGTCCTTTGTCGATGAGCATCTTAAAGAACCTGGCAGCGCATTTGCTACTGTGAAAAGCTAGTTCTACCTCGCCAGTGTTAATTACTATACCTTGACCCTCCGGGAACACCTTACCGCATACAACGCAGGTATAGCGACGGTACCTCAGTACACGTACCCAGAAATTTTAGTGGGGTTAAGCTCTTATATGGGTTCATGTAGTCTAGTACTACGTCATTGTCTCATCTCCTGCTCGAACCCGCTGAAACCAGAACAAGAAACAAAGCAAAGCACTACACAAAATAAAGAGTACAAGCAGATGTTACGTGGAGGATTGATATAAACCCTAAGCACAGGAAACTCAAAACAGCGGTAGGCAGGCTTGTTGGGAGCTCTATTATATTCACGTAGAACTGGAAATCTCTGGGTGTGCTGTGTGAGGATCTTATGGGCTCCTTGGAGGATGAGCTACATCAGGAAAGCCTCGGAGGTGGCTGAGTGCATATTCTGTAAAGCTTCTAGTTCCGTTAACGATGAAGAGAACCTCGTGGTGTTCAAGACCAAACACAGCGTAGTCATGCTCAACGCTTATCCTTACAACACAGGCCACGTTATGGTTGCCCCTAGGAGGCACGTACCTAGAGTTGAGATGCTCTATGATTATGAAGCCCTAGACCTATTCAACTCCCTCAAAACGATAATAGAATGCTTGAACGAGGAGTACAGACCCGACGGCTACAACATAGGCATTAACATCGGTAAGGTAGCGGGGGCAGGAGTGGAAGCGCACCTACATATCCACGTAGTGCCTAGATGGCTTGGAGACACAAACTACATGCCTATCATAGCAGACACTAAGGTAATGCCTGAAGACCTGAAAACGACTCTAACTAGGCTCAAGAGCAGATTAGCGGGTAAGCCGGGCAGCTCTCCGTAGCTGCGTTAGGAAGGGTAGCCGGTCTCCGCAATACTCCCAGCACTACCACTACTTATAAGCTATGTCTCAGCGTAGTTCTCGGGGGTGAGGCCGGGTAGTAGCTAGGTTCTCGGTCTTCGTGGTCGAACCTAAGATATTCCTCGAAGTGATATCGACTTTAAGGAAGTATGGGGTAAAGTTTAGAGTGCCTAATGATCTCAATGATGTATGCTTTAATGGTGAGGTGCTGATAGTCGATGATGAGGGACTGAACTTAACGAGGGAACTTAAACAGGTAAAGGAGGTATGTGGAGGTATACTGAAGGTGCGGGAACCCCGTGAAGTGGGTACTACAGTAATGAACGCTATACTCGGGGAATCAAACTTGATATCTATAGGCATAGATGTAGGAAAGAGGATAGCTTACGCGGTGTTAGCCGGGGGGAAGCTCGTCACTTATGGGTACGTAGATAGCGTGAGCGACGTGAATGAGTTGTTGGATTCTCTTGGGGGCAGTAGCTCTCGGACTGTACTACTTGGTATAGGTACTGAGCACGTTGAGCATGTTCTAGAAGATCTTTCCACCATTCTCAGTAATGAGGTTGTGACGGCAGCATACATAGTTGAAGAGAAAAACACTAACAAAGCGATGACCCCGGAACTCATAGGTGCGGACACAGAGAACCTAACTAAAGACTTCAGGGCAGCTATATCTATAGCTATGAAAGCCTACGAAAGATACTTATCGGCGAAGATATAGCGGGAATCTGCCTACTCTAGAAAGAATATCTTCCTTATGACCCTTGCGACTCTGCTCCTCTTCCTCCCTCTCTTCTCCATCTCCTCTAGGACTTCCTCCCCGTATATGGCGGCAATAAAGGTCCTGACTTGCTGGTCCTGAATATCCGATGGCTCTATATTCTCAGCGATCAGTATCAACCTGTCAAGTTCCTCCTCTGTCGCGTAATCGAGTGGGTTACCTACCCTCTTGCTACTTTCCCACCGCTCGTAAAGCTTCGATACTAGCTCTACAGCCTCGCTGTTTGAGTAGAAAGCTGCCTTTCTCCAGGGCTCAGCACTCAGATCCACTAAATTCATAATCCTCCTCTTCTTCGCCTCCAGGCTACTACCCAATCTAGGACCCGCACTTATTAGCTTTCTAACATTATAAGTTTCACGGTATGTCTTGAGTATCGAGGCAAAGATCATCAAGTACCTGAGGGAGAACCCCGGAGCTACCCCAAGGCTAATAGCTGATGCTCTCGGGATTCCTCTGAACCAGGTCCGATTAGCCCTCAATAAGCTTAGGGATGCTGGGTACGTAGTTAGGGTCCCTGGGGAGGGTTACTACGCGAGGTCCTCGACCTCAGATGTTGGGTTGGAGGATGCCGGTGACTACTCAAGAACCGGAATCGGTGGCGGGGTGGAGCTGGTATCGGAGATCAAGAGCGTTGTTGATCAGCTCGCTATCCGCGTTGATAGGCTTGAGAAGGAGGTAAAGGAAATCCGGCTAGCTCTTGAGGCCCTCATAAAAGCTAGTGCGGACTCTAGACCGAAGGTTTCTCCCCACGGGACAGGTGAGGACAGGCTCGCCAAAGAGGTTAAGTTCAGGAAGGTGATGAAGATCAGTGAGGCCTTAGCTATGACATCAAAGCCTATAGACGAGTACGTAAAGTCTGGGGTCATCAAAGTGGTTTCAGACCTGGTGGTGGATCCCGAGTTCTATAGTGCCTTCTTGGGGAGGTTCCCAATTAAGAAATCTGAGATCTTGAGCTTGAGCGATGAGGAGAGAACTCTAATGAACGCTATGATAAAGGAAGGGATAGTATATCTACATGGTGGGAGAGAGTATAGAACGATACAAAAGCCTCAGGGCCCATAGACCTGGACCACTAAGGACCTTCTGCGAGGCCCGTCGAACTCGAGGAGAAGTATCTCCTGCCACACCCCGCGGACTATCCTGCCACCTGATAGAGGAAGTACCTTTGACTGCCCTATAACGAGGGACGCTATGTGGGCGTGTGCATTATCATCTATCTCATCATGCCTCCACCCAGCACCCGGTGGGATGACTTTCTTTATCCAGGAAACATAGTCCTCCACTATTCTGGGTTCGTACTCGTTGACGGCTATAGCAGCTGTAGCGTGCGGAGCGAACACTAAGACAAAACCGTCAGCAATTTTAGACTCCCTGACCGCGTCCTCGATAAGGTGGGTGACCCTGATCACATCGAACCTACTCCGTGTCTCAACACTATACTCCTTTGTGAACACACGACAACCCAACCAACAGCCCAGAGGATACTACACTTCTCGGCAAATATCTATAGGTTTCCTTAATGCTAACTGACAACTCCGCCCTAGGATTGTTTCGTGGTTGATGTTTAGGGGTTAGATCTGTAGGCTCTGGTTTTGATTTGCTGCTTAGAGCCCCTTGGGCGATGGGGCGTTGCTCTAAGCCGTTGCGGCTAAGTCCAGATGGGAGCCCCGTGTCGTTAGGACTCGACAGCCACCCACGAACACACAGTAGCTCCTAGGGTCTGCGAGCGAGGTAGAAGTCCCTGGATACAATGAAGTGAGCATCTATGGACAAACAGTGAGAATGGGTAGGCTAGTAGACAAGAAACTGAACTTAAAGCAGAAGCGAGGTAATACTCGAATAGCACCCCGCTGTAATACGTCAAAACGCCTTCAAACGAAAATAATCCCGGCCCATTATTTAGTTCTGAACTATATTTAGCCCTAGCGGCACCCAAGATAGGGTTAGGGGTTCCATGAGTTATGCCAATGGAGCCTACACTACGCGCTTGGACGATCCGGGCACCTACTTTCCTGACGCTCCGGATCGTGTAGTCGACATAGTCTCGGACATCGTCTTCGTTAACTCCGTAACAAGCGTAGTTAAGGACTTAGGTTTCCAGGAGCACTTAGATGAGCTAGTGACCTCACTTAGAAATAACGTTGGGACACTCATAGCAGCTCTTGCCGTTGAGAACACGTATGTCGAGGGATTAGCGGCCCTACTTAGCGACATGATAAGCCGCAGGCTCTGGGATATCGGGCTATCGGATGAGGATCTCGCTGGTTTCTTAGGTATGCTTGTAGGTTATAGGATATCTCTGTCTAGGGGTGAACTCGATGTAGAAGATGCTGTGGAGTTCGTCAACATGACGTGCTACTACCTAAGGATATCGAGATGTGAGGAGCTAATCAACTATGTGAAACCCCTGACCCCAGCTATAGCGCTTCAAGTGGCTCTCACAAGCCTCGCTATATCTGTAGGAGGAGTGGGTGTCTAAATGATCGCTTACGATGTAGACATAATATCGGAAAAACTCATCGACGTTGTGATTAGAAGGGCTGTTGGTTTTAAAATAAGGAACTTCAGGATCAAGACAAGCTCATCGACTTTCGAGCAAGTAGTGTCGAAAGCTATCGAAGCTACATCTAAGTACTTAGTACGTAAGAACGGCGCTCAACTATACTGCAACATCTGCAGTAAAGGACCTTACACACGTAAAGGGATGTACCTCCACCTCCTTAGGACACATAAGTATGAAATAAAGAACATGATAAGAGAGGACCTGCGGGAACTCGAACTCGCCAGCTAGCATACCCATAACACTAGAGGACGGAGGGATTCAGATCTTATATGGGTTTCGTTGCCTCATCATATTCCCTCACATCACTCCTTAGGGCCACCCCACGGACACATATCGAGCTTAGAACCCCCACCGAAGACCAATGAAGCCGCAAGCCAGAACAGCAAACACTCAGCAACATCAAACAACATAAACACACATGAAACCCGAAACAGAGCACTCAGGTTCAAATAAATATTAAGAGCCGACTAAGGAGATCGTTCATCAACTATTTCTCGGCGGCGGATCCCAACTTGGGAGGGCTGCGAGGCCTCGCGGACCTCACTGCCCTCCCAACGCGGCCGGCTTAACTTCCGGGATCTGACGAGTCCGGGTGTTTCCCGACCGCTATGGTCGGGATCCGCCAGTCTATTTCTTTGGTGACAGACTTTTAAGCTTTACGAACCTATTCCGCGGCAGCGCACTGCCGCAGTGCCGGTGCCTTTAAAAACATACAGAAAGCTAGAACGCCTACGGTGTGCTATGGTTAAATCGAACCTCCCGCCGCCTAGCTGTCGAGAGAGCTGTGACCTAAATCTCCTCGCTGAGGAATTCCTAGCTGACCTCGAGGCATCGGGCATGTCACCGAGTACTGTGAAAGCGTATAGGCACGCTATAAAAGACTTCATCGAATTCATAGGCAAGAAGTATGCTAACGAGTTAACGGCGAGCGACTTCACGGCATGGAGGTTGAAACGCTTAAAAGAGGGCTTCAAATACAGCCGGGGAAGTAGAGAGTCTAGTAGCTGGACCCTCTACTATTACTCACTATTCGTGAGGTCGTTCCTTAAGTGGTTGGGGGTCCTTAAAGACCCTCTCCCGTCGGTAGGTAAGCCCAGAAAGAGGAGGCTCCACATAGTCCTAACAAGGGACGAGATAAAGAAGTTACTAAGCGCTTCAAGAGATATCGTTGACCTGCTGATAGTGTCACTACTACTCGAAACAGGCCTTAGAGCCAGGGAAGCACTCTCCTTGAGGAAGTCAGATATAGACATGGAAAAACGTGAGATCAGAGTACTTAACGCTAAGCTGGGTGAGAGTAGAATAGTTTTCATAGGACCTCTAACCTACGAGGTCTTATCGAGGTACCTACCACTCATAGGGGATGAAGATAGGGTCCTTCAGATCACATATACTGGACTCTACAAGAGACTCAAAAGTCTCGCGGTGAGGGCTGGGGTGGACCCAAGAAAAGTTAGGCCACATGTTTTCAGACACACATTCGCAACGGAGTCCCTGAAGCGAGGGATAGCTCTACCAGCTCTCCAGACTCTCCTAGGCCATAGAGACATAAAAACGACCCAGATATATCTCCACCTAGCCGTTGAGGACATTAAAGACATGTACTACAAAGCCTTCTACAATAGGGAGCAAGCAACTACTTAGTAGGTGGCGAGCATTACCTACAACATCTCAGTGTTTGCTCCCCCAATCACCACTCATATGCTAGCACTCATCACGACGGGACTTACTGCGCCACTAACACAAAATAAGAGACTAAGCTTATATTAGATGTTACGAACCTTTCTTGGTGTGATCTTGCCTAGGATCCTCGTTCTAAGCGGAAACGAGCTCGAAGCTCTCCTCAAACCTGACCTTCTCATAAATGAGATAGAGAAGGCATTCACACTGTTCTCGGGAGGGGCTACCGTAACACCTCCAAGAACGGTTATGTGGGTTGAGGGTAATTGGTGGGGAGTCATGCAGTCCTACGTTCCGGGCTACGGTGTTGGGGTTAAGGTAGTGAACATGATTCCTCAGAACATTGAGAAAGGGCTTCCAACAATTCAAGCAGTTGTCAACCTTTTCGACCCCGTGACAGGGACACCTCTAGCTGTAATGGATGGAGGCGTCCTAACAGCACTGAGAACCGCCGCCGCCAGCGCTGTCTCGGCTAAGTACATGGCGCCTGAGACTAGGGGCCCTATAGCAATAATCGGTACTGGATATCAAGCAAGGTATCAGCTGAGGTTCGTTTCCTCTATTTATAGAGCTGATGAAGTGAAAATCTACGATGTCCGCGAAGAAGCTGCCGAATCCTTCAGGAAGTATGCTGAGGGCTTAGGGTTTAAAGTCGTGAAGTGCCGCAGTACTAGGGAGGTTGTGGAGGGCTCTAACCTGATAATAGAGGCGTCCACAACTAGAACCCCTGTCATTGAGGGAAGATATTTGAGGACTCCCAGCCACGTCATCTCCATCGGGGCCCACGTAAGGGATGCTAGGGCTCTCGATGACGATGCGATCAAGAGAGCGGAGGTGATAGTTGTCGACTCTAGAGAAGCCGTCATGCTTGAGACAGGTGATATTAGGATACCCATAGAGAAAGGCCTGATAGCTATCGATAGAATACATGAGCTGGGCGAAGTTGCCTCAGGTAAGAAGCCTGGGAGAATAACTAGAGAAGGTATCACCATCTTTAAGAGTGTGGGCCTAGCAATCCAAGACGCTGCAGCGGCGTCTGTAGCTTACAGGGCAGCTATAGAGAAGGGAGTAGGGAAACACATCGATCTGTGAAGCTATTGGTACACAGCCTCAAATGTGTTTTGTGCTTGCTTCTTAGAGTAAGAACAGCGTTCTTAGTAGCTCTATACCTAGAGCTACGGCGGAGTATACTATCAAAGACGCTATAACGACTCCGAACTCTATAGCTACTATGGCTTTCGTCCTTGGGAAGCCTAAGACATAGGCAACAAGGGAGCCTGTCCATGCTCCTGTACCCGGTAGCGGCACTGCTACAAAGATTGCTAGCCCTAGGATCCCATACCTTTTAACTTTCTCGGACTCTTTACGTGCTCTACGTAGAACTGACATGTACAGCCTCCCAAGAGTTTTCCCGTACCTTAGCACTACCTGCTCTAAGTAGCTGAGACAAGTAAGCAAGATGGGCGCGATTACTAGGTTACCTAGTACAGCAACAACGGAAGCTAGGGTGAAGCTGGTGTCGTCATTAAAAATGATGCGTGCTGCTGGTATGGCACCCCTAACCTCACTCACTGGCGCCGCAGCCAGTAAGAAGACAACTAGGTATTTGCTGATCCCTTCTATGGTTCCCCTAAAGAATGTTAAAGGTAACAATTTAAACGAACCTTAGCGAGGTCTGTTTTAGTTATGTTCTGCGGTCGTCCGTGATGCAGATCTCATTGCTGGTGCGGGACAAATAGGGATACCACCGAAAGCTCTATACCGAATTGTATCATTCCCTATAGATGGGACTGTACATCACATCAAAAGCATCTGAAGAGCTGAGACCTAGCGCCCTGCTGGCTGGGGACACTTCTATGAACACTCTTTCGCTTGATAGCATAGCCTGCTACCACCAGTGCTATGCCTAGCACTATAACCACAACATACCTTACGCCAAAGTCCTGTTCCAGTTCCTTTGGTGCCTTTGAGGCCGTTACCGTAGCTATCGCTTCAGCAAGGAAGTAAACAAAGACATTCCCAAGTAGACAGTTAGCCATTATAGTAACACCTGAGTTCCTCCCTCACCTTCACTAAGATACAGCCACCTAGTTTCCGTTTGTCCCAGGCTCTCACCCTTATTAACAACCGAAGGCCCGCGCCGAAAAGTGTGAAACTCCGGCATCTCGCAGCTACCTGCGCCTATTAGGTATACAAATGCCATCCGCGGGCTGTAATTGAAGGCGGTTAAGCCCTTTATGTTCTTCCTTATAATTGCTGTGATCACCGAATCTCTATTTGGGTACTTAGGGGCAGATGCCATTGAAACGTTAGGTACCTCGCTTATCATTTGCTCTGAATGAGGGGGCTTTCAGTTGTGATGGTTTTTGGCTTGTACACTGCTAGGAGGACATACACAGAGTACTGTCCCTGGCTGAAGAGTAGGGAAGTTGATATGTACGCCGGCTCGAAGAGGGTGAGCTTGGGTCTAGGTATCTCAGGTGGTACCTGCGGGTCTTTGTAGATGAATGCTGCTCTAAAGCCGCTGGGTCCCCAGACCCTATAGGCCGCGTCAAGGAGCATTCCGTAGAGAAGAGTGGAAGTTAGGTTCCCAGATGTCCAGTCGGGGAGCCCCACTGCTGCTCCTGATGTGCTGCTATATACGTATACCGGGGGGTTCTTGCCGGCTATCTTATATATTGCCGCTATCCCCTTGGCAGCATCAGCGCCGAGGATAGTCCCTCCTAGGACTAAGGGGCCGGGGTTGAAGATCAGTGTTGACGTGTCTACTAGGAACACCTCGTAAGCAACTACGTAGAGCCTGTCCGGCCTTATCCTAAACTTCTGGACCATTATGTCCAGCGCTCTTCCCTCGGTACTCGTTAGCGCGTCTGCTAGGACCTCTATCTGCGTAGCGTTGATCGTAGCTCCATCAGCCACCGTAGCTCTTCGACCTACAACACTGATCCAGTATCCGTAGTCCCACCAAGACACTATTACGGAGTCCTTTGGTGTACTCTCTCTGATCCAGTTCAGGGCATCTACCCAGACAGGTGCCTCTACGTTGAGACCTAGAGAAGCCTCTACTAGGGTTGGTAACTGGACAGTGTATGCTCTGACCCACATAGTCGACGCCTGAAGAATGGCAGAGCTGAGGAATATCAGTAGCAGTACGAGTGATAAGATCCTGGTCAGGAAAGAAGTCCTCCCTGCTAATGCCCTAGCAATTACGGCATGTATGAGAATACCTGCTAGAATCACTGTCGGCACGGTCAGGAGGTAGGTAAAGTACGATATGTTGATTGACCCAACTAGTGCTAGGGCAAATAGCGACACTAGGAAAAACTCCTCGTCCCGCAACATCGAGGCGATGCCTAGAGACACTAGCCCCGCCGCTGTGGCTAGTGAGACGACGAACGTAGAGGCTGGAAGTCCCTGCCTCGAGTATATGAGTGCCCCAACAATCAGAGCTAGTGACGCTATGAGCACGTACCACCCGTACTTTGAGGCTCTCTTCTTGACGAGGTTGCTCAGGACTACATACGATATAGATAGGAAGGCGTAGACCACGGTAATGCCTAGGCTAGCTATGATATCCTGTGCTCCGGATGGCTGGTACTCAGCAACTGTCTCAACAAGTACGTGGGACAAGCTACCGAGCCCTACTGCTGCTAGGGCTTTGCCGGCTAGTGCTATCCCTCCTCTTAGCATCATGTAAGTCCCTCCCAGTGCTGCGAGCACTAATATCGCTAAGTACAGTGCGGACGGTTTCTCGGCTAGCACACCTAGTCGGGATGCTAACCTACTGATCTTTAGTCTATGGACGGTGTAGCCTATTAGGAGAAGAAGTAGGGAAGCAGGCCCGAGAATCCCCACGGACCTCACGACATATCTAAGCCCATAGGTAGGCGCTGCTAGTTGAAGTATGAAGAGAGGTAGGTACTCGAAAACCCACATGAGCACGTCCTGCTTCGACGGGGGCCTCATGAGAGGTATGAGCACTACGTGAGCTACCATGGCAGCGAAAACAACATTAAAACCTGCCCAGCCTAAAGCGGCGAGCCCTAGTGACACACCAGCTAGTGAGGCTGTAAAGTAATCCCTTTTCTTCCAGGCCCTGATGTGTAGGTACACCGCTAGCGAGAGGAAGGCTAAGCCTATTGAATATTTTACTGTAAATCCTGCTAACTGCCTGCTATTGAACATAAGCGAGTATACTAGAGAGGCTAGCCCCGCAGGTATGTCACTCGACACCTCCCGTACGGCGAGGTAGACCCCCACTAGCGATATTACGAAGAATAGTGGCGGTAGGTAAACCATCCACTCATAGAGGGTCAACGCTGGGTTAAACACCCTCGCTAGTTGGTAGGTAATTATGCTGAAGAAGGGGAGCCCTATATACACGCTGTGAGTGAAGTCCCTACCCCAAGGATACCAGAATATGTGTGTCAGGTTGTTGTAGTGATTTAAGTATGTCAAGTAGTCGAGCCCTCGCTCCATGAGTGTATCAGCCACGAAATACTCCTGGAATGGATCGAGCTCATAGAGGGTTGGCCCATACCCGTACTTATTCGAATTCCATACTAGTTGCAACCGAAGTTGAGAACCGTAAACAGCTGAGAAAAGTAAGAGGGCTAAGCCCAAAACTAGGGAGAACCTCCTGCTCGCCAGTAAGGAAACCAAATTACGCTTCCTTGCGACCTCCCTGCGTGACCCGCGAACAGCCTTAGCCAACGGAGTCCCCAAAGTAGTTAGAGGACAGTAAATAATATCTTCTACTAGCTCGAAGCACAGCTTCCGCAGGTCCGTACCACCCCATGTCATTGCCTTGCCTCCGTTCTCCCGCAGCTAGCCTGGAGCACTTAGGGCACCCTAAATTACCCACATACTGATGCTTCAACAGCTGCGGTTCACCACCCAGCGGATAACCAATATGAAGCTCAAGTAGCTTATTGAAGAAACTCTTTCCAGTTATGCCCCTCGGCTCCTCCATCGGTAGTCGCACTTTATTAGCTCCAGGATATCATTGTAGGGAGTAGAATGGTAGTAAGTTATCGAGGCCCTAGAAGATCGTCTTGCCGCGATTTCGAAGAGTTGAAGCCCGAGCTCCCTAGTAGCACGTGAAACGGGGTCCACATGCAACTCTCCGAGGCATTTAAGTTATCGGCAAGGCTCATGATTGCGACATCATCCCACAAAGTAATAATTCTCGTTTCATTCATAATAGCGTTGCTGTCGTATCTCGTACGTGAAACAGCTGCTTCTAGCTTAGTCCCACTCCTCGCTACTATTTCTGGGCTGACGGTAATCGAGTACGGCAAGCAGACAATCAAGCAGGTTTTTTACTTGATGATTCTCAGCGGTGCTCTACCTAAACAGCTCAACATGCTGAAGCTCTTATACTCCCTAACCATCAGCACCCCCCTAACCCTATCTACAATCTCCACAGAGAAAATTGAACTAACCTTCCTTACCTTCCTACTCCTAGAGATTCTAGCTATCGGCTTACTTTCCTATTACCTGAGGAAGGTCAAGTCAGGACTCTGATACATCCCCTTCCGGCGGGGCTGTCTGGGGCTTCTAGCTGTGGGTGTGTGGGTAAGGTGGAAACCTTCGGAGGGTATCTTAAGGCACATTCTAGGGGCAACGGATGTTTCCTATTGGGAGATGTCCAAGTGAGGCATATCATCCGCAGATGTTTCTGAGCTAGCTGGGGTTGCGAATTGCGTGGATTCGCTACATAGCTTAAAGTAGAAAATTGTTGTACCGATGTATCTAGGGGTGTGAGAGTGAGCGAGGTCGTCGTGCTCTTGAGGGATGTCTGGAAGTCGTACACGTCTTCGGGGATAAGCTTGAATATATTGAGGGGTGTGAGTATGGTCGCCTATAGAGGTGAAGTTATTGGGATCCACGGACCTAGCGGCTCAGGTAAGACCACTCTTCTTAAGATAATAGCTGGTTTGGAGAGACCCGATAAAGGAGATGTTGTGGTCGATGGATACAACCTCAACATGCTTGACGAGTATGGTCTAGCTATGTTCAGAAACAACGTATGCAGCTACATACCCCAAGACTTTGCTGTGATAGATAACATGACCGTATATGAGAACGTGGAGATACCGCTACTGCTTGCCGGTGTAGATCCGAGTACTAGGATGAAGAAAGTCATGGAGGTATTAGACTATGTCGGGCTTAAAGACAAGGTACACCAGAAGGTCGGTAGGCTATCGGGCGGGGAGAAGCAGAGGGTGGCCATCGGGCGGGCTTTAGTGACCACACCCTCGGTACTGCTTGCTGACGAGCCTACGGCGAGCCTAGACTGGTCCAACGCGATAAAGGTAGCGGAGCTTTTCCTTAACATTAAGAAAGACTTCGGTACGACGATCGTACTCGTTACCCATGACGCTAGGCTACTTGAGTACGTGGATAGATCCATGAGCTTAGTCGACGGAACGTTAAAGCAGATAAGTTCCCCGAAACTCTGATTGGTGTGTTTAAAACCTCTTCTCTATAATAAGTACTATGACCCCGTCCTTCTCATATGCGTCTATTACGGAGAGACCGCACCTCACAGCCTCGTTCACCGCGTACTCGACTACGCCTTCGAAAATCTCTAGTGTGGTTACTTCACCTAGCTTCATACTTCTACTCATACCTTCTATGGCTCTGCGCACCTCCTCTTTCTTAGTTAGCACGATACCACACCTAGCTCTCCTCTACATCGCGTATGGGACCGCCCCCTAAGCTTAGTACGTAGCTAACTATTTTTTCATTGCTTAGCCAGTCTACGTACACCCTGCAGGGTCGTAGCCCTGCTACCACATCGAAGACTTCCCTCACAACGTCATCTATGCTTTTCCCCGTCACGTCGACCTCGCAGACTTTCTCAGGGGGATGCTCAGAGAGAGCATTATTCGTACAGGCACCCACGAGCTCTGCCTCAACGTTCTCTACTACCTTCTTCGTAGGCCACCCTCTAGACAGTAACCTCTGGGCGAGTTCCATCGGGTTCAACCTGAGGACTACTATCTTATCAAGAATATCGTCATCAACGATCTCACTATAATGTCCGATGACTAAGACCCTCTTCTTCTCCAGAACGAGGCTCCTCACGTAGCTCCGCAAGCTTACCTCATCAACTACGTAGCTGAGTCTATCACCATCATAATGAGTGAGGAACCCCTCCTCCACAGCTACAGCACTAAGCTCGATAAGCTCCATCCCGAGGAGCCTAGCAAGGCGCTCACCTACAACTGACTTCCCGGTTCCAGGAGTACCGCTGAGGGCCACCACCAACTTCTCCATCCTCCAACCTCCTTTCCATCCTGAAGGGTGGAACTTCAGTTATAAGCAGAGGTACTAAAAGATAACACCACACTAACATGACATAGAGATCACGAGCTTCATGGGCTTGATGAACATGTAGAATCAGTGCGCTCCACAACCCTGAGAGTTCTCATACATCAAAACACCCGAACGATTCGAGCAATCATAAAACTGGAACGACCCATCTGACACGCTAACTATAAGACCTGAGGCATTTCCGGGTCTTACCCGGAGAGAAGCTAGTTCATCTCAATAGTAGTCACCTAATAACCAAACGTTACCTATGTAGACCTCCTTGAGACCGGCTCTAATAGCTTCATTCCTAGCGTTCAAAGCATGCTTCCTACTTGTTGGGGGGAGATCTCTGAGTATGTTGTCGGGGTGGAAGGCAAGGAGTATGTAGGGTATGTCGGTATCTAGAGAAGCGAGGTACTGAGCTATCTCCCCCACCTCATGCTCATCAACATAACCAGGAACTAGAAGGGTGCTGACGACGATTAAGGGGACCTCAGACCTCCTATTCGCTAGATCTGTCAATAATCTGACGTTCTCCTTGATTCTCTCAACAGCCTTCAACCCGTTTACCCCAGTCAACGCCTCGTATATCTCCGGGGACCAAGCCTTCCAATCTATCTTTATAATACCTCCCGACTCCATACTGGTCTCAGCTATCTGCTTCATAACTGCCGGGTTTTCCAAGCCGTTTGTCTCCCAACATATTCTCTTTATGCTTCCTGCTCTCTTCATTTGCATTATCCTTCTAGATGCTGCGATCGCGTGATGTGCTTGAGGACCGGGATCGCCCCCAAAGTAGCAGACACATGTGACCCTCTCGTTCATAGCTTCCTCCACTAGCTCATCGATAGTTCTGTAATACCTCTCTCTGAGCTTACTGTCGGAAATAACTGTCTTGTGCTCCCAGTTCTGGCAGAAGAGGCAGTTAAGGTTGCAAGCAAAGTAGAATACAGCTAGGTTATAGAAGCCTATCTCAACACCTTTAACTTTAGTGTACTTGGGATATCCTCTTGAGGTATTTGCTGGGCATACGGGCCCGGCAACGCAGTTCGTAGGGTGTGGATCGAGATACCACATAACAACCCCTACACTAGGGTTGGATGTTGCCGGCACTAGATGGCCGCCCTTATTAGTCCAGAACCCGCAGAAGCCTAGAGACCCTTCCGGAATCGAGCACTCATTAACGCACAGCCTACATGTGTTGCTACCCGTTCTCGGCGGTTCCTTAGGTAAGCCCAGGCCAAGCCGGTAGTTTTGATGGGCCTTACGGGCTCTCTCGAGGGCGGTGGCACCCGAGCTCCTCAAGCACCTTGAGCAGACACCGATAACGCTGCTTATGGTGTTCGACTTAGTCCCGCAAACCTCGCAAAGGCCCAGAGAAACCCCTGAACATGCTTGTTAGATAGGTTATATCCTGATTGGTACTGAAGTAGTGGATCACTGAGAGAGCTTCTTCAGCACCTCTCTTACAACCTCCTCAACCGACATCGACGGATCTACAGCCTGCTTGAAGAACAGGCCAGTCCTACCGATCTCATCTCTTCTACTTAAAACCTCCACTCTCTCCATTACGGTGGCGATGTTTATCCCTAGTAGCTTAGCTACGTAGTGTTCGTAGCCTATAACGGGTGACTCCTTATGACCTCTCTCAGTCGGTACTATCAGCACTAGGGACTTGTTAACCCCAGGAACTCTGATACCTTTAGCTAGCTCTTCGTAGGAGAGCTCCCCTCCGAACTTATAGAACTCCAGCTCTCTTGGGCTGGGCCTCTCCAGAGGAAACGAGACTGTCAACTTGCCGTTTGGGTCGAGCTCGTAGAGAACTTTCAAAGCAGACTTAGGCGTAGCCTTTACGATCAGTTTCCTAAAGGTTTTTCGCCCTCCCCGCTCCAAGCAGGCCTCAACAAGCGTTGGAGAAGTTACATACGGTAATACGATGTCCACATCGCTACCTTGGTCCACATCCCCTCTCGCTACAGACCCGTGAACTATAGGTAAGTAACCGCACTGAATAAGATCCCTCATTATACCAGCAGCCATCTCCCTCAACTCCCACAAAAGCTTCCATCTCTCCGGACCATAGGTGAGCTCCCTAAACTCCGGGACCCTGACAACCTTATGCTTAGGATACTTGTGGTACATCAACTAATTGTTCTATCTACAACTAAAAGCCTCATCCTTCAAGACAGAGGAGGTTGAAGTATGTAGAGTCCCTCGCTAGCTGGTCAAGCTACTCTTTAAACGTCTTTAGCAGAAGAGCGTAGAAGAAGCCTATGGTTTTGTGTTTATGGGGCCACACCCTCATAGTTCCAGGTATGAAGCCCTCGCTGTAAGGTCCTTTAATAGGTACTAGACTTACCTTCCTTCCCTCCTTTTCCAGTATTTTATTCACAACGTCCTCGTCCTCCTCTCGTAGCAAGGAACATGTAGTGTACAGTATGTACCCACCTGGCTTAACCAGCTTGATAGCTGCCTTCAGCAGCTCATACTGCAGTTGAGCAAGCTTAGGCACATCATCTCTCATCAACCTCCACCTCAGGTCTGGGTTCTTAGCTAGTGTGCCATCTGACGAGCATGGAGCGTCAACCAATACCTTGTCTGCTACCTCCTCTCCAAGTACTCTAGGTGCTTCCCTACCGTCTCTAAGGTAGGTCTTGACTATGGTAATACCAGCCCTCTTAACCAGCTCCTCCAGCCTCCTCATCCTGGCCTCATCGATGTCGAAAGCGTGTATTACCCCGCTGTTCCTCATTAGTTCAGCTATGTGCTCGGTCTTACCTCCTGGGGCAGCGGCTAGATCTACTACGACCTCTCCAGGTTTAGGATCGAGGATTATGGAGGCCAGCGCTGCGGGTTCCTCCTGTATGACTATCTTACCTGATCTGAATAGCTCCGACTTATCGAAGTTGTACGGCCCATCGAACTTTATGACTGTCGGCACTACGGCCGAGACCTCCGGATCCTTCCCCTCCTCCCGAAGTTTTCTCACTACATCATCAACACTTGCTTTCAGCATGTTCACTCTAATACTTATCTTAGGTCTCTCCATGAAAGACCTCAAGACTTTATCGGCTTCGTCAGCACCGATGAGATCTATTAGACTTTTCGCGTACCAGGCTGGAACGAGGTACCTAAACACTAGCTCATCATCCGGGGTTTTAGGGGTAACTACGTAGTCCTTAAGCCCTCTGACAGCATCTACGAACCACATTCCAGCGTATGGGTGGACCCTAGAGGAGAGCCACGCAGCAGTTCTTTTTATACTTTCGTACTTGTTCGCATATCTGATCTTGTTCCTAGCATAGAGCTCTAAGTAAATGAAAACCCTCAGCGCTGCCCGTAGCCTCGAATCAAGCAAAAAGGGGCTTTTAGACCCAGTTAAGTCCTCTATTACCCTGTCTATGACCCCCAAATGGAGCATGATACCGTAAAAAAGAGACGTGAGCGGGGGGTCTTTCCTGGTCCCCAATACCTTGAACTCCCTGAACGCGTCCCTCTTAGCTTGCTGGACTGGTTTTACAGACTCAGATCTACGGACAGCTTCGATGAGTGCGGCAACATCCTTCCACTCAACCTCATAGGGTTCCTTCACTTGCTACCACCGCCATCCCACACCACTAGACAGTGATTTGCGCGACCGAAGAAGCACCCTTCCGCGGAGGTCAAACCGAATCTCCCGCCACGACTGCTCCTATGAGGGAGCCCGCTACTTCATTTACGTAGGGTTGCCGCATGCTTGCCTTTCGTAGCTGTTTCTGGTTTCATATAGGTTTATGTGGTTTGATGCTCTACTCCTCTGCTGTTATTGTTGCGTGTACTTTCTTGCCGTACAGCGGCTTTACCTCGGGCTGGTACTTTGCTAGTGGGTACAGGACTACCGTCCCGCCCCTGAACTTTATTACGGAGCGCTTGGCGTGTATGAACCTGGCCACGTTACCGCCCAGAGTAGCAGGTGTTAGAAAAGCTTATAAGCTTTGAAAACACGTCCACAAAGCGGTGAGTTGCCCTGTGAGGGGTGAAGAGCCCGCATTGGTTGAGGCCCTTAAGGTGAGGGCTCTCCCCGAGGGTGGCTGTGACCTTCTGCTGGATTTCCTGAGGCTTTACCGTGATGCTGTCCGATCGGTTGTAGATAGGGTTTGGGGTATCAATGAAGGTCTCTCCAAGAAGAGACTTCACAGGCTGTTCTACAGCGACTTGGTGAAGCTGGGGCTTAGGGCTCACCACGCTAAGGAGGTGTACGTATATGCTGAGAGCTTAGTGGGCTCGGCTAGGGGCAATGGCGGTAGAAAGCCAGTACTCAGAAAACTAAGTGCTAGGATAGACAAGTACGACTACAGGCTGGATTTAGACAGCATGACCCTGACGCTGAAGCTCCACAGCAACTACGAGGTTAGGTTGAGGCTAGTAACATCGAGAGAGAGGGTCGGGAAGTTCAGGGGCTGGAGCAACTACGAGCTAGTGGTTAAGTACGATAAGGGAGGGTTCTGGGTCTCAATATACTTTAGGAGAATCATTGAACAGTTGAAGCCCAGAACAGTAATGAGCATCGACCTAAACTTCGATAATGTGACGCTAGCAGTATTCACCCTTAATGGTAGACCAGTGAAGTTGAAGAGACTTAAGACTCCCCACAGGAAGGTACTGACCCACAGGATCTGGGCTGAGAGGATCCAGGGGAGGTACCCGAGGTCGTGGAGGTACATCAGAAGCGTTAGGAGGGCTGTCGAGAGGCACGGCAAGAGAATCAGGAATATCTCGTGGGACTACGCCCACAAGTTGGGAGACTTAGTAGCTGAGCTAGCACTTAAACACCGCTCAGCAGTGGTCCTCGAAGACCTAGAGAAGATCGGGAAGAACGGCAAGAAGAATAAAAGATTTAATAAGAGGCTCGGGCTGTGGTTCTACCGTAGGGTACAGTTCTGCGTTGAGTACGAGGCTATGGAGAGGAACCTGGAGGTCATCAAGGTAGACCCTAGAGGGACATCCTCAAAGTGCCCTAGATGTGGTGGTAAGCTAGTTGAGGACGGGCATAGGGTATCGAGCTGTGAAAAGTGCGGTTTCATAGGTGATAGGGATGTTACCGCAACAATAAACATCTACAGGAAGTACGTATCCAAACACCCAAGATGTGGGGTCTCTGGGGTGGCCCCGAACGCCCCTAAGGCAGATGAAGCCCCGAGCGGGATGCGGGGGAACAGAGATGAGGCAATGACCATACCAACTTATATGAACTTATATGAGAGCTGAACCCCTATCTCGGAGAGCCTAGGCGCCACTAATATAGTGCCCCCATAAAACAGTGAGCCGATATCTGTGGGGAGCACGGCGAAAGTCTTTAGCTACTGCTTGTCTTAGTCTTCCTAGGTACTGACGACGGTGGTATGACGGTAGGTACTGGTAGCCCCGCTTCCTTCCTCTTCCTGATCCAGTACTCCCTTTTGTTTCTCTGCCTAGGGGGTAGGTTCCTCCTGGGTTTCGGCGGTATCTTCGGGGTAGCGTTCCGCACCTTGCCGGCCTTAGTCATGGATCCGTGTGTAGGCACTCTAGTTCACCTAGGTAGAACTAAGCGTGATCGGCTTATAAACCTAGCTAGCAGGTTTCTGCTTGCTTAGGTCTTCAGGTCTCGCTGAGCTCTTAGCCATTATCCTATACTTCACGTACTTATCTACTGGGGAGAACCTAGGTGGACTAGCTACGACTGTCTCGCCCCCGCACTTCGGGCACCGATCCTTTAGCGTGTAGGTCCCACAAGCTGGGCACTTCCTAATAAGGAACCTAACCGAACTTCACCCTCTCGAAACTGAGGTTCACGTTAAGCTTCTTACCTAAGCTCTCAGCTTTTTTGACTAGGTCGACCAGCTCGTTCTCTAAGACCTTGTAGTCCGTCCCCACTAACTCGACTCTATACCTAGGAGCTCCCTCCGAGTAAACCCTCACTTTGACGCCGTCCCCTACTGCTTCAACTAAGCTATTCAGAAGTTCCCTTATTCTATACACACCATCCGGCTCATACGTTGTGAGTATGAACCTACCGTCAATCTTAACCTGCTTTGACTTTATGTGTTTGGGTATCTCCTCCAATAACCCGGTAACCCATTCATCGGGAACCCCAGCCTTTCTAAGTACCTCCTCCCCGGCGATCGCAGCCTCTTCAAACGAGCTCATCACGTCGCCGTAAGCTTCCTCAAGCCTTAACCAAACATCCTTGTAGGCGTCGTCCAAGCTCCTACCCAATTTCTTTGCTACTACCTCGAGGATCTTCTCCGCTCTCTTCTCCCGCTTCCACTCCCTAAGCTTCCTCTTACGCTCCGTCTCAGCAACCCTTTTTAGCGATACATCGACCTGCCCCTTCTTTTTGTCTACCCTTATTACCTTGACTACCACCTTCTGACCCTCCCTTATAACGTCCCTTATGTTCTTGACCCACTTACTGCTTACCTCGTTCCACGGCAGGTACGCCTCAAGCCCCCCGTATTCATCGAGCTTAACGTATGCCCCCAAATCAAACACTTTATCGACCGTAGCTACGCAAAGCTCGTTAATAGATGGAAGCAGCTCCCTCCTCCTAACCAACTCCTCTTACCCCAAGACCCTTACTATCTCGCCGAGTATCTTAGCTTTCCCCCCTGTAGGGACAGCTAGTAGAGAGTTACACACAAAACACTTTACCGGGAACGTTGCGTGGTCGAACACTATCTGCTCGTTACCGCATGACGGGCACTTAACCCTAAGAAACCTGCTCTTCGGGATCGGTATGAGTATTTTCCTCCTCTTCACTACTTCACCACCTCGACTAGCTCAGCTTTCTTCAACCTAATCCCTTCCCTGTGTAGAGTGTAGCCGCACTTATTACACCTAAGCCTCAGCACGACCTTCTTAGTCACCTTAGCAAACCTCTTCTGCTCCGGCTTGCGCTTGCTTCCGTAACCCTCCTGCTTACGCCTATACCTACGCTCACCCTGAGCGAGGGACCTCCTCTTACCGTGCTTGTAGATCGATACGCTGTGCTCTGTGTGTGTCTTACACCTAGGGCAGTACGTCCTTATTACCTTGGGTATCTTCAATTCTCACTCCTTAAGATAGTTTGGTGAGCCGCTTTAAAAGCGATATGTTGCTCCAGTAATGCCCAGATCCTTCAACTCCTGTGAAACAGGAAAAACGTGGTCTGTTTGTGCTATTCCGCATCAGATAAAAACAATGCTCGTGTGTTAAGTTCCTAATCAAACTCGGGCTTGCTAGTCGGTCCCTTCTCCTCTTCTTCCTCTTTACCCTTCTTTTCCTTCTCTTCCTTCTTCAGCGGTGATGCCGCTATTAGGTCGTCTACCTTCAGTATCGCAGTAGCTGCCTCTGTGGCAGCCCTTATTATCTGCTTCTTTACGAGGAGCGGGTCAACTACCCTCAGCTTCCTCATGTCCTCAGCTATCTTACCCTCAAGAACGTTTATTCCGGCGTACTTGTTGCCGCTGGCGTGGTGCTTCCTCAGCTCCATCAAAGCCTCTAGGGGATCCATACCGGCAGATCTAGCAAGTATAACGGCTAACTCCTCCAAGGCGTCTGCGAAAGCTAAGACTACTAGCTGCTCCTTACCGCTGACAGTCTCAGCCCACTTCCTGAGCCTCAGGGTCAGCTCTATCTCCGGTGCTCCGCCACCAGCTAGGATCTTAGGCTCCTTGAGGACGTTTCTGAGGGCGTTTATAGCGTCGTTTATAGACCTCTCGGCGTCGTCCAGCAACATATCGCTCGCTCCACGCACCAATATCGTCACGGCCTTCGGGTTCCGGCATCCCTCTATGAAGACCATCTTGTCGTTGCCGACCCTCCTCTCCTCTACTAGCTCTGCGTAGCCTAGGTCGTTCTCGGTTAGGTCACGTACACTAGTGACTATCCTCCCTCTGGTGGCTCTCTCAAGCTTCTCCATGTCGGACCTCTTAACCCTCCTAACGGCTAGGATCCCCTTCTTAGCTAGGAAGTGCTGGGCTACATCATCTATACCCTTCTGGCAGACTACTACGTTAGCGCCAACACCAACAATCTTATCGACCATCTCCTTAAGTAATTTAGTTTCCTCATCAAGGAACTTCTTTATCTGGTCGGGTGAGGTTATGTTTATCTTAGCTGTTATATCCGGCTTCTCTATTTCTAGTGGGGCATCTAGTAGGGCTATCCTAGCCTTCTCAACCCTCTTAGGCATACCGGGATGGACTACCTCCTTATCTAGTACCACACCCTTGACAAGCCTGGTCTCAGCTAGGGAAGCTCCCTTCTTCTTCTCCACCTTGATGTTGTCTGACCTCACCAAGTAGCCTCCTTCAGGTCTCTTCTCCGCTACCGTGATTACAGCGTCCAGCACCACGTTGATGAAGTGATCGATGATGTCTGGGGCTGCTATGTATTTGCTGGCTAGTGCTGCGTAGGCTATCTCCCTAAGTAGCGGCTTAGTCTTCTCGATTCCCTCAGGGGTGTCTAGGTCTACCTCCACCTTATCAGCTATCTCGTCAAGAATCTCTATAGCTTTTTCGGATGCCTTCTTATACCCCTCGATTATTATGGTCGGATGTATGTTCTGGTCTAGTAAGGCCTCAGCTTTATCTAGTAACATACCCGCTAGCACAACCGCTGATGTAGTCCCGTCACCGACCTCAGCATCAACAGCCTTCGCAGTCTCAACAAGTAACTTAGCGGCTGGGTGCTGAACCTCCATCTCCTTAACTATGGTGGCGCCATCATTTGTTACGGTGATGTCTCCGAAGCTGTCCACAAGCATCTTGTCGAGCCCTCTCGGACCCAACGAAGTCATCAAGACCTCGGCCATGGCCTTCGCTGCGAGTATGTTGTTTCTGAGAGCTTCACGACCGTAAGTCCTGCTCGTACCTTCCTTTAGCACTAGTACAGGTATCCCGTATGCCTGTGCCGCCATATACCGTACCCCATTAGAGTTACATTAAAAACTTCTATTTAAGCTTTTATCAAACCCAGCAACCACCCTCTCGGGGCCTCGCTTAGAGCGTCTAGCAAGCCACACCAAACTAAACAACAAACACGTTCTTTATTCCCAGTTTTTCCGATATGTAGCTAGCGAACTCATCCGCCCCGTTACTCCTTGCCTTAACAACATACACCACACTGGGCTTAACACAGGATACGTAGTAGGTTAGGCCATTGAAGTCTGCGTGATCGCTGAAAGCTACGTGCCATGACCTAGGACCAAGTCTCTTAATAGGCTTCTCAAACTCCCACCCGCTTAGCACTATCGAGCTAGAACCGTTAGGCGGTCCGGAGCGGGATCTAGTGGTATGGTCTAGGTATACATACCACCTATCTTTAACCACTTCACTAGCTTCCTTCGTACCAGCCAGAACGTAGTCACCTACCTTAAGGCCTAAGCTCTCGGCTTTCTTAGTCATCATGTAGATCTTTTGCGGTAGCACGAAGGGGGCGTCGATACCGCCTTCCCTTAGGACCTCCATTACCTCATTTACCTTACCGTAGTAGCCAAAGATGTGCACACCGCCTCCGGAGAGCAGCTGCTTTACGAGATCTACAAGTAGGGACTCTACGACGCTGTCGAATTCGCGGGTATAGTGCGGTCTACCGTAAACAGCGTCGATTACAAGTACATCAGCGTTCACTAGGGGGGTGGACACACCGGGTTTCTTGAAGTCACTGCTGTAGAGGATCCTAGAACCGTCATCGTGCTCTATCAGAACCTGTGCAGTACCGGGAATGTGCCGGCTCTTGATAAGCTCTAAGCTCAGATCACCGATCCTCACCCTCGAGCCGTAGTCTAGCTCCAGCAGGTTATTACCTACTGGGTACCCAAGTATTGGAAGCCAGCTGAGGGTTATCTGAGTACCGATAAGCCTGTAGTTACTTCTGACACTTAGAGATAGGTTAATAGTATGGTCACTGTGTATGTGCGTAACTACCCGCACCTTCTCTGATACATCACTATGACCATCTATTACAACACTATCTGCTACTGTTATAGCACCATCCTTCCCTACCGATACTGCGTGCCTAACCAACAGACATCAACTCACTAGCTCCTGCCCTTACTCTAAACCCAGGTTTACTCGCTGGTAATTTAAAGAGCTGATAGCTCCTGCCCGCTCTTTCAGGTTTCATAGAGGTTTGTGTAGGTGTTGCGTTATCTGCTTAATAACGCCCGAGGACATTGAGGATTTGGGGGCGATGCCTTAGTGGAGGTCTCGGCCTCCCTGAGGCGTATGCGAATTCGGGCTTAATCTCTTTTCCCGCCCTAAAAACGGGGCCTCGGTTGCCACCTTTCAATCGCTGGGAGGGCCCTGATCTTAGGGAGAGGGTGCTGAGGTGAGGTCCTTCCCGCGTTTCAGTAGCCATTGGGCTAGAGACCTGAATGCTGTGGCTCTATGTGAGACTGAGTTTTTCTCGTCTATGGACATCTCAGCAAACGTTTTATCCCACCCTCTAGGTACAAATATAGGATCGAACCCGAAGCCCCCCGAACCCCTAGGTTCTCTAGAGATTTCCCCCGATACCTCGCCGCTAAAAAGCTTAACCTCTCCTTCCTCAGGGATCACTAACGCTATAACAGACTTAAAGTAAGCCTCTCTGTTGCTGATTCCCTCCATGAGTTTCAATATCCCGGCTATACCTATAGTTCGGTATACATAACTACTCAAGGTCCCAGGAAACATATTTAGGCTCTTTATGAATAAACCAGAATCTTCAACTATGAGCGGCTTCTTCACTGATAGGTAAGCTGATATAGCTGAGTACAGAGCTATGTCTTCAAGACTGTCGGACTGCACCTCAACCTTCGGAACATCTAAAGGAGCCAAGTCGATACCGTACATGTGTGCTAGCTGGAGTAGCTCCTTTATTTTCCCCTTATTTCCTGATACTAGGTGTAGCTTCATATTCCACACCAAGATTAAGCACACTAGCAGCTAGAAAACCTCTTTTCAACATATCTACTGCTCAACCCAAAGGATAGGGCTCCCACTTTAACTACGGCCTCCCCCAGCTCTTCAGGGCAGGACTTTTCAGCTGTAAATGTTTTTAAGTAACGTAGCATAGAGGATTGGGGGGATAGATGAAGAGGAGAAAGGAGCTTGACGAGCTTAGCGAGGGAGGTGAGTCCTCGAGGGTGGACTTAAGCTTCAAGGTCGTATATGAGGATCCCGAAGTATTGGTGATTAGAGCACCTACGGAGGATGAGCTTGTAGAGATAATTCTTAGGTTGCTTAGGGAGAAGCCTATGAACATTAAAGAGATACATGGGTACTTACCTGGAATAGCTAGCGAGGATAAGATAAGGAAGACCCTGACCAAGCTGGTTAGCGAGGGCAGGGTTTACGTTCTGGAGGACGGACGTTTCATAGTTGTTGGGTAGCACGTAGGGTGATGTTGGTGTCTGCCCGATCTACTGCTCAACAAGATATCCCGCAGGAGGCTACGGAGAAAAGTAGGTGGGTTGAGAAAATAGTAAAATCCGCCAAGCAGACATACAAACTGTGCCCCTACTTCGATAAGAAGATGAACACATGCTTCATAAAGATGTTGAAGTCGCAGAAGAAGTCCCGCTGCGACAGGGAGGGTAAGTTCGATACATGCCCTATCTTCGCAGAGTTCATTGGGGAGCAGTACGACAAGCTCGTCACTGCATCTAAAGTCCTTCCTCAGGACTTCCGCGACCTGCAACTAATCCCGTAGTCCTCCAATCTCGCTTATATCTAGCTAAGCAACTTAGAGGTAGACGGAAGCACAGATGATGAGAAGAGGGTCTGGTGAGCTAATGAGCACTGCTGGAAATGCTGATGACCCGGGTCAAGGGGGGAGGAACGGTGCTTACATTGAGGCAGCATTAACGTTATCGGCCTGGCTCATTCTTACCTCCGTATTCCTACTCTCCAAGTTGACCAGTATCTACGGAGCTCCAAGAGGTATCTACGACGCCCTAGCGCTAAGCGCTTTCCTAGTATATGTTGGGGCGCTAATCGCTAGGAGCGTGCTCAGGACTAGACCCGACATACCTGTTCTTGCTTCCTCAGCCCTCTTAACCATCACCTACTACACTAGGCTACTAAATATACTATCAGCAGACCAAGGAAAGCTCACCCTCCTCCCTCTAGTCAACATATTAGACTTCAGGACCATAGGTTCCAGTGTCCTAGTTTTAGACCTAGGTCAGATAGGTCTCTACACATTTCTCTACGTAACTCTAACCGCTGTGAAGCATAAGTACACTACTAAAACACGCATCATCTAGGGACCGCTCGTCACAACTGAAGGTCGCGTCTTTAAAGGCGAGGAAAGGTCAGCCCATATAAAAGGAGAGCAGAGCTAGTGTTCTGGGGGATGAAATAGGTCTATAAGCGCTGACTACGTGATGTGTAACCCACGCTATGACCCTATGCTGACGTGATGACTTCCCTCGGCACTGATGAGGTGATGTGAAGGCATTTATCTGAGTATTTATTTATGAAGAAACTGCTTCATTCTCTTCGGTGCTTCTAAGGATTTTATCTCCTGCGACTCGTGGGCTACTTTGTCGATGAGGGTTCTCCCTCCTAGGGTCTCGAGGAGCTTCGGATCGTAGCGTAACCCGTCTATACCGCGGAGCTGGGCTGTTTTAGTGATTAAGAAGCCCAGGTTCGCAGCATCTAAGACGGATTCAGCGCTCTCTAGAGCATCTCCCTGACCTATGTAGTATGCTAGGGCCCATGGAGGTATTATAGCGCCCATAGAGTTCATGACTACCATGAGGTACGAGATAGCGGAGATGTTACCGCTATCAGCCCCCACAGCGATGAAGCCGACGACCTTCCCCTCCATCAATGATCTTCCAGATACAAATATCATGTTCTCGAGCGACGTCATCCTGTCAACCAAGTTCTTTAGCTGCCCGCTCGGACCGTACCAATATATCGGTGTGGAGAATATCACAGCATCTGAGGAAACTATCTTGCCTAGGATTAGGTTTCCATCATCGGAGTCGATCACGCAGGGAAATCTGCATGAGTTCTGGACATCACTGACACAACCTATACAGGGCTTGATCGTGTAGTCGTAGAGACTGATTAGCTCCACTGACGCGCCTGCTAGCTTAGCAGCCTCTACTGCGACCCTCAGCAGCTTGTAGCAGTTCCCGTACTTCCTAGGTGAAGCATTTATCGCTAGTAGCCTCACCATCCGACATTCCCTAGTAGAGCTAGGGATCGCTATAGGTATTTAAGCTTTCACCACCAGATAAGACACACCTCAGGATCTATATCTATTGGACTATGAGAGTACGTGTGGGAGGTGTATGAGTGAGAGAGCTCTGTGCACTCGCTGTAGGAGGAGGTCCGCTACCTATCTGAGGAGGCAGTCCGGTGAAAGGCTCTGCACCACATGTCTCTACAGAGACCTCGTGAAGGAGGTTAGGAGGGCTTTCTCGTTTACCAGTAAACGAGGTGTGGGGCTTAAAGTCGGGGTCTTGGTCAGCTCGTGTTGGCTCGTTGAAGGCTTCGTACTTTCCAAGGTTCTGAACGATGTTGAGAGGGAGTTTCAGGGCGTGACCGTGGGACTTATTGTTGAGGACCGTCTACTTGAGTGCGCTAATGATCTGAGAAGGTACGTAGATGAGGTGGTGTTCCTACATTGGGGGCAAGCCGGCATCAAGGAGTATCTAGACTCAGGAAGTGCTCTTAACATCTCCGGTATCAGGCTAGACATAGTTGCTGTTCCACTAACTCTCAACGACATACTCTCAGATTTCTTGAGGAACCTGATCTACCGTGGCACAATGCTGAGACAGTGGATCAGTGTGAGGGGTGATGGCTTCGATGTCTTAGCACCAATGTACAGAATACTGAGGACAGACGTCTATTCATATGCCCTAACTTCAGGAATGCTTAGACATCTAGAGCTCTGCCATCAAATCGAGGGCAAGGCGGAAACCGTGGACAAACTCGTAGCACTGCTCTCAATGGAACACCCAGAACTGTTGTACAGGTTCCTCCATAGCTACCTAGCACCACCAAAGAGAAAAACTTTGATAGAATCTGATCCTGCCATGTAGCACAACTAAATGCTTAGATCCCGCTCCCTCTTCTCTGCCGTAGCTGGAAGCCTTATCTCACCAAACTTCTTCTCAAAACCCTGTATGTTGCTATGCAACGCCATCGCCAGAGACTTCACACCTACAGGCGAGAGCTTTATCTCAACTAGGAGCTCCCGCTCAACTGCCTCGATCGCCATTGACCCGTCAGGGTTCACCTTCGGGACAGGCTTCTCCACAAAGAATATTATAGTAGCCTCGTTAGGGTTTAAGGTCACTATAGCCCCGCTAGCGTGTAGAACCCTGTAATCGTCCGACCTCCTCAGCTCGAACCTAGGTAACGACACCTGTCATCACCGCCGTGCACTAAGGTTTGCCGAGTAATAAGTTAGGTTTAATGCGTTAGTCTCAAGTTGATGGACTATACTTATCCCGCGGCTTATATTTGCCTGTATTACATGTTTTACGGTGGAAGTTTGAGCTCTGACAAGGTTAGGACTACAGTCTCTGTGATTAAGGCAGACATAGGGTCGGTTGCTGGGCACGTAGTTGTACACCCAGATACTATCGCTGCGGCTACTAGGGTACTTGCTGAGGCTAAGGCTAAGGGCATCATAGTGGATTTCTACGTGACGAACGCCGGCGATGACCTCGAGCTAATAATGACCCACAGGAAGGGCGCTGACTCACCTGAAATACATGAGATTGCTTGGAGCGCGTTTAAGGAGGCTGCAAAGATCGCTAAGGATCTAGGACTCTACGCTGCTGGTCAGGACCTCCTCAGTGAGGCTTTCTCGGGAAATGTCCGCGGGCTAGGTCCTGGAGTAGCTGAGATGGAGTTCTACGAACGGCCCTCGGAGCCTATAGCGGTGTTCATGGCGGATAAGACTGAGCCGGGAGCCTTCAACCTCCCCATCTTCAGGGTCTTCGCCGACCCGTTTAACACTGCTGGCCTAGTCATAGACCCAAAGCTACACTCAGGCTTTAAGTTCGAGGTGTACGATGTGTTCGAAGGTAAGTCAGTAACAATGAGCGCTCCAGAGGAGATGTACGACATTCTAGCGATAATCGGGACCCCCGGCAGGTACATAGTCCGGAGGGTCTACAGGAAGCAGGACGGTGAGATAGCTGCTGTCGTTAGTGTAGAGAGGCTTAACCTCATAGCCGGTAAGTATGTGGGAAAGGATGACCCAGTCGCGGTGGTCAGAGCCCAGTCAGGGTTCCCAGCTATGGGCGAGATACTTGAGGCGTTCGCGTTTCCCCACCTAGTAGCCGGGTGGATGAGGGGTTCGCACCACGGCCCGCTGATGCCGGTGCCGCAGAGGTATGCTAAGTGCACTAGGTTCGATGGGCCTCCGAGGATCGTGGGTCTAGGATTCCAAGTCAAGAACTCTAGGCTAGTAGGACCAGTCGACCTATTCGATGACCCCGCGTTCGACGAGACTAGGAGGTTAGCACAGGTTATAGCTGACTACATGAGGAGACATGGACCTTTCATGCCTCACAGGCTGGGTCCGGATGAGATGGAGTACACGACGCTGCCGGAGGTTCTAGAGAAGCTTAAGGACAGGTTCCTCAAGGTTGAGGGAGCTGTGAGGGCGGCCGAACCGAAAGTGAAGTCCGAGCTACTTAGTAGAGAATCTAAAGAGTAAGAACCAGCCACTAAAGGTGCTATTTTTGGCTCTCTTTCAAGACCCGATACTATTAGTTAACTTCAAAGCATACGAGCAGTCCATAGGGCGCGGAGCCTTAGCACTAGGAAAAGCCGCTGAGAGGGTCTACCTAGACCTTAAGGACTCAGCAACAATTATCGTGGCACCGCCCTTCACAGAACTGAGAACGCTAGCGGAGTCCCTGGAGGTGCCTGTATTCGCGCAACATGCTGACCCCATCGAGCTAGGTGCACACACCGGTTCCATCCCGCCAGAGGCAGTAAAGGAATCGGGTGCCCACGGTTTCATAGCTAACCACAGCGAGAGAAGGCTGAGACTAGACGAGATAGAGTTCCTTGTGGAGAAAGCCTCTCACCTAGGCCTAGGCATCGTAGTGTGCGCTACCAGACCCAAAGAAGCAGCTGCCGTGTCGGTACTGGAACCCCACATGGTGGCAATAGAACCCCCAGAGCTGATAGGTACAGGCCTTGCAGTATCGAAAGTAAAGCCAGAGGTAATCACAGAGTCCGTCACCGCCATAAGGAAGCACAACACCAAGATAGTAATCCTCACCGGCGCCGGGATATCGTCAGCAGAAGACGCTGAAGCAGCAATAGCCCTAGGAACCTCAGGTGTCCTAGTCTCCTCCGCCATAGTGAGATCTAAGGAACCTGAGAAAGTCATGAGGAACATGGTAGAAGCTATGATCAGAGCCGCTGAGAAGCGTGGAGACTAACCACAACCTTTTTCTTACAGCTGAAAGCCTCGCCCTTTAGGGCGGAGATGAGGTCAGTTAAACAGATACCCCCATCACTTCAGGGTTTCCAGGGTCTTATCTGAGGATCTCAACATATCCCACACAAAGTCTGTTAGGAACCCCCGCGAGCTCGTGGGCTCTGTTGTCGATTCCATCTCTGTATAACTGGCGACATTCTCAGAAACACTTTGAAGATCTCTTTAGAGTGCTGCGACTCAGCTGGAATGACCCACCAAAACATAGCGGAGTAGTAAAGGGTGAGCTCAAGGTAAGTACCCGGCACAAGCATTAACATCATAGTCCGAACAACCTTTAAGAAGACCTTAAACCGTCGTGAGCATTGAAGCCGGCTACTGTCAGAGGGCGGAAACATAGAGAAACCCACCATCCTGAGCTGGGGAAGTTAGCAGGACTTTTAAGCTCATTCTGCATACCCTTTTCTTAGCGGTGTTTCCCTTGAGCAGCGTTATGAAAGAGATCGAGGCTGAGGCGGAGAAGATCATCAAGGAGGCTGAGTTGAGGGCCTCCAAAATCGTTGAGGAAGCTAAGAAGAAGGCTGAGGAGATATTAAAGGATGAGAGCTATGTCAACGAGCTAGCGAGCCTTAAAGCTGAATTAGAGAGGAAGATCGATGAGGAGTGCTCCAGGATTATTGAGGAGGCTAAGAGGAAGGCTGAGGAAATAGCTGAGACCTACAGGAAGAAACTTGAGGAAATAGCTAAGAAAGTAGTGGCGGTAGTTGCTGGAGTTGACGTAGCCTAGGGTGAGGCGATAACGTGTCGAGACTGAGGTACGCCTTCTTCAGTGACCCCGACATCGCGTTAAGAACTTACGCTATCACACCTAAGGACAACCTTGATGCTGTACTAGAGAAGCTCATGCGTATAGGTGCCTTTGAGCCTGTAACAACCGAGAATCCGGGAGAAGAAGCTAGAAAGATTAAGGAGTACATAGAGCTTGTAGATGAATGTAAGAAGATCTTCGACTCGATCAGCTCGTATATAGAGGAGCCCATAACCGTCGAGATAACGGAGATGCCTTCAAACCTAAGGCAGGAACTCCTGAAGCTTCGCGAGCAGTTAGGCAGCGTATTAGCCGAGCTCGAGGTTCTCAGCAACAAGAAAAAAGAAAGCACCGAGAAGTTAAAGGAGCTCGAGATATTGGAGAGGTATGTTAGGTACCTAGCAGCACTGTATCCGGAAGCTGATGGCAGTATCCTAGATCACGACGGAGCGCTTACCATCGTTAAGACGGTGCTAGGACCGAGAGCTGAGATCGAGACCGTAAAAAGGAGAGCCCTGTTCACTGTGGGTGAGCTCGCAGTAGATGAGCAAAACATCGTTGCGACATTAGTACTTGAGAGGCGCGTAGCGGATGAGGTTCTCAAGGAGGTTTCAGAAAACGGTCTTAAAATTGTTGTAGCAGGGGCATACAGGTCTGAGCCTCTAAGAGATGTAGCGGACAGGATAGACTCTGAAAAGGAGTCCTTGAGGAGGGATCTGCAGTACGCTGAAACAAGGATAAAGGAGATAGTGAGGACAAACATCCACTATATAGCGTTGCTGAAGGTACTGGTAGATACTGAGTACACTAAGGTCGAGCTACTGAAGACAGCCCTAGAATCTAAGCACCTCTCGCTTCTTGCCGGGTGGATACTGAAGTCTAGAAAGGAATCCCTACTAAGGGAACTCCGTGGCAGTCCAGTACATGTAATATTCGAGGAAATTGCGGAACCTCCCGTAGACTTCAACAACCTAGAACCTTTCAAGCCATTCGAAATGTTCACGGAGCTGAACGGGTATCCGTCGCCGAGGGAGTGGGATCCTACCCCAATCCTAACGTACTTCTTCGCTTTATTCGTCGCCCTCATGCTCCCGGACGTAGGCTACGCCATCGGGCTCCTTATAGCCTCGAGGCTGTTCTTACCGCTCTTCGTACAAAGTACGGAAACCCTAAGGAGGCTGCAGAGGGTGGTCGACCTGACGGCGGCATGTATGGTCGTCACAGGGCTGTTATCGGCAAGTTGCTTTGGGAACCTACTCGGGAATTACATACCTTTACCGCCTGTCCTTCCATCGCTTTCGAGCCTAGATCAAGCTGCTGACTACGTACTGCGGTCTATAGTGTTGGCGCTCTACATCGGCTATATATGCATGTTGGTGACGCACAGCATAGGGTTCCTAAGGGCAGTCATAAAGACGCGCGATATGTGGACAGCGATCGGGGAGGTTGTGATGATCGCCCTGATGATATTCGGACCCCCCTACTTAACGTGGAGGTTGGGCACAGTAGATATTGACGTGTTTAAACTAGGTAGGCTCGTACCCCAAAACATTGTGGAGTACGTGATCTTCGCATCTGTCGGGATCTACATAGCCTATAAAATCAAAACCACCGGTCCCTTAGGCGCTGTAATGTGGATTTTCGACGTAATAGGACCCTTCGCGGACGTCCTGTCGTTCATTAGGATCGCGGGTGTTGGGGCCGCGTCGAGCCTGCTAGCAGCAGTATTTAACACATACCTAGCCTCACTCGTAAGTGCCGTCTCCGCCGTCAACATAGCAGTAGGCATTATTGCTGGGGTCGTTATGGGGTTCTTACTCCACCTGTTCATACTAGCCGCCTCAGTGCTAGGACCATACATACACGCACTCAGGTTAATTACCTACGAGATGGCAACAAAGTTCTATGAGGGAAGCGGGAGGAGGATCGCGCCAGTTAGGATTTCGCTAGGTCCTGTGACGTTTGGGGGTTCAAGTAGGTGATCGAGTTGTTGGCTGTACTTAAAAAAGGTATTGAAAGAGTATTCACTGGCTTATTAAGCTTAGTTAGCTGGGTCTAAGGGGTCCAAAGATGTCTGAGATCCTTGCGTATATAGGTCCAGGTCTTGCCGAGGCGTTCGCTGCTATAGGAACTACCATAGGTATATACAACGCCGTAGCAGCTGGACTACCTGCTATATCTGAGGATCCCGGACAGAGGGGTAGGGTCTTCGCGCTGGCGTTCCTACCGGCTACACAGACGCTGGTGTACGGCTTTGTCTACATGTTCTTGATGTATAGCTCGTACCTACCAGCGCTCCTCAAGAAATACCCCCAGATACCGCCGAATATTGCTGCCGGGATCTTCGGGGTGAGCATCTTCGTGGGATTCGCTGAGCTCTTCTCAGCCTGGATGCAGGGGAAGGTGTGTGCTGAAGGTGCTTCACAGCTAATTAAAACTCGAGGCGCCATATTCGGCTCAACGATAATACTGGCAGCATACGAGGAATTCTTCGGAATACTTGGGATGGTATTCGGAATACTGATGGCTTCTATGCTGACAGCATGATATTGCGAAGGGGGCTCTATGAGTGTGGACGAACTAAGGAAGGCGGTTTTGGAGAAGGCTAGGTCTGAGGCCGAGGCTATTATAAGGAAGGCGGAGGACGAGGCCGCGAGGATCGTGGAGGAGGCTGTGAGAAGGAAGAAAGCTGTTGTCGAGCAGAAAAAGGAGGAGTTATTGAGGAATTTGAATCCTGATGCCAAGATCGCTGAGGCTAGGTCTAAGGCTAGGCTCCTAGTAGCTGGAGCTAAAAGTGCTGCGCTCAGAGAAATCAGAGACCTGGCCGTAAGCGCCCTCAGCACGTTACCTCGCGATAAGAGGCTGGAGTCGGTTAAGAGGCTGGTAGACGAGGCGATAGCCGAGCTACTGGGAACCCTCGATAAGGTCAGTTCTGTGGTAATCAAGGTCTCTAAGGGAGATGCCGTGTTCTCGGATTACATCAAAAGATATGTTGAGGATAAGTATAAAATAGAGGTTGAAGGTGTGTATGGAGTAGACATTCTTGGGGGCGTGATAGTGGAGTGCTTAGGGGGTGAGGTAGCTGTAGATAATTCCTATGATGGGAGGCTCGAAAAAGTCGTTCGGGCTGTGGCGTCGCAACTGTTGGTCTCTGGGCGGTGATTGGATGCCGTACAAGCTAAGTAGATGGGCTCTGAAAACCACCTTAGTGACGTACCTAAGTAAGAACCCGAGGCTTGAGGAGCTACTAGAGCTGGCCCTAGAGGGAAGGTCTGCGGATCTCGCTCAAATGATCTCTAGATACAACTCCAGGCCAGATTACTTGAAGCTGGCAGCGTTGAAAACCGCTGACGAAGTTGACGCAGCACTCACTGACCTGATACGGGCGGAGCTTGAGCGGATATATGATCTTCTCCCCTCACCATACGCGCGGTACTTTAGGGCTTTCCTCCCACTATATGACTTCGAGAAAATGCTCTCAGCTTTTTCACGGGGAGATCTTAGTGAGGTTAGGACGGGCTTTTTAAGGTGGGAGGATCTCTCAACTTACGGGCGTTGCGTCAAGGAAGGAACGTACTCTTGCCTAATCGAGTCCTTCCTAGAAAACATAAGGAAATGCTTTGAGACCAGCATATCTAGGGAGTACTTCGCAGCCGCTGAGGACTGCTCCGACTCCCTGAGATGTCTTATCCTAGCTGTTACCGCGGGCTATACAAAGTATTTCCTCAACACAGCCAAGTTAGGTATCGAGAGGGGGGAAGACCCTAAAGAGTTTATTGGGAGGGTTCTGAGGGGCTTCAGGGAGATCTCTGGGTACGGGTATGAGCTTGAGAAAGTTGTGAACCACCTAACTCACGTCTCTAGGTCGGAGCCCTACAGGGTGACCCTACTTGAAGCCAGCTATGTCTACGGCAAGTGCAAGGACTACCTACTCTACTCCCCGCAAGTGGTGGATCTTCTCACTCTATACCTAGTGAGCAGGTACTACGAGCTTCACGTACTGAGGTATACCCTACCTCAGTCTTGGGTGATAAGATGAGCTTACCGAGTGAAACCATAAAGGGTATGTGTGCTGTTGTAAAGAGAGACTTAGAGCCATTGATGAGGATGCTTGGGGTTAAGGAGGTTTACACCGCGGAAAGCTGGGATGAAGCTAGGAGGACCCTAAGCGAGCTAATGAACCGTGGGGATGTAGCGGTCGTATTGGTTCAGGAAGGTCTCATCCCCAGGGAGGTGAGCTTCATAGACCTGAACTCACAGAGGCGGTACCCGATCATCACGATGATCCCCGATACCAGAGAGAAGCTCTCGGAGCATCCAAGTACCTACTACAGAGAGCTTATTCGTAGATATATAGGTTACGAGGTTCATGTAGGGTGAGAGTGTGGGTAGCAGGGTAGGTAGGATATATAGGATCGCCGGTCCTCTCGTAGTAGCTGTTGACATCCCTAACCCGATGATGTATGAGGTGGTTTACGTTGGTAATGAGGGCCTTATAGGTGAGGTCATAGCCATTAGGGGGGAGAAGGTATACATACAGGTTTACGAGGAGACTACCGGGTTAACCGTTGGTGAGAGAGTTGAGGCTTCTGGGAGACCTCTCTCAGCGGAGCTAGGTCCCGGGTTGATAGGGTCGATATATGATGGACTCCAAAGACCTGAGAAGGACATAGCCGAGCTACTCAGCGACATATTCATTGGGAGGGGAGTCAAGCTGCCAGCGCTGAGTAGAGGTAGGAAATGGTACTTCAGAAGGAACCGGGAGATTAAGGTAGGGGATATGCTATCGCCTGGGCATATAGTAGGTTACGTTAACGAGTCTCCCATAGTTGAGCATAAGATAATGATACCGCCCGGCGTTAAAGGGGAGCTTAAGTGGGTTGCGGACGACGGCGACTACGCTGTTGAGGACACCGTAGCCGTCATCTCATCGGGTTCTCAGGAGCATAACGTGAAGCTCTACCAGGTGTGGCCCATCAGGGTGCCGAGACCGTACAAGGAGAAGCTGAATCCTGTCGAGCCCTTGATTACGGGGATCAGAGTGATAGATCATGTATTTCCTATAGCGAAGGGCGGTAAGGCTGCTGTACCGGGGGGGTTCGGCACTGGGAAGACTGTGTTGCTACAGGAGTTGACTAAGTGGAGCCATGCTGACATAGCTATCTACGTTGGATGTGGTGAGAGAGGGAATGAGATGTCGGATGCTCTCACCAGCTTCTTAAAGCTTGTGGATGTCAGGAGAGGTAGGCCCATGATGGAGAGATCAGTCTTCATAGCTAACACCAGCAACATGCCTGTCGCAGCGAGGGAGACGAGTGTTTTCCTCGGCATGACTATTGCCGAGTACTTCAGGGACATGGGATATGACGTCATAATAGTAGCTGACTCAACGAGCAGGTGGGCTGAGGCTATGAGGGAAGTCAGCGGTAGGATGGAGGAGATGCCTGGTGAGGAGGGTTTCCCAGCGTACCTATCTAGCAGGCTAGCAGAGTTTTACGAGAGGGCTGGGAGGGTTAGGGTTCTGGGAGAACCCGAGAGATTGGGGAGCGTCACGGTGTTCGGGGCTGTCTCCCCGCCTGGCGGGGACTTCAGTGAACCCGTGGTCAGGGGTACTGTGCGGTACATACAGAGTTTCTACGCTCTCGACTATTCCCTAGCAACGAGAAGGCACTTCCCATCAATAAACTGGCTCACTAGCTACAGTCTCTACATCGACTTCGTGCGGGACTACTGGGATAAGATGACCGGTGGGGAGTGGAGCAGAAGTAGGGCGGCCATGCTTAGGGTACTCCAGAGGGAGGCTGAGCTGAGCGATATAGTCAGGCTCGTCGGCCCTGAGGCCTTACCTGAGGAAGACAAGTTAGTGTTGGAGATGGCTAGGATAATACGGGAAGGGTTCTTACAGCAGAGCGCCTTAGACCCGGCAGACGCTTACTCACCTCCTGAGAAGGGTTTGCTGATGATGAGGGCCATAATAGAGTTCTATAGGAGGGCTTCGGAGGCCGTTTCGAGGGGTGTGCCCGTAACGAGGATAAGGGAGCTTGAGAGCAGGCACGCACTGCTTCGGCTCAAGTTCAGTACTCTGGACGAGTTGAGAGAGAAAATGCCTCACTACCTCGAAAACCTGGATCGTGAGTTCAGTAAGCTGGTGGGATAACGATGTCGGGAGCTCATAGGCTACCTAAATTACTCTCAAAAGCTACAAAACAGCTTATCGGTACCCGAGGAGCCCTAGTGTTCGTCAAGGCGCTCGGCGGGGTGAGCTATGGGGAGCTCGTAGAGATCGATGTGGATGGAGATGTCAGGATGGGACAGGTGATAGACGTAAGTAAAGACGTCGTCATAGTGCAGGTCTTCGGGACCTCACTAGGTATTACGCCTGGGAAGACCGCCATAAGGTTCCGCGGTGAGACCCTGAAGGTACCTGTATCTACCGATATGTTGGGCAGGATCTTCGACGGCTTAGCGAGGCCTATCGATGGTGGGCCTCCTGTAGTCCCGGAGGACTACCTAGACATCCATGGAGCCCCACTAAACCCGGCGACTAGGATACCTCCATCGGAGTTCATTGAGACAGGCGTATCAGTAATCGATGGGATGCTAACTCTTGTTAGAGGGCAGAAGCTACCGATATTCTCTGGGTCTGGCTTACCGCACAACAGGATAGCTATGCAGATAGTTAGGCAGGCAACTACGAAGGGGTCAGGCGAGAAGTTCGCTGTCGTGTTCGGGGCTGTCGGTGTGACACATGAGGAGGCTATGTACTTCCTGCGTGAGTTGCGGTCTATGGGGGCCCTCGACAGGACGATAGCCTTCATAGCTCCGGCCTCTGCGCCAACGGTGGAGAAGTTAGCGCTGCCCAGGGTCTCCCTAACTGCGGCTGAGTTCCTTGCGTGGAGGCACGACATGCATGTCCTCACCGTACTTACAGACATGACCAACTACTGCGAGGCACTGAAGGAGATCTCGGCTGCTAGGGAGGAGGTCCCCGGTAGGAGGGGGTATCCAGGCTACATGTACACGGACCTAGCAACTATATACGAGAGAGCTGGAAGGGTTGAGGGTAGGAAAGGTAGCATGACGATAATGCCCATACTGACAATGCCTGACGATGACATCACCCACCCAATACCTGACCTGACCGGCTACATAACGGAGGGTCAGATAGTGCTCTCGAGGGATATGTGGAGGAAGGGCATCTACCCACCAGTCGACGTCTTCCTCTCCCTCTCGAGGCTCATGAAGGAGGGCATTGGCCCGGGGAAGACTAGGGAAGACCATAGGGAAGTCTTCGCGCAGTTGACAGCCGCATATTCTGAGGGTACCTACCTAAGGGAGCTTGTGACTATCGTTGGGACGGAATCGCTAACTGAGAGGGATAAGAAGTTCTTAGAGTTCTCAGATCAGTTCGAGAGGAGGTTCATTAATCAAGGCGAGTATGAGAGGAGAAACATTGAGATTACCCTAGACATCGCTTGGGACCTCTTCGCGCTATTACCTGAGGAAGAGCTCACTCAGCTGAGGCCGGAAACCATCAGGAAGTACCATCCTAAGTACAGGGGAATGAAGACTTGAGCACTGAGACTATAAGGCTGCCGAGACCTACGAAGATAGAGCTCATAAGGCTCAGGAGGAGGCTCGCACTTACTAGGAGAATCCATAGGATACTTAGAGACAGGTTAACCTTCTTAATGCAGGAGTTCTACATTGTCCTCAGGAAGACGTACGAGGTTAGGCGGAGGCTCAACGCCCTATTGAGCGAGATATATAGCTCCTACTCCAATGCTGCCGCTATCTACGGGCTTGAAGTGCTCAATGAGGGGGCTAGGTCTATCCCTGGGAAGATCAGCGTCATCGCCGGAACCCGCAACGTCATGGGTGTCGTGGCCCCATCTATAGAGGTAGTTGAGGTACCTTCACACACATCTGCCCTCCCTTTGGAGGTCTCAGATATCCAGCTAAAGCGTAGAGAGTTTATAGAGGCCGTAGTCGCACTCGCTGAGTACGAGAAGGAGCTGGTGCTACTGGGGGCGGAGATACGCAGGGTCAAGAGAGTGGTCATAATGCTTGAGAAGGTCCTAATACCGAGGCTCTTAAACACCATAAGGTACCTCCTAGTGAAGTTTGATGAGATGGAGAGGGAGGAGCGCGTCAGAAGCATGAAGATCAAGGCATTGCTGCTCCAGAGGGGTGGGATCGGGTAGACATAGCCCGCAGTTCTGCTAGTAGAATTAGTACTTTAACTTCCCTTCTAGGTAGTACTGGGGGTGCTACCTGAGAGATACCCTCGAGTCACTACTCCAGGCAGAGCTTAGGATAGTGAATAAGCACCTACCAACTAAGAGGAAGACCTTAGCGCAACTTCTGAAGGAGGAAATCCCTCACGTTAGCTGTAGGGACGGCTCCGTACACGTGTTTAAGCGTAGAGAGCTCCAAGAGCTTAGAACCTACGTTAGTAACGATGAGGCTGAGAGGCTCTATCTCCCCATAATAATACTGGTGAATGTTGATATGGAGGGCGCCCTGACAGGCATCATCGAGGGTGAAGTAGAGACAGCTGCGGTGAGGCGTTTACTCGGGATCGAATCAATCGCGGAGGCCAGACCTGAAAAGCTCTTCCTGTATAAACCACAGCTTCACGAACTCATGAACAGGTTCTCAACGATCTTTCAGGTGGCTATAACCATAGACCGCGAGACCCTGAGTGCTTACGGGGAGTTCAATCTCTCACAGTGGTAGGCTTGCCACGCTTGAGAATGAACTGCAGGTTATTTGGGAACGAACCTGATCAAGGTAGCGCTGTCGAATACTCGCTGCCCTCTCAGCGAGGATGGAGAGAAATTATGGAATCCGGAAACTACCTAGACTCTCAGAATCTGCCACACCGCTTTCTCCTTGTTACGGGTTCCTTGTCTGCGGTGACATGAGCGCTCATCTGCCGGGAATCACTACAGGATATGGTGGTTGAAGTGCTTAAGCTTGTCTACGATGAGAGGCATAGGCTACATAGGGATCCTGGAGATAGGCACCCGGAGGGTGTTTGGAGGGTTGAAGCCTCCGTCAATGCCTTGAGGAGGTCCCCGGCTTGGAGTTACGTAGAGGTGGTGAGGGCATTGGAACCCGACTACGAGGCCGTCCTGCTGGCTCATGATCGGGAATATGTTGAGTGGGTGAGGAGGGAGTGTGGTAGGGGTTTTCATTACGTCGATGCTGATACCTACGTCACCGAGCATACCTGCGACGTAGCAGCATCCTTCGCGGCCACAGCTAGGGAAGCTGCCCTGAGGTCGGTGGAGACGGGTGAGCCCTGGTTCTTACTCGCCAGGCCTGGAGGACACCATGCCGGTAGGAGGGGGCCAGCTATGGGCGCCCATACCCTAGGGTTCTGCATCTTCGACTACGTATCGGTAGCCACTAAGGCCCTGATAGGTTCTGGCTACAGGGTGATGGTCCTCGACTTCGACGCCCATCACGGCAACGGAACCCAGGAGATACTCTGGGAGGAACCTAGAGCACTGCACGTGGACATCCACCAGAGGTGGCTCTACCCTGGCACAGGGAGACTCGAGGACGTCGGTGGGTCGGGGGCCGAGGGCACTAAGGTGAATGTACCGCTATATCCAGGCTCTGGAGACGCCCACTACGCGTGGGTCCTTGAGAGGGTGGTCGAGGTAGCTAGAGATATCTTCGAGCCCGACGTTGTAGTAGTATTTGCCGGGTTCGACGCTCACAAGGACGACGGACTGTCCGAGCTCGGTGCAACTGAGAACACCTACACGCTCTTCGGCTCATACCTCAGAAACCTACTGAGAGAGGGTGAGATAGAGGGACTTATAGCAATACTTGGAGGAGGGTACGGAAAAGGTATGGCCACAAGCTTTACTGCCTTCATCGAAGGTCTAGCAGGATTCAGAGAGAAGCCTCCAGTAACGCCCACATCACCGGGCGAGCCCTTGGAACGAGGACTTGAGAAAGTCCTCAGGCTCCTTAGAGGCAGTACCAGTAACTCACCCTAACTCGCCTCATATCCCCTCTTGCTTTGGATTCTGCCGCCCATACTTACAGCTGAAAGCCTTGCCTTTCAAGGTGGGGGGATGAGAGGAAAGCCTATAGGTAATCCTCATCTCAATTGGTTTTGGTGATGAGCGTTCAAGCTCTTTGAGCCTAGGGCGATGATTGATGCCAATTCAATAGCCCCGAGCCCCGGGAGGGGTAAGGATAACGGGCAGGAGGCCCGGCCCGGGATCTAACCCTCATGGAGGGGATGTAATCCCGAACCTCCCGCCTTAGCGGGACCTTCGCCCTCCAGGGCGGGGAAGAGGTCGGTGTTTGTAAGGAGTTAGTTGGAACCTAGCTTAGGCGGGATAAGAGTCGGAGATAAGGATCTGCTGGGGATCTAACCCTTTGAGGGGAGAGTATATTAGCCTGCTAGATACTTTAAATTAGGTAGAGCTCTACGTTGTCCGTTAGTTACGTGGAGCTCCACAACGCCGGCATGCCCATCAGGCTTGTTCTCATGCCTAGCGTACCTGGGAAGACTATGGTAGAGAAAAAAGAGTACTGCAGGGGCAGGTTGGACTGGATTAGGAGGCTCCTGACCTACGAGCCTAGGGGGTCTTCGAACTCATACGGTGCTCTAATTACCGAGCCCTCGAACCCAGGCGCTACCTTCGGGGCTGTGTTCTTTGATTCAAGTGGGTGGCACGATATGTGCGGCCACGCCTCCATGGGGTTCGCCTGCTATGCGGTGAGGGGAGGCCTGGTGGCGCCTAGGGAGCCCGAAGTTGAGGTCGCCTTGGATACCCCGGCTGGCTTAGTGAGGTTACTCGTGGAGATAGCCGGTAATGCCCCGAAAAGGGTTAGGTTGGTTAATGTTCCTTCATACGTGCTGGGCGATTTGACTGTCGATGTTAGGAGGTACGGTCGGTTCAGGACGTACCTATCGTACGGAGGGGACCTCTACATAGTGGTCGACCTCGACTCTTTGGGTCTCAGCTGGAGCTACGAGAATATTCAGGAGTTCTACTCCCTAGCTAGGGAGGTGTGGGTAGCTGTAGCTAAGGAGCGCCCCTCCGTTAGTGCTGAGCTCTACGGGGTTAGGTTCTCTATGAAGATCTCCGAGAACCCCAAAAGATATTATGGTATACTCTTCTTCGGAAGCCCTTCGAGGCCGATCCTCGATAGATCTCCCTCAGGGACCGGCTCCTCAGCCCACATAGCTTACCTCAACCATATCGGTAAGGTCGAACCCGGCGAGGCCGTTGAATTCGTGAGTGCGATTGGCACGGCGTTCCTAGCAAGAATCCTGAGGGAGGTCGAGATAGACGGTAGGAGGGCAGTAATACCTGAGATCTCTACATCAGACAGAGGTTGCCACATAACAGGCTACTCAGTAGCGGTTAGAGAATCCGACGACCCCCTAGGAGACGGAGTACCGCCCCTACCAATCTAGCCCACAGCACTACTTTTAATTCCTAAATGATGAGGTCCTTCAAATGTAAAGCAGTGAAGCAAAAGGAAAAAGGTAAGTGTGGTGGGGGCGTTCCTAGCCTATCACGGCGAGCTCCTTGACTAGCCTACCGGTCTTGAACCTTTCTACCGTTAGGTTATTGGCTATGTCGATGTACGGTCTTCCGTCTAGTATCCAGCTAGCTATGAGCTTACCGGTTACCGGTGCCATCATCATTCCGTGACCACTGAATCCAGCGGCTATGTAGAGATTATCGTATGGTGGCAGAGGTCCGTAAATCGGGTGGTGATCTGGGGTCATGTCGTAGTAGCCCATCCAGTACCTAACTATGCTGGTCTTAGTTAGGAACGGCAGTAGCTCCACCAGCGGCTTAATTATGTGTGGGAACGCGTCGATCCTCTGCGAGTATATGGATGCCTCCGGGACGTCCTCAAGGTCCCTAGCCAGTATGAAGCTCCCATGCTCGTTCTGGGTTATGTGTGGTGAGCCAGGTGTGTCCCAGTCTATTATGAGGCCCGACCTTATGGTCTCGCGGTAGGGCTCGGTGACTAGTGGATGTCTGGGTACGTCGACTATCGGTAGGTCAACACCTACAGTCTTGAGTAGTTTCCTACTGCCACCTCCAGCCGCTACCACGAAGTAATCTGCCTCCACATCACCTCTTGTGGTCACGGCCTTAGCTGCCCTACTACCGCTTACCTCGAACTTAAGCACTGTTGTGTAGGGCACTACCTTAACCCCTAGGCTCTTGACCTTCAGGTACAGCTTAATGAAGTTCTCTAGGATGGGCATCCTACCGGCAGTCGGGTCAACCATGGCACCAGCAACGATGCTGCTGTTTATGCCGGGCTCGATGTTCTTGACCTCATCGACATCCACAATCCTTGTCGGCACGCTGTACTGGTGGTGAAAATCTGCGAGCTTCTTGAATGTCTCTATGGTCTCCGGTTTTCGAGCTACCCAGAGGTAGCCACGCTGCTCGAGCTTCATCCCTAGCTCGTCTCTAAGCTTGAGCCATATGGAGATGCTCTCCTTCATGAGTACTACGTGCTCCGGTGAGGTGAACGATGACCTGAAGCAGCTGAGGTTCCTCAGGCTCGCGCCACTACCCGGGTAGCTGGAGTCGACCACTACTATGTCCTTAACCCCTCTCTTAGCTAGCTCATAAGCTATGAAGAGACCGCTCACCCCTGCCCCGACAATCAACACCTTCACTTCTTAACACCCCTTATTACTAGCTTTGTGGATATGGGGACTATCGGTGGTCTAACCCTGTAGTTGGCTAGTACCTCATTTAGGCTCTTTCCGGTAGCCCTAGCGAATATCCGGGCAGCAATCATTACGCAGCTCCTTCCCTGGCACGGGCCGAAGCCCAGCCTCAGATACCTCCTGAGGAGCTCGAAGTCGTCGATACCCATCTCTATAGCCTTCACTAAATCATCCAACGTTACGTCGTTGCACCTGCAGATCACTACAGTACCTTTCCTAGCTACTTCTCCACCCATATAGCCCTCACCTCCATGCCCTTACCCTTGGGGACCTTAACTGTCACCACGTATGTCTTGTTCCTCTCCCAAACCCTCGTTACGACTCCCTTCCCAACCCTCTCACCGTACCTACTTAGTAGAACCACTTCCTCACCGGCTTTAGGTGCCGGCAGGAACTCGTGCGGTACTGTAACGTAGTCGGCGTCCTCCTTGGATAGGTCGACCACGAAGGCCGCGAGCCCTGGGCAGACAGCTACGCAGACACCGCAACCGATACACTTCTCCCAGTTTATTCTCGGGAGGTCTATAAGCCTCTCCATTGTTATGGCCTTGGTCGGGCAGTACGGGACACATATGTTACACGGTATCATCTCAGGGCACTCGAGCACTGCTACAGGTCCCTTCCTGAGCCTCCAATCCGGCGGTAAGAGCCCTAGCTTGCTGAGGTCCTCCGGCTCCACCGTACCGGTCTTCCTGAAGTCGTGAACGGTGCCCAAGTCCATCACCCGAACGAAACTGGAGGCGGGAACTCCGCCCTAAGCCTCTCCATCTCTTCCTTAGAGACCGTCACAGATTCCTTACCTTTCCTAGCCCTAGCAAGTAGGGGGGATGCCCTGTAGACTTCCCAGAGGAACCTCACTAACTTCTCCATCTCCTCGCGAGCCATCGAAGCCTTCGAGGGGTCGGCGAGCTTAGCAGCTATTGAGAGGGCAGCTATCTTCCCCTCGATGATCGCGGTCGTCGCCTCCTCTATCCCCGAGGAGTCCCCGGCTATGTAGAGGTTAGGTACTGAGGTCTCGAGGTCGATCGTCCTCAGGGGTACTAGACCTCCGAGCTCCGGGGACCACCTAGTTACGGCCCCGCACTGCATAGCGAACCTCGCATCCGGCTCCAGACCTATAGCTAGGAGCACCAGGTCTACGTTGAACTCCTTCTCAGTTCCCGGTACTGGGTTGAACTTCTCGTCTACAGCTACGACAACGGCTTTCTCCACCTTACCGTTGCCGTGGACCTCCTTAATTGTGTGTCTAAGTAATATTGGGATCCCGTACCTCCTGATCTTAGCCGCATGCACGAACCAACCCCCTATCTCCGGAAGCACCTCGACGACTGCTTCGACCCTGACCCCTGCCTGCAGTAGCTGGTAGGACACTATCAGCCCTACGTTGCCTGAGCCTACGACTAGAGCTCTATTGCCCGGCTTAACCCCGTACTCGTTCATGACTGTCTGAGCCCCGCCAGCCCCTATAACTCCGGGTAAGTCGTTGTTTACGAAGTCGAGGTACCTCTCCTGGGCACCTGTAGAGGCCAGCAATGCCTTGGGCTTAACAACGTAGTGGGCCTCTCTACTAGCTACACCTACGACACCCCCCCTGAAAGCTCCGTAGGCCACCGACTCTAGGAGGATCTTAATCCTCGGGTTCCCCGAGACCTTCTTCACGTAGTCCTCAGCTATCTGGAAGCCTCTCATACCGCCGAAGAGGTCGACGCTTCCGAAGAACTTGTGGGTTTGTTTGAGTAGCTGGCCACCTAGCTTGAAGTGCTCGTCGACTAGGACGACGTCTAGCCCGAGCTCGGCGAGGGTGAGGGCAGCTGATAGGCCGGCTGGGCCCCCTCCAACGATCAAGACGTCTGTATCGATCTTAACCTCAGGTAGCTCCGAAGGCTCTGCCGGCCCGCTGGCTAGGGGGGAGGCCCACCCCTTCTGCCTCTCAACTCTCATACCCTCCCTAACCGGCTCCCTACAGGTCTTGACGTTGGGAACCCCGTCGACCACCATGAAGCAGCTGCTGCACTTGCCGATCATGCAGAAGAGCCCCCTAGGTCTTGCCAGTGACGAGCTCCAGGAGAGGGAGTCAACACCTGCTGCGTAGAGTGCGACAGCGACGCTCTCACCTTCATATGCGTCGATGGGCTGTCCCTCGAAGTAGAAGGTCACCTTCCTGCCGCGGTGGAAGGTTAGGATAGGGTGTTCCTGTATGCGCCTATCCACCGGCGATTCTAACCACCAACTATACTGTAGCGGCCCAGCTAAAAGTTCCGGGAATAGTTAAATTTAATTATATGTAATTATAGTTAAAAAGATGAAAAAATAAATTTTTAGCAGTAGAAACAGAGGGTGAGGTATCTGCTCTATGTCATCCAAGGAGCGTACCTCCTTAGTTGCTAAAACTGCTGAGAAGGTTTGGAGTAGCTTCGCCCTACTGATGACTGCTGTGGGGTGGTCGGTTGGCTCCGGTAACTACTGGAGGTTCTCCTGGAGGGCTGCTAACTACGGTGGGGGCAGCTTCCTGCTGACCTACCTTATATGGTTGGTGATAGTAGCATTCCCGATGGCTGTAGCGGAGTACGCTATCGGGAAGTTGGGGCAGGGAGGTCCTCTGCACGGCCCCTACAACCTAGCTGAGAGACATAAGAAGCTCGCAGCATTCGGTGGTATGTGGATGGCTTGGTGTGACTTCATGATTATGTGTTACTACTGGGTGGTCGCTGGCTGGATATTCTACTACATGCTCCACGCGCTTGCCGGCACCTTCTTCGCCCCGGACTTCGACTCGGCGTCTTTCTGGAACTCCTTCGGCTTTACCCCGCTCTCGGCGGGTATCGGGGTCCTGATGATGGTTCTAAGCATAGTGGTCACCGCGTTCGGGATAAAGGGTATAGGTGAGGTATGTAAGTACATGTTCCCACCGCTGTTCGTGTTGACGATGATCCTAGCCATCTACACGCTCACACTGCCGGGGGCTGAGAAGGGCCTGGAGTTCTACATGGTTCCGAGGCTGGAGGCGTTGGGAGATCCTGCTACCTGGATGCAGTCCCTGTCGCAGGTGATATGGAGTATTGGGATAGCTTGGGGCTTCTTTATATGTGCTGGGCAGTGGATGAGGCGTAACGATGACGTGACCTTGACGGCGTTCGGTAACGTAACGAATGACACTGCTGTGGCTTGGATGGCTGGCACCGCGATAATACCCCTAATATTCGCCCTCTCAGCGAACCCGTACCAGGACATAAAGAAGGTTGGTACTGGCCTAGCATTCGTGGTGCTACCCCAGCTCTTCAGGAAGATGGGTGCTGCAGGGTACGTAGCATCCGTGTTCTTCTTCGTGGCCTTCTGGTTCGCCGCCTTCACATCCTTAATAACGATACAGGAGATAGCTATAAGGCCTCTCAAGGACTTCGGCCTGAAGACCTCGCACGCAGCCCTAATCACCGGTATCCTAGCAATCGTTGGCGGTCTCCCAACAGCCTTCAGCTACGACTGGCTCGACTACTACGACACTGTTTGGGGTGTTGCCGGCCTCGCGGTAGGGCTGATCTTCATAGCCCTCATAACATCCTACTTTACCGACATAACTAAGGTTAGGCAAGGCCTTATGGACATGGACATAAAGCCCTTCATAAGGCTTGGGAAGTGGTGGGACTACCTAGTCAAGCTGAACATAGTGATACCCGCGCTCTTCTTCGGCTGGTGGATAATCTACTGGGAGTGGATACGTGGCTGGGACTCCGGCCTCTACACGTACTACACGTACCCAGGTATGCTAGTGCTCGTCGTAGGCGCCGTGATAATATACTACATCTCCAGCAAGGCAATAGAGAAGCAGGTAGGTAAGGGGTAGGTGATGGGCATGGCGTGGATACCGTTCTTCATAGTAATGTGGCTCCTCGTTGCCGCAGCGCTCTACACCTGGTACAGAGCAGTGAAAAACGAGGAAAGGATTAGACAACTGGAGAGAAGGTGAGACCATGCCGTCCTTCCCATTCGACCCACTACTAATAATAGCCATAACCCTGGGAGTCACAATAGCGTGGCTCTACTCAGTATACTACGCCAGCTCAAAATCCGCTAAAACCAGTAAGTAAAGACTTGTAGTTTCTTTTTAGTTGTTTCTGGTTCTTCGGCTTCCGTGAGGTGTTGGTTAGAGGCCTTAAAAACTCTTATGGATCGAGTTTCCCCACCTTCAGACCCCCATCAGTCAGGGAATCAACACTCCCGATTATTTCCCATGAAGTGTGTCCGAAGCCTGTTGCTCTACCGCTACCGAGTCCGTAGACTTTTGAAAGAGCTATTGCTTTCGATACTATGTCTAAGAAGTCTAAGTTATACTTACTCTGTACTTTTGTAGAAACCTTCGATATCACGTCAATGTTTAGATAGTACCTAGTGTAACCTATCATAGCTGGAAGTAACTTACTGTCATAGACATACCAAACAATTCTAGTTGTTCCCATAGTTGAGTAGGGCATGTTAAATGACGACCTAATGAAGAGAGCTAGTTTGAGAAGTAGGGTACGCCTGTACCTACCTAAATCCAGTAGACACATTAAGGAAGGGGTCGCCAGTACAGCTTCGGGAAGAGGTATCAACACCCTGAACTTGCCCTTGTATAGAGCTAGGGGGTCTCGGGAGACGGAGACACATACACCACTCTTATTCTCAAGAGAGTTGACCAAGCCGGGTATATCAGCTACCACTATGTCCGTGTGGTAGAAGTCAAACTCCCGCTTAAGCCTCGCCTCTCCAGCCCATACCTCGCCACTAAATACCTTGAACAACTCCTCATAACCAGACTTCTTGACACCGTAGAACCTCGAGAGGGTCTCAGGGCTCACAGTAGACTCTAGGAAAACACGCAGTCCATTACCAGAGTTAACGATACACAGCGTGAAGCCGGGGCCAAGTGTGCCAACAGAGGGCCTAGGCGAGCCAACGCGGGGCAAGAGCTCAGCAAACAACAGTAGCCACCATAAATATAAGTAGGTTATTAAAAGTAAGACGTTGGCTATGTTTAAAGCATTGGTATAGAAATTACTTATAGTTTCGGGTAGAGGTCTGTAACCTTCAATATTTTACCTTCAGTAATCTATAGTATATTGGTAAGATCCTCGTGCGCCGATCTCAACTATAATATAAATATATAAACTTGATAATTTTGAGTGTTTATTGGTGAAATCTTGCCAAAAATCCCCGAAAAAATCCCCGACCTAGTTAGAATGCTCGATGAAGGGGAAATAAGCATTCCTGTATTTCAGAGAGAATTTGTATGGTCAGATAATCAAGTGCGGGATCTAGCCGAGTCGATATATAGGGGTTATCCAATCGGATTGTTGATATTTTATAAAGTCCCAAAAGAATTAAAGTCTGGGAGTGAATCTTACTGGGTTTTAGATGGACAGCAAAGACTTTTATCATTTGTTTTAATAATGAAGGGGCAAGTACAGGCTATTGTAGGAGGGCGAGAAAAAACTAAGAGACTTGATATTTGGTTTGATCCTGTTAATGAGAGATTTGAGCTGAGAAGGCCCAGTAAAGGGGAGAATTGGGTTAAGCTCTCCGAGATTTTACAGATTCGAAAAAGAGCTGAATTAGAGAGTTTGCTTAGAGAAAGAGGTTTTGGCCCTGATGAGCAGGATAGAATATCAACACTTTGGAGGGTTTTTAGAGAGGACTATAACGTGCCTGTGCATGAGTTACCAGAGGATGTCGACCTTGATGACTTGGGAAACATTTTCGTTAGAATAAACTTCGCGGGTACTCGTGTGAGGGGGGCAGATGTCTACTCAACAATGATTGCAATAGCGCATCAAGAAATAGTGAGAGAGCTAAGAGATTTCTGTGCAGGATTGAGTATTACCGTTGACCATGGAATATTGATCAGGACTTTTGTAGCCTTTCTTACAGATGGTAAGGTAAAGTTGGCGAGTAGAGTTTTTGACCAAGCGAAAAAGTTGGAGGAGATTTTAAAGAAGAGAGAAGAAGAACTAACGAATGTAGCAAAAGAGGTTAAAGATTGCACATCTCGAAGTATTGAAATTCTACGAAAATATGGAGTTAATAAATTACCTGCTGAGAGTGTAATTCCGGTAATGGCTTATTATCTACATAAGCATGGTATCTTATCTCCCAAGGAAGAGGAGGGTCTGTTTAAGTGGTTTATTTTGGCATCGTTTTTCAGGAGATACTCGGCTAGTGCGGAGACAAGGTTGGATGAGGATTTAGAAACTATAAGGAATGGCGGTAATTACCGTGATTTAATTGAGAATATTAGGCGTAAGGAGGGTGATCTTAAAGAGAGAATAATAGCGTATATTGATGCGGGAGAGTATGATCCTCTTCTCCTCTACGCACTCTTAAAACAATCTAATGCCAAAGACTTACTATCTGGCGAACCCATTACACAGGCCAATTCTACGTTGCATCACATATTCCCCAAGAAACACTTAACCGAGCAGGGATACACCGAGCTAATAGATGATATAGGTAATCTCACACTACTCACACATCGAAGTAATTTAGATTTATCAGATGAACTTCCAGAAAACTACTTACAAAAAGTTCCGTCCGAGGTACTTAAAGCCCACTATATACCTGAAGATAGAGGGCTATGGAAACTCGAGAAGGCCGAAGAATTCATTAAGAGACGTAAGGAAGAACTTAAAGAAGCCGTAGAACAGTTTCTCTTTAATATCTAATTTTCTTTTTCTGGAAGCATTAAAACATCGTATGACTAGGCATACTCAAAGTTCTAATAACTCTTTGATATACTGTTCCAAAATACTCGGTCTCCATATTTTCACTTAGCTACATAGCAAAATATCGATGTAGTGTAGCCAATCTCTAGTTATTTTGGGCAAAATTTCTTAGTTGCCATTAAGAGTAGATTGAGAGAGCAAGAGCGTGGGGGATAGAAAGTTTAAAATAAAATACATTACATTTATATTTAACTTGGTGAAAACTCTTTGGAATCAGTAGCACCGTTCCTGGGTTCTATTTTTGAACGTGTCGCCGGAGAGGTGCTAGTGCGGTTCTTGAAGCCTAGTAACATTAAAGCCAGACTTAACACTATTGAGGCTTACTGTGTATATTACCCAGTCTATATAAGCATTAATCGATTAGGAAGAGCGTCTTTAGAGCTTATCGAAAAATTTATTGAAAATTTAAAGGAAGACCCTGCCTTGCTTGTTAAAATAATACTTAAAATTAGTGATATTGGCCCAAGTAAACCATCTATGAATTCCCGTGCTCAAGAAAAGTTTAGAAGTAATGCAAGTGTACTCTACTTACCAGAACCATATTATAAAGAACTTGTTGCTGGTGTTAAAGACGACATAAAGAATCTATTAGATCTTATAAAACGCGGTGATTTAGAGAACGCTCTAAGAGACGTTGAGAAGAAGTTCAAAGATAAATACTCGGAAGGGGATTTACAAGCTCCCGGTGTAGAAGAGGTCGTGGAAGAGGCTTTAATCCTAGTATTCGCTACTCTTAGATTTAAGGAAACCATAAATGCTACTACAATAAAGCATGTAGTGTACTACTATTCTCTATTCACCCTAGAGAGATCCTTTGAAAAAATACCAATAGCGTTAATGACCATTATATCTTCAATAGTGCCTCCAGAATCACTACCACCCACATTACCAGAATACCTGAGAAAGCTACGTTTGTACATAGACCCCTCCATCATGGAAGAATTAAGGGCTAGAGAAAGAGAACTCGGCTTTGCATATAATGACTTCAAAAAAGCCTTTCTCGAGGTCGAACAACTTTTTAAATAGGATATTAACCGGGGTTCCAGCATTCATGCTCACGCCCCCTCATACAGATACTTATATGTGTTAAGGCACAAACCCATAGAATGTCTAGGGAAACAGCATGATCTAAATTTTGTACTCTTAGTGTCCAATTGTTAGTGGGCCCTAAGTTCACGCCATATGTTTGCTTACTTAATTACCTAGTATATTCATAGTGAGGCTTGGAGTGTATTCATGTACGAGTTTCACGTGTCATTTAAATTAAAAAGTGGAAAAGGCTACATCTTTGATGATGTAGTTGAATATGACGGTATAAAGTTTAAAACCGAGAATGGCAAGATACGTGGAGAACTAGTGGTCCTTGTAGATAGACCTGACTTCAATCTCGCTAAGGAAGAAGCTATTAGGAAGATTGAAACGCTCACTTTACTACTTACACCTGTTTTTGGAGACGGCTTTGCGGTTGAAGATGTGAAGGTTACGCTACCCCAAGAATTATAGATAAAGGTCGAGAAAAGGTCATAGAGATCTATGAGCACATAGAACTCCGGGCTGTAGCGTCACTTAACATGAATATAAAATATACTAAAGAAAAACTAGCTGAGGCTGTATTAGAACTTAAACAACTCGAGGGAAAGCTTCAAGGGTCCAAACAAGGCGAGGCCCTCTTGAGAGCTATTAAGTGGTGGAGGAAGGGATTCTTTGAAGAGGATAAGGTGGATAAGTTTCTGGATTACTATATCGCGTTTGAAATGCTAGCTTCTATTTTAGGCTATAAAGAGTGCAAGGAGAGTGAAGAGAGACGTAAAGCAGAGTGTGCTTGGGCTAAGAGTTTTGCTGAGAACTACTCTATAACCTTTAGGGTAGGTGAGATGAGTTTAACTGAGATTAGAAACAATATTATGCATGCTCCAGGCCCCGAGAAAGACGAAGCTGAGAAGCTTGCAGCGCAACATGCTGATCGCCTAGGCATGGAACTACTCAATACCATAAAGAAAATAATTTCAGCTATCTAGATTAAGGCTTTTTGATCCCGGCAGACACATTGCACGCTTCAGGACCTGAACAATTAAGTACCCTAAAACCATGGAATATCAAAGAGTCTCAGAGCTATCAGAAGACTCGAGGACTACCCTACTGTTTTCGCTATTATCGACTACGCATAAAGTGAAGCCGTGTCCTAAGAAGACCATAGACTGGATAGGTGATCTCACACGTGGCTACAACTCAGATGGCTTTTCGTGCTTTATTATGGAAAATGAATTTTTAAAGATCTCTACCAACTCACTACGAGCGATATTTCTCGATGAACGCGTTTTAGAGAAGCTTGATCCTGAGCCTCTTCGTGGCCGTGTAAAGTACCATGTTGAGTATAAGAGTAAGCAGTATCCAATAAAGCAAGGAGTCTCAGCTGTAACAGGTTGCCGAGAGCAGCGCTCACAGCAATGCACGCATAAGAAGCCTTATTCCTTTAGTATACACTAGTGTTCAAAGTGTCAGAAATACGGGGACGTAGAGAGCTTGGAGTGCTAAGGCTCTCCGAGGTAGAAGTGCACACTATTCCGGAGAGTCCAGGAGTATACGTAGTGTGCTGGATTAAAGAAGGTGATGTTGTTCCAGTTCCTAGAATTCTAGGAATAGATAAGGCGGGCATTCTCCACGCGGTCTACCGCAGACTGGCAAGGAGATTAAAATCCTCTTAAAGTCTATCTGCATAGCTAGAAGAAGTGTGTACAATGTTGCTAGATGACTGAAATCATCAACTCTTCTCACTTAACCCTCATTAAGTATTGATTACCATAAAATTTAAACTTACACAACGAAATTATTCTAGGGTATTAGATTTATGGAAATTAAAGTTTATAGCACTAAGCCTTATGAGAGAGCTACTTTACCAGCTCTACAATTTGATGTAGAGATAGGATATCAAAAGTTTGGAGAAGTAATTTTGGGAGTATCGGGATATTTAAAGTCTGATGATGGAAGGATTCTATCCCTCCTCAACGAGGCTGATTCTCAGGAAATAGGAAAAACAATATCTCTTGGCACCCTTGGTGCCAAAGGCTCAGAGAGTGATGAAGTATTTAAGGAGAAGATTGTTTACAGACTTTCACTTATAGCAATTCTAAATAGAGAATCTCTTAACTACATAGAGAAAAGAAGATTAAGCGATACTAAGAGAAGGGTTATATTAAATCTTGAACTTCATGCAACATTTCTTGTAAGCGCAACTCTTGTTAGTCATTTACACCTGGCTGAAAAAGTAATTTTGCCAGGTAAGGAGGGCTATAGGGTGGTTTTTGCTTATGATCCAAAGTATACCTCGAGCTATGTAAATCTTTGGGTTCTATCCGCAACGGGAGGTCCTGGCTTCCTTAATGTCGAGGAGAGGATAAGAACGGTGACAGTAACGATCTCTGAAAGTGACTGGATCTACGATTTTGCTCCTAAACTCGGTCTAGGGGAGTACTTCATTGTTGAGATTCCTAAAGGTGGGGATGTAATTAGAGAGGCTTGGTCATATGTTGAGAAGGCCGAGGAAGCCTTTAGAAGGTGGGACTCGAAGAGTGTTTATGCTAATTGTCGTGAGGCTGGAAAATTACTTGATAGAGCAATTAAGGAGAGATCTGGCGGAGAAAGCTTTGTCTATAGAGAGAGGTGGGGCCGTGCCTACGCTAATTTCGAGAAATTAGCGTCACTCGATCTACACATAGAGGATATTAAGCGTAGTCAAAGCTACAAAGCTGAAGAAATAGAGATCAGTAAAGCTGACTGTGAATATTTACTAGTATTAACTAAGGCACTAATTAAATTTGCAGAAGAACTTCTACGCGAGTATGAAATTGCAAAAACATAAACAGCTTCTAAGGGTGCTATAAAATCACGCCACAGGATTCTAAAGGTAAAGAGCAGAGTAAGGGGGATGAAAGTGTTAAATCAATTAGACTTGTGAAAATTGCACAAAGAGACTTTGAGGCAGCTAAAGTACTCTTCGAGAGAAAACATTATGCAAATGCTGTATGCATGCTTCAGCAGTCAATTGAGAAAGCAGCTAAAGCAATATTAGTCAAGCTTGGTTTAATAAGATCCGAAGACGAGCTTAGGAGAGAAATAGGTCATAAGGTTTCAAAAGCACTAAAGCTATTAGAAAGCGCTATGGCTCTATCAATTTTAGACGTGCTAGACCGATTCCTGCAGCTATTAGAGAATAGAGCTGAGGACGAGTGCTCATTGCTTACATTTAATTCACTCTACCTAACATATAGCTTCTACAAGGAGTATATGTCAAAGAAGGCCCAAATATTTAGTGCCATTGAGGAGTTCGGTGAGATTGCATTTAGAGATGTAAATGAGGACATCAAGAGAAAAGCGAATGAGTATATAGATGAGTTTTTCACGTACACATATATGCTCTCAGACTTAGTACCCGATGAAGTAATCGAGGCTCGTCTACGTATTGCTAAATGCCTGAGTATGAATGTCGAGGATTTAAAGAAGCTTTTAACAGAGGAAGCTATGAAGCTTTACCTGTGGGAGTCGCTAAGTTTTCTGATACTAGACCACGTGCTCTTCGAAAAGGCTGCAAATAGGCTCAGGTACAGTATTGAGAGCATTAACGAGAACAAATTCATAGTATGGTGGAGCAGACAAATAATGGATCGCATCGAGGATACAAAGATGTTGAAATGTATAGAGGAGTATATAGAGGGAGAGGTTAGAGAACCAAAATGCAGAGAAATACTCAATGCAATATTAAGCGTCTTATCCTCAAACTTAGAAACAGCTGAAAATACATGATATATTTATTGAGGGGCTAGAAGATGTGTGAATGGCTTATTGCGATAATAACCATTGTAGCTTCTCTTGTAACCGCTATAAGTACTGCTATTACAGCCTGCATTCAAAGGCGTTCTTGGAGAAAACCGCGAGTGGTTGAGGTGTTGAATGAACTTGTAATTCCACTTATTAACATGGTTATAAGTTATAAGAGCAGGTGTCAGTATAGTGGGGAAGTAAACACGATTTCGACAGCAACAATTGATGTAAAGCTTTACGCAAAATCTGGTGTTATTTACAGGCGCTTTATCGAGCTCCTTGAGGAGTATTGTGGTTATAATGAATTTCAAAGAGAAATTGATGAGTTTAATAAGATTCAGCAAGCTTTAGAGGAGAAGGTAAATATGTTGCGTTCTGCCTTAGTGAAAATACTACATGAAGATAAGCGTATCAAGGTATTGTGGGAGAGTAGAGTAAAGAAAATGTATCCAGACTGGGACTATATGAAAGCTCAAAGTGCTATTATACAAGGATTCATTTCAAGCTGGTGTAGTAGTAAAGCAGAGGGTGTGTGGTATCTCTTAGGCGAAGATCTGTTGGGCGAAATTATGAGTAGGTTTAGAGATGTTTTTAATGAGATAGACGCGTTAATAGAGAGGAGGATGCAAACAGCCCAGAAACTTGAAGAAATACTAAAGAAAGTTTTGGATAAAAACTATTGAGGATTATAACATATTAGATTCGGAGCTAAAGCTAAAAGAGAAATTCATAATCAGATAACATTTCAAAGTTATCACTGTTACGCAACCGCAACTGAAGCACCCAATATCTTCGTGCTTTACTCACAAGGGGCACGGTTATAGCCTAGCACGGATAGTTTTGCATTATAATCCTGAAAAGAGGAAATCAAGCTGTCTGCTTTAAAAGCATCATTTCCTATTTTCAATGGGATACCATGAAAAAGGGAAGCCTGAAGCTAGGGGATGTACCACCCTACCCCGCTCTCTTAGAAGCCGTTAAGAAGGCTTGGAGCGATGTTGGTAGAGGCAGATATAGTTCCCGAGACCTAGCCCTCGTAGCCACACTAGTCTTCACGGGCTGCAGGATCGGAGAAGTCGTGCAACTTAGAAGGCAAGATGTAGACTCTAAGAGGAGGGTTGTTGTTATTAGGCAATTAAAGAAGAGAGAGGAGTTTCAGCGAGTGGTGCCAGTACCGAGTAGCCTCTACTGGGAGATAATGACTTACTACCTGGATCGGATAGTCGAGGACAGGGTATTCAATGTATCAGTAAGGCAAGCTAGGAACATAGTTTACTCCTTCACGGAGAAGTACTTGAAGAAGAGGATTAGGCCGCACGCTATTAGACACTCCTATGCTGTAGCTGTGTTAAAGGCCACTAAGAACCTCGGAGCCGTGAGGAGGCTACTAGGCCACCGTGACTACACGACAATCAAGGTATACCTAGACCTAACACAAGAAGACCTAGAACAAGAACTATCAAAACTATTCAGCTAAAAATAGAATATGTACAGAAACTCAGAAACGATCGCCATACTGGTAAAATAATGTTATGAATATGAATGAAAGTCCTAAACGAGTGGAAGTATTTTAAATTTAAGTTTGAGAAGCTTATTTTACATTTTGGAAAGATGCCATGATTACATCTGACTGCACACATATTCCTAAATATGTGGCTTGGTTAGTTCTAGTTGCAATGTTGTTCATTGGCGCATTGATTATGATCTATGGCATCAGATCGGCGCTATTCAATACAATGAACTTCATAGAATCTTGCTTCGTGTCTCGTTGCTCTCTTCTCCCAAACCTGTTTTTATATATTGCTATTATCGCTCTAATTCCAGCTGGTAGGTTTATTGATTTGATTCTACACAAAAGAAAACCTCGCACTAGTGTTAAAGGAGCCTTTACGTCGAAGTCTATCGTCTTAGGAGTAATCGTTTTATTTGCCTTCTTAATATTATGGTTGCCCATGTACATAGCTCTCTTCTTCATCTCTACACGTATATTTTCAGCTATAGTTCCTTGCTGGATAGCCGTGATTATAACTGTACTGCCAGCGAGCTGTGTAACAATATTTATGACGCTTAGGGCGCATCAATCAAAAACTTTAAGGACTCTGCGCTTCGTATACCTCACTACTATAATAGCTACTCTCATACTCACCATTACTTCTCTATTGACTACTGTGGTGGTGACTGAATTATATTATCCAGTCTGCATTGAGAGCCTTAGGAATACCTATGGAGCTTCTTGCCAATTGAATACCGCATGGAGCATCGCCACAAAGTACCTCCAAGACTACTATTCAACATATAGTAAGGCGGTACCCAAGCCAGCTCAGATCTTTGAATTACGCTACTCTGGGATCCACTGGATATACCGCAGGGCATTCGTTCTAGCTAGAACCGGGTCTTGTGGAGATATTGCTATAGCTGTTACAACTTTATTGCACGACGTCCTCAGCTGTAAAACCCGTGTAGTGGTCTTTCAAGGATGGGATCACGCCGTACCCGAGGTAATGGTCAATGGTACATGGTACGTGTTCGACGTCACCTATACAACCCGTCAATCCCCAGTCCCCGTCAATAAATACTACGAGTACCTAACCATATACTACCCCGAGGTAGCTTCAAACATTACGGGCTTCATAGAATACGAGACAAGAGAAGACGTTAGTCTCGAACACGGATTCCCCGGAAAATGAGAACCATCAATAAAGCCATAAACTAAACGCCGTTTCATAATAATTAGAATGGAAATAGAGCGTACATTGTATGCCCTTATACTCCTTTATCTCAGTTCATAGAGACTAAAGACTACTTTCACCATATATCAAGAAAGGTAAGTTTTAAACTGGATGGCGGGCAATAAAGGATGTTTTTTACCTTAAGGCCGTAAGGTAAAAAATCTCATGAGCGTCAATGTAATATAGTTTGAACAATTAAGCAACTGCGAGAAAGGAAGAGATAATTACCATGAGTATTACCGCGTCTTTAAACGGAACTGTTTTAGGGGAGAAGGACTGGTTTATCTTCTTAGATGACACATCCACCTAAGATAGGTGAGCTTAGATCTACTTTAATACTCTTTTATAGGATATTTGCTTATTTTAGTGACTCTTATTCAGCTTAAATTGCATTGTTTTTGCCACCTATTTTTATAATGTATTAATTCAATGTGAGACGGTTAAAATCAATTATCTACTTTTTAAAGCCTCTATAAGCGTAACTACTAATGGGGGAACCCTTTGCCTATCACTATTAACGCGTTTGCGGTGAATGTTAGTAACCATAGCATTCCCTCAATAGCGCTAAGGTATTCAGCAGAAGTGTATAAAAAGCATGTAAAGCAACTTCTCAAAGCCTTTTTGGAGGATCCTAGTAAGCCGATCATTTACCTTACAATGATTGATAAAACTCACTACATGACTCATATAACGGGACTTAACACTGAGATAGACAGCTTAGATAGGTACTTAGATCAAATAAGGAGTTACGCTGAATATGAGGAGCATAGCTCTATAACCCTTAACTCATCAGGAGCTCATATTATACTTGAACGGGGCTTCTATAAGAGAATGCTTTCGTTAGGATGGACGTGTCGATATCGATATGGATACTACGAATGTTATAGGAAAGACGAGGTGCTCGGTGAAAGCGAAGTAAAACAAACTAGTGCTCCTTGGTTATTTACTTTCTATAGAAGCTACGTGTTCAAAGTTGTACCTATTGAAGATCGCCTTTACTTTGTTGTAGAACCCAAGCTGTATGTTAAAGGTGCCAGCTTCAAAGATCTAGTAGAAAGGGTGGGATTAGAGAGAATAAAAAACGAACTTGAAACGAGGAAAGAGGGAATTGAGTGTATTGCTTATCGTGATAGTGAGGATAAATATAGAAATGCTATCGCAGAAGGGTTTGAAAATACGACCAAAGGCTTAATGGTTAAAATCATATACTTCGATGGTGAACAAGCCTTAGTAAAGCCGGATAAAGTGAGATTAAAAGGAAATGTGCTATACTTCAAGTCATTTATATCGAGAATTTTCGGCGGGGAAACATATAGAATATATAGTAAGTTGCATAGAAGTTACTCATTTTCGCTTGGAACTAAGGAGTCTGATTTTAAAATGGCCGAAGATTTCAAGAGAGAAGTTGCCGAGTTCATTAATAGAATTAGAAGAGATAAAGTAATACCGCTTACTCTAGGCGGTGTAAGTGTTGATCTTGATAATGAACCGGTTAAAGTAGAGGTGGCTACGTATGAATTGTGATATTATCGAGGTTCAAAAAAGACTCTTCGGAAAAAATATTGTAGATATTATCCCACCACATGGACTAGAAAAAGGAGGTCCTTACGCCATACCAGAGTATATTAAAAAAGAAGGGGAGATCCATATATTGCCTATCATTATACATCCAGAAGTATCTGATGGCGAATTCCAGCAGTTCAAAAATCAATGCATAGATTTCGCTGATAAGTTGGGTGGTGAATTTAAAAAGTACTTTGGTGTGTCATTAAGCTTTAATGAGTGGGAAGAAGTATTTGTGAATAGTGTTTTTTCAATTGAAGATCTAGCGACCTTATATAAAAAGCTAAGTAAAAAAATTGGTGAGTGGAGAGATCGATACGGCGATGATCTAAGAGATCGATACGTGATCCTGCTTTTCGCTAGGTATACACCGGAGTATCAAAAACTGACTCCATACTACCTATCAAAGTGCATCTTCAATAATGAGATTCCATCTCAGGTAGTAACGGAGAGAGCGCTCGAGAATATTAAAATGTCTCTGGCTAATGTAAGCTTAGGCATATTCGCTAAACTAGGCGGTATCCCATGGGTGTTATATAACTCTCTTTTATCAAACGTGATCGTGGGCGTGGGTAGGACTATTGTAAAATACCGCGTGGACACTAAGGCAGAACAAGTAGAAAGTCACATTGGTTCCGTGGCTTTAATTACCTCAGAGGGAGTGGTATCAAAAACAAGAGCTAAGGTTGTATCGGAAAAGGAGGAGTTGATCTCTTGGATTAGTAGGAACATAGAGAAAGCCGTAGAAAGTTTTGTCGTAAGCAAGGGTGAAAAAGAAGCTAGTTTAAGTGTGCACTATTCCGGTAAAAGACCCAGCAGAGAAGAGCTTGAAGCTCTTAAAAGAGCTATTGAAGAACTGAAAGGTAAAGGTATTAGGGTCTCCTATAAAATACTTCACATAACAAGCGATATCAATCTAAGACTACTGTGTGAAAAATATAACTACTACCCACGCAGCGGATTTTACTGCATAGCGTCGGAGAGAGAAGCCTATTTAACACCGCTGGGTGCCATTAAGATTGGGAGAGGGGAGCGCTATCCCTTCACAGGTATACCTAGAACGTTAAAAGTGATGTTAATCGAGACATCGGAAAATTCTATTCTGAACGAATTGAAGAGAGGGCTACGTGAAGTTTATGGCCTAACCTATATGCATATAGCAGGGACGCAGATCAACATAAATGAACCCATAACAACTAAGTATTCGAGGGAGTTAGCATACCTAGTTTCATCCCTCCTCTACCTAAAAAGACGGCTAGGAATCGAATGCTTAAGACCATATGATGTTGATGTTTACGAAAGGCCGTGGTTCCTATAGGAGGCCTCAAAGGATATATACCATTCAAAATATCTTAGCTTCATATGAACGATCTTCCTTTCCTCGGATATTCTATTTATCTTTTCTTCGTTGGCTTTTATATACCTCTCGAAGCGTTTTGGAACCCATTCAATGAACGAAGTCAAAATGTATGTTACAATAAATGTAGCAATGCCTACAACGCCTGCGATGATAAAATAAATGATATTGTATGGGAAATTATTGAAATTATCAGGTAAAACTGTCCGTGTTAAATATGAAGGAGCTAAATACGAAGAAAATGGCGAAATGAGCGCTCCCCATAAGTTTTTTAGTATGGAGTTCCCTAATCTAAGGATTTCCTCGTAAGAATAGAGAGCAAGGCTTCTAAATCTCAAGGATGTTTTTAAGAGCATTTTTGGTATGTGATAATAGTTCTTGATGAATTCTGGGAGACCGAAGAGAGGTATGGAGACGTAGGTGTCGCGTAGTAGTCTTACAAAGCGGGCTAGTAACATGAATTCTACTTCATCAATACTTGGTATCGAAATCACTTCCTCTGATCCATAAAGATCTTCGTAGAAACCGGACTCGTCTTTGCTCCTCGGTATTCTCTCCATGAACTCTACTTTTAGTTTCTCCAAGGAGATGGAGCGAACCAGCTGAAGGAATAAGATCTTTGCACTACTGCTTGCGTAAGGCGATACGTAAAGATCAAAGAGCAAAGACGCCATAGCAGCTTTAGCTATTTCGCTTGATTCTTTCACTTTCTCTTCCAACAGAGCCGGTAAATTCTGTTGTTGCAGACTATATTCTGGCAACCCGTTTTTCCGCCGTACCTCATTTATATGTTCCTGGAGAACCAATATAGCAACCATAGTTAATTGATCTAAGTCTCGGATCTTACCTCGTTGATGCACCTGTTGCATAATGGCTTCAAAGAATTCTCGTGAGCATAGTGTAGAGAGTCTGCTCCATACTTCATCATCTAAGAAATACGTGAGAAATCTAGCTGATAACGCAATACTCACGAGGAGCCTCCTTGCCTCTTCCCTGAGTAAAAACTTGTTATGAACTACTCTCTCCCATCTTTCATAATCTCCTTTCTCAAACCTACCTACAAGTTCTTCCGCTGTTTTATAAATAATCCTAGATAAATCATCTTTGCCCAGCGACTTACTGAGTATATATAGATATGGGAGATGATATCCATAGAGAGGGTTCTCATATATTGTGACCCTTTTAAGAAAATTTCCGAGGACTTCTAAATCCCTCTTGACTCTATAATGCTGTGTTCCGAAAGCCTCAATAAACAAGATAAGCGCATCTGGTCTACTAGACTCGTACAGCTCGGCAAACTTATTAACTTCTTCACCAAGCTCACTTAGGGTGTCTTTGTGGACAATCATAGCACTCATTTTATTCCCAAAAACTATATTACTCATCAATCTTATATTCCTTTAAAAAGCGGGCACTAAAATTATTACCATATTGCTGAGGCTATTAAATTCATTTAAATATAACTACTCGGTTGATTATTAGATTCCTCCTCTAATAACGGTTGTGTCCGTGCCGTGTATAGTCTTAACCGCCAGCTTAGAAAAGCACTTGTGCCACTTCTTTGACGTTAATGCCTCTTTCACAAAGTAGTATATTGCTGACAAGTCCTCGACGCCGTGGTGTGTAATCATCTTATCAATACTTTTGTACGGGCAGACCACGCAATTAAGGCTATCACCGAACTCCCTGTACAGCTCAACAATGGGCTTAAACTCTTCACGCTGTTCTAATAGCTTAAGCTTCTCCTCACTAGTCAGCTGCTCTGCAGTCACCTACAGCCCTCTATACAGGTGGTTACCGGGCTAATTACGGCGCGACCCCCTCTCTAGGTACCGAGGCCGGGGTCCAACCCTTATTTTACAGCTCTTTCAATTCTATCTTTTTAGATTCCTCGTCCGTACCCTCCTAGTTGATGTGGTTCTGGTGGTGAATCTTTCAATTCTATCTTTTAGATTCTGTGTCTTGGGTTTGCCATCTCTATTGTTCAGATTCAGGCTCCGTATAAGGCTTATCCAGGGGTTTATAAGCTTTTACTTGGGGTCTTGCTGGGGCTCCCTAGGGGCTTTTTAAGGGGGTTCATGTAGCCTCTCCCAACAGCTCTCTACATGGTAATCCTAAGGAGGCCTTAGGAGAACTGATGGTGGTTAGGGACTTCGTTACCTACGTAGAGGTCTTCAGGTGAGGAACCGAAAAGCTTATAAACCAAGCCACTTTTTCCCGAGTCCTCCTTAGGAAAACTCGGGGAGTCCTTCCAATGGTATAGAACGTGGGGGTATATAAGTTTTTCTGTGGGAGGATCTCCCGTATTTATTCGGTCACTGCGGGGTGGGGTGCTTAGCGTCTTCGTTGAGAACTGCTTGAGCTCTACTGATGAGAGGTGGAGTTGGGACTTGATGTTCGGTTTTGGTGTGTTTGGGTGTTGGGAGGGTAGTGCCGCGGCCGGGATTTGAACCCGGGTCACGGGCTCGAAAGGCCCGCATACTTGGCCGGGCTATACTACCGCGGCACCATTACTTTCTGATGTTGCGGGCTTATAAGGGTGTGTTGCCGTTATTTGGGGTTTGGTTAGTGCTGTTTTGGTGGTTGGTGTGGGTGGGGTGCTGAGGTTTGCTGGGGTTGGTGAGGCTCTAGGTGCTCTACTAGGGGAGGTCTCTCTGAGTCTTGGGGGTGAGGTTGTGGGTCTTCTAGATGCTGTCGGTAGGTACTCCTTCAGGGACTACGTCTCACGTGTTGATCTCCCCCCATTCGATAGGTCGGCTGTTGATGGGGTAGCTGCTAGGTTCTCAGATGTTGCCGGTGCCTCTGAGAGCTCCCCGGTGGCTTTGAGGCTTGTAGGTAGCTTAGATGTGGACAGCTCCGACACCCCTACATTGGGGAGGTCTGAGGCTGTCCTAGTGTCTACGGGGGCCCCCATACCTAGGGGGGCCGACGTGGTGGTCCCGATAGAGTACTGCGTAGTGCGTGGGGACACAGTCCTCGTGTACAGGACCTACCCGAGGCTAGCTAACGTATCCCTCAGGGGTGAGGACCTGAGGGTAGGCGACCCCATAGCTAGGAGGGGTACTAAGCTGAGGCCCTGGCACGTGGCGGCCCTAGCAGCATCAGGCTACCAGGAAGTCGAGGTCTTCAGGAAGCTGAGGGTTGCTGTAGTGAACACCGGGGACGAGGTAGTGCGGGGGGTGATCCCCAACACAACCTACTACATAGTCAGCTCCCTAGTTAGGGAGATGGGTGGGGAGGTCGTACACGCGGCCGCAGTCCCGGACGACGTGGACAGGATCTCGGAGGCCGTTGGTAGGGCCCTCCAAGTATCTGACGTAGTGGTGGTTACTGGGGGTACGTCTGTGGGGTCTAGGGACCTGACCTCAGAGGCAGTCCTAAGGCTTGAGGGAGCCCGCGAGGTCTTCCACGGACTCAGGGTTAAGCCCGGCAGGACTACTGGAGCCTACGTAGTCGGGGGTAAGCCCGTCCTAGCAGTGTCCGGGCTCCCAGTAGCCGCCTACGTCACACTCAACCTCCTCCTAACAACAATACTCTCAAAGCTCTACGGGACACCACCTGAGCCAGGGCCATCCACCACCGGGATATTAACGAGGAGGCTCGCCAACGAGGTCGGTTTCAGATCCTACTACAGGGTCGTCGTCTGCAGGGACGGTGACAGAAACCTGGTCATCCCCCTGAAGCTGACAGGGTCCGGACTACTCTCAACACTAATAAAGGGCAACGCGATCCTGGAGATCCCTGAGGAGCTTGAGGGACTTGAGGAGGGGTCCGAAGTAGCTGTCACACTGCTAGGCCCCATAGTAGAGTGCTCGAAGCTACCTCAAGCACAGACGGTTTAAGGCCCCCACTCCGCATTTTTAAGGTTGGGATGCCTTGATGTGTGTGGACACTAGGTGGTAGAGCCCGTGTCGTCGGAGGGTGGTGAGGTAGGTAAGAAGAGGGACATAAAGGCACTCCTCTCGGTCGTCCCCCCAGCTGAGGCACTGAAGAAGCAGAGAGGGCAGGGAGTTCGGGAGAGGAGGATAAAGCTGAGGTACGGTGAGGCAGTGAAGCAGGGAACTCTACACATAAACCCCGCACTCGCTAAGGAGCTATCCATCACCGACTACGCAGAGGTCAGCGTCCACGGCAGGAGGGTGAGGCTGAAGGTCATCTTAGACGAGGGAGTCCCACCCAGCGAGGTGCGGGGATCCAGCGACCTCAGAAACTACGGCATAGCAGATAACAGCATCGTCACTCTGAGGGCCAGCAGCTAGGACAGCTTAAAAGCACTGCGAGAAGAAATAGTTAGGCGGGTGTCCGACATTTAGCTACGAGCACCTAGAGATAGGTAAGGACGAGCTGAAGCAGCTTATAAAGGAGCTCAAAAAGTGGAACGCACACGCCACCACACTCCTCTCCCTCTACATCCCACCCGGCAGACCCGTCGGGGAGGTCGTGAACATACTTAGGCAGGAGCTGTCAATCACCGAGAACATCAAGCTGAAGAAGACTAGATCCAAGGTCCAGTTCGCGCTGGAAGCAGCCATAGACAGGCTACTGAAGATCCCGAAGATACCGAAGAACGGCCTAGTGGTTTTCGCCGGCGAACACGACGAAACTGAGGACACAATCGTACTCGTATTCTCCCCTCCAGAACCAGTCAACGTGTTCTTCTACAGGACAGACAAGTACTTCCACACAGAGTTCCTGGAGAGCATGGTCGAGGAGAACGAGGTCTACGGCCTCATAGTCATCGAGAGGGATGAGGCCACGATAGGGCTCCTCAAGGGCGGTGCCATAGTCGTACTCGAGGAGCTCGAAGGCTATGTCCCCGGGAAGCACAGCAAGGGAGGGTGGTCCCAGAGGAGATACGACAGGATAATTGAGGAGATGGTCGACGACTTCTACAAGAAAGTTGGGGAGAAGGCGAACAGCTACTTCATACCCCTCCTAGAGTCAGGCAGGCTTAAGGGGCTCATAGTCGGCGGGCCCGGGTACTCAAAGCTGGACTTCGTGAAAGGCTCCTACCTCGACTACCGACTGCAGAAACTGCTAGTAGGGAGCCCCCTAGACGTGAGCGCGCAGAGCGAGCCGGGACTCAGGGAGTTAGTGGAGAAGGCGAAGGACTTCATAAAGGAGACTAGGTACCACAGAACCAAGGAGGTACTTGAGGAGTTCAAGTACCACCTAGCAAAGGACGATGGACTGGCAACATACGGCGAGTCCGAGATAATGAAGGCACTCGAGGTCGGCGCTGTCGAGACCCTAATCGTGATTGAGGACCACCCAAAGCTGGCGGAGCTGAAGAAGATTGCGGAAGAGCGGGGAGTTAAGCTAGTCATCGTAACCGAGGACTTCCTCGAGTACGAATGGCTCAAGAAGTCGTTCGGGGGCTTAGTAGCCGTGCTGAGGTACCAGCTGGTTAGCTAGGCTCCTCGCCGCCCTCCCCCTCCTCACTACTCATCAGGTCCAGGAATATCTCGTAGAACTCCTCCTTCTCCTGCTCTATCTCCTCCTGACTCCTAGTCGCTCCACGCCCCTCACTAACGATCGACGTAGTCTTCACCTTAGACTCAGCACTGGACTTACCGGACAGCTTATAGCCCGAACCCGTCTTCGATGCCTCCTCGTAGCCGCAGTTCGGGCACTTATAGACATAGCCATCGCCCTTCTTCTGGGGCACCATAACCGTCCCGCACTTAGGGCAGAACTTCGTGTCTGTCACCTCAGATTCTTGGAGGTTGGGGGTTTATAAGCTTTACCCCAGTTCCCCGGGAACCCAGAGAGTTCTACCGCCCTAGGAAGAACCTCCCAGCGTTTTAGGTTTGATCCACAGTGCCCTCCAGGAGCTCCCACCTTACCACACCTTGCGAGCCGTCGGTGCGAGGTTGTGGACTGCTGCCGAGCCTGAGAACTGGGGACATCTACTCACCATAGACTCACTAGAGTTTGGGCACACCTCCAACACCTAGGCTGCCCCAACTAAAACGGTCGCGGAAACCTGAGCAGGTACACGCCTCGAAGCCCTAAAAGAATGTGAGAACTGATCTACCTGACAATAGGGAACTGACCGCCCGGTAATGGCGGTGAGCAGGGCGGTTAGTGCTTAGCGAGGTCTATTACTAGGTCAGCTATGTACTCAGCAGGGTTTATGCCGGTGGCCCTCATGAAGCCCTCCCACTGGGGCGTAGCGTTAACCTCGTAGATAACGTAGCCCTCGTCTGCCTCACCCACATCGACCCCGGTATACAGCAGCTTCAGAGCTTTCGCGGCATTTAGGGATATCTCAACTAGTTCTGGCGTTAGCTCCGCTATCTCCGTTCTCGCACCTTGGGACACGTTAGTCTTCCATGTCCCTTCAGGGCAGTACCTGTAGACAGCTCCTAGGACCTTATCACCAACTACGAACAGCCGGATGTCCCTCTCGTACTTACGTACATACTTCTGCAGATATATCGGTAGCCCATGCATTTGGAGTAGCCTACCTACATTGAACACCATGTCGGGGTCGTTAGCGAGTATGCTGCCGTAGCCCATGCTACCGATGAGTGGCTTTATAACTACCTTACCCCACTTTTTCGCTATCTCCACAGCGTCGAAGACGTCCTCAACCACGGCCGTCTCCGGGACGCTCAGCCCAGCCTTCCTCAGCTCTAAGATCGTCCGGTGCTTATCGCGGGCCATCATTATCGAGTCTACCGGGTTAACTACTACGGTCCCCCCGGACTCGAGCTGCCTGAGGACGTTGACCCTCCTAAGTAACATCTCTAGAGTTGCTACACTACCGAGGCCTCGAACTACTACAGCGTCCAGCTCGTCCAGCCTTATGTCCGGGCCGGCACCGACCCACGTATCACTACTTGAGGCGTGGGATGTGAGCCTCGAAAACCTTAAGTACATAACCTTAACAGCGCGCTTCATGAACGCCATCATGAGCTGCCTACTGCTGGATGTGGGAACAGGAGCCTCGTGCACTACAGCTATTTTCACTCGTACCCCCTAGCGGTTAAACTAGGAAGCTTATAACCCAGACCTCGAACCGCCTTCAAGACCTAGAAAGACCGGTGCTACTATCCCCTCCCTGCCTCCCCCCACGGCGAAGAACCTTCTTCACAGCCTCTACGTTCACGCTCGCGAACTCCTTGAGGACCATCTTCGCTGAAGCTAGTGGACCTTTCTCCGAGTACGTTTCGGCAACACTCCTCCAGTTCATCTTCATGATGGCTACCGTTAGGTATATCGTGACCGCAGCTACGCAAAGTGCCGCTACAGGGTTATATACCAGTTCCTCCCCGAGGTAGGCGTAGATGAGCCTGAAGTACATGGAGACGAGCCACACCATGAGGAGCTTGCCAACGAACACCCCGAAGAAGAAGAGGTGTAGAGGGTACCTAGCAACCCCTAGAGGGACGTACATCATGTCGTCAGGGGCTGGTGTAGCAGCAAACAACACGATCAGCAGGAAAGAGACCTTCTTCGCGTAGTTCACGAAGTACCTTAAGTTCTCCTTAGTGCGCTCGCCTAGCTTGGCCCTGAAGCTAGCGGCTGTAGCGTAAACCACGATCTTCCCCACCGTCGAGCCAAGTGCTGAGGCAACTACCAGCGCTACCTCAGCAGGGAGCCCGAGCCTGGTGGACTCCCTAGCTATGTAGTGTGCTACTATTAGCAGGTAAGGAACCCCGACAAAGGGTATTGAATTAGATACTAAGCTTATAGCAAATACTCCGAGGTAGCCCCCATACACCCTAACGACCTCTACTAGCGCTTTAACTATGCTCAGCATTTCCACAGCACGTATAGCTCCGATATCAAAAATATAAGAGCGTCTACGCGACGATCCTTACAAGTAGAATCCCCACTATTTTTACAGCTGGAGGAGGTCGGGTAGTTGGAGTAATGGTGTTGGTGCTCACGGTAGTTTAATCACAGCACTCCTTCCGAGGGGGTCGTCCAGTATTAGGGTAAAACCAACCTCACCCTCTAAAGCCTTCGACACTTCATCAAGCTTCTTACTGCATTCCCCATCCCTCTCCCGGCAAAGCCCGACGAGCAGTTCATACACGTTCTCGAGTATGCCGCGGGCCGTCGTTATGTATCCCTGTGCGGCAGGCCCTGGCGCTATCTCAATACCGAGCTCCGGGATTGTCACCGTCGCAGATGATGACTTTACTAGTAGGTAGTCGCCGGCACTCCCCGGTAGTACCTTAACCTCGAACTTCCTGGGTTCCCCATATTCAGCTAGGTACACGTCCCTATACAGAAAGCCGCACCTAGCGCACTTCCCAGACTCTATCACTACCTTACCGAAGAACCTCGTCTCGACGACATACATCGATACAGTGAGCTCGTAGTCCCCACACGAAGGACACCTCACCTTCTCAGTACCTATTAGCTCAGGTAACGTAGTAGATCCCCCTAGAGAGTTATCACGCATTCGCAGCTCTACCCACAATAAGCGGTAGCAGGCGGAGCATTTATTACGGTTGAACATGACTTCCATGGAGAGGCCGTTCCCCAGGGCAGTAGCTGGGCTGGTGCTGCCGGCGTAGATCTAGTTGAAGTATTTATTTCATGTAGCGGGAGAAAGGTGTGGTGGTGTATACGTCCTTACCGCCTGAGCTGAAGAGGGTTATAGATGTAACCAGGTCTCACAATAGGTGGAGGAGGTTTGAGTGCATCAACCTCATAGCTTCTGAGAACGTGATGTCCCCCCTCGCCGAAGCCGCGTACTTTACCGACATGATGCATAGGTATGCGGAGGGTAAGCCCGGGAAGAGGTACTACCAGGGCAACATATACACAGACGAAGTAGAGCTCTTGGTTATGGAGCTTATGAGTAGGCTCCTCAAGGTAGCGTACGTAGAGCCTAGAGCTATCAGCGGGACCGTAGCCAATGCCGTGGTTTTCAGGGTGCTCGCTAACCCGGGTGATAGGGCCTTAATAGCGCCGGTTCAGGCAGGTGCCCACGTATCCCACACTAAGTTCGGGACCCTGGGCGCTTTGGGGATAGAGCACATAGAGCTGCCTTTCGACCTAGACCACTGGAACGTCGATGTAGATAGGGCAGTGAAGCTGATAGAGGAGGTGAAGCCTAAGTTCGTGACGCTCGGAGCCTCTGTCTATCTATTCCCCCACCCAACTAAGGAGATAGCTGAGGCAGCGCACGCGGTAGGGGCTAAGGTAGTCCACGACGTGGCCCACGTCCTGGGTCTCATAGCTGGTGGTAAGTGGCCTAACCCCGTACATGAGGGTGCTGACGTAGCTACATCCTCAACACACAAAACTTTCCCAGGGCCTCAGGGAGGTGTGATATTCACTAATAGTGAGGAGATGTATAAGCATGTCTCCAAGTACGTATTCCCCTGGTTCGTGAGCAACCACCACCTACATAGGCTCCCAGCTATGGCTGTGACAGCCGTTGAGATGATGCACTTCGGTGAGCAGTACGCAGACCAGGTAGTCAGGAACTCTAAAGCGTTCGCCGAAGCACTTGCGGCAGAGGGGTTTAAGGTACTGGCAGAGCACCTCGGATACACAAAGTCCCACACAATAGTTGTTGATGTGAGACCTCAAGGTGGGGGCGCTAAAGTAGCTAAACTCCTCGAGGACGCCAACATAATAGTGAACAAGAACTTACTACCCTGGGACCCGCCGGACGCAGTGAGGGATCCCAGCGGGATAAGGCTTGGAACGCAGGAAATGACGAGGTTCGGGATGAAGGAGGAGGACTTCAAGGTGGTTGCACGCCTCATCCGGGAAGTTGCCATAGACGGAAAGGACCCCCAGGAAGTAAAGAAGAAGGTTATAGAGCTACGCAAGAACTTCCTCGACGTTAAGTACGGGTTTAACGTACCTAAAGACCTTGAGGACAGCCCGATCAAGATCCCCATGCTTCTTTAAACACATTTTTCCAATTCCCGGACCTAAGTTCCATTTGAAGGGCTTACAACTGAGAACCTCGCCCTTTAGGGCGGGGAGGAAGTCAGCCGCCTCCACCAGAAACAACCGGAAGTAGATCGACTACGTCCTTGCTATCCAACCTCAGGCCTAGGTTAGCTATGGGTACGGGCTTCTCGTTAACTAGTACTACGAATCCCTCAGAGTCTATGAGCTTCGCGATGTCGGGGTAGCTACGCTTTAGCGTATCCAATAAAGCACCCAAGCTACCAGAGTCGACGAGGACCTCATCTCTCCCCACAATTGCTCGGAAGGAGCCGTAAAGTCTGACCTTAACCATAGTTTACCCCCAATAAACATCATATGAGGCCGCTAATAAGGTTGACCAAGGAGCACCTCTAACTACAGCTAAAAGCCTGTCACAGCTGTTTCGAGCTTCATAAAGGTTTACAAGGCTTGACATTGTTATACGCTTTGATGGGCTACTCCGTGAGGGGTGGAGAGCCTGCTGTGGTCGGGGCTCTCCCCGAGGGCGGACTCAAGAGATACCCAAGTTGTGGGGTCCCCGGGGTGGCCCCGAACACCCCCAAGCCCGATGAAGCCCCGAGCGGGATGCGGGGAAACGAAGATGATGCGATGATATGAGAGCTGAACCCCTAACTTGAAAGGCCGTAAGGTGTTTCAGCATATTAAGGTGTTCCAAGCTGAAATCTGGGTGGTGAAATGCCGAGGCAGAAGAAGAGGTCCTTTCCAGGTGCTGTCCTGATCATAGTTTTAATAGTGATAGCTATAGCTCTCGGGGTATACGGTAATAAGGTAGTGCCGGGGGTTTCCGGCGGGACCGTAACGGAGACCACGGGAACTACGTCTGAGGCTCCTACAAGCACAGAGACCGGGACCTATACAACTACTACACCTATGGGCGGGTATGCCAACACCACAACTACTAAGGCGCCGTAGCTGGTTTGTTTCTAGGGGCAGTAGCGTTTATTAGGGTGTTTTATGGTTGGTTATGATGTTATGTCTGGTGGCTTTGAGAAGTTGTTGAGGCCTCGTGAGTTCTGCGAGGTTGTTGGTATTAGTTATAATACTCTTAAGCAATGGGTTCGTGAGGGGAGAGTCAAGGTCTATAGGACTACTACTGGTAGGTGGAGAATACCGTACTCTGAGGTCGAGAGAATACTCGGTTTGAGGCAGAAATACACCGGGGTGACTAGGGCAGTTATATATGCATGTGTAAGCTCTTCAGACCAGAAGAGCGACTTGGAGAGGCAGGTGGAGTACTTGACGCAGTATTGCTCTTCTAGGGGTTATAGAGTTGTTGACGTGCTAAGTGATGTAGCGAGTGGGTTGAAGACCGATAGGAGAGGTTTACTAAAGCTCTTCAACTACGTTGCTAATAGGCAGGTGGACGTGGTTGTAGTGACTTATAGTGATAGATTGACGAGGTTTGGCTTTGAGTACTTGGAGTACTTCTTCAAGCTGTATGGCGTTAGAATCGAGGTTATGTTTAGTGAAGAACCTAAAGATGCTTACCGAGAGCTCGTAGAGGACTTGATAGAGATCGTGACTTCCTTCGCTGGGAGGCTCTACGGTTTGAGGAGCCGCAGAAAAAGGAAACTTGTTGAGGGATTCAAGAAGTTACTAGAAGAGGTTGAGGAGTGTGAGTGAAGTCGTTAGAACAGTTGTCGTTAAGTCCACTCCTCTACCTAGGAAGTTATTCAGAGTCTTCGCCGAACTTGAAGGTATGTATAGGAATATGGTTGAGCAACTAGCACTATACGCTGTGAGAAACGGGATCACCAGCTTCACAAGGCTCAAAGCATTGAAGTATAGGGAGCTGAGGTCTCTGTACCCACAGCTACCATCACACTACGCATACACAGCATGCCAAGACGCATCTACTAGGGTTAAGAGTTTCTTTAAACGCAGGAGGAAGGGCTTAGCGAAGAAGGATTATCCGGAGGTCGATAGGGTCTCTATATGGCTTGACGACCGCCTGTGGAGATTGAAGGGCTTGACGAGTATCGAGATAGCTACTCACAGAGGGTGGGTCGCTATTGAGTTAGAGCCACATAAGCAATACTGGAAATACTTGAATAGTGGCTGGAGACTAGCTTCTGAAGCCAGGGTTAAGCTCGATAAGAGAAATAGACGGTTAATCATCTACTTGGTCTTCAAGAAGAGCGTTGAAGCGTATAGACCTAGGGGCTTTATTAGCGTCGATGTCAACGAGAACCACGTAGCTGTGCTAGTTGATGACAAGGCGTTCCTCTTTGAGACTAACTTTAAAGACATAGTCTTAGGCTACTATTACCGCAGGAAGAGGATTCAAGAAAGATATGATAAACTCTATGGCGTTAACTGTAGAATTAAGGGGAAGATTCTTAGGGGGCTCGGGGAGAGGAGAAAGAAGAATGATTTGAAGTGGAAGTTGGCGAATATTGTTATTAGAGTCGCCAGGGAGAAACAATACGCTGTTATCTTAGAGGAATTAGGCGAGGAGCCGGCTAAGGAGATGATAAACCATGTCAAGGACGACCAACTCAGACACAGAATATACCAGGCATCCTTCAAAGGAGTTCAAAAAGCTATTAAGGAGAAGGCTAGAGAGCACGGTGTACCAGTAGTCTATGTAGACCCGAGGAACACTTCCAGGGTTTGCCCAATACACAATGCCAAAATAGTCTACAGTAATAGTAGTAGAATTGGTAGATGCTCTAAGGGTGGGGAGCTGTGGCACAGAGACGTAGTTGCGTGCTATAATCTGCTTCTCAGAGCCCACCTAGACGATGGGAGCCATGCTCCAAGCCTAGGTGGGCTGAGGGTAGATGGGAGCCCCGTGCCGTTGGGCCCGACAGCCACCCATGACCCCACAGAGATACCTAGGTCTCTGTGGGCAAGGTGGAAGTCCTTGGAGGGCACCACAAAACCCCTTAAAACACCAACAAACACCCTCCAAGGACAAACGGTGGTTAGTCGCGGGTTATTTGAGGTCTCCAGGAAGTTTCATAAAAGCTTAAATAGAAGAGTTTCATGTTAAAACTATGGGGTGTAAGATGGCGGAAAGAGCTAGGGCCGCATTAGTTCCGACGCAGGGTATACCTGTCCTCATACTGAAGGAAGGCTCCACTAGGACGGCCGGCTACGAGGCGCTAAGAAACAACATGATGGCTGCCGTAACTGTAGCTGAGATGCTGCGGACTACCTACGGCCCACGCGGGATGGATAAGATGCTCGTAGACACCATAGGGGACATAACCATAACCAACGACGGCGCTACGATACTCGACAAGATGGACGTTCAGCATCCAGCAGCTAAGATGCTCGTCCAAATAGCTAAAGGTCAGGATGAGGAGGTTGGTGACGGGACCAAGACCTCGGTGATATTTGCTGGGGAGCTCCTTAAGGCAGCTGAGGAGCTACTAGAGAAGAACGTCCACCCAGTTGTGATAGTTAACGGCTACAAGAAGGCCCTTGAGGAAGCGGTGAGGTTCGCCAATGAGTTAGCAGAAGACGTAAAACTCGAGGACCTAGACACCCTCAAGAAGATAGCTGCTACATCCCTAACAAGCAAGGCCGTTCACGGCGTTAGGGACCACTTCGCCGAGATAGCTGTTAAGGCCGTCCTACAGGTAGTAGAGGAAAGAGGCGATAGGAAGTACGTCGATATAGATAACATACAGATAATAAAGAAGCACGGCGGGTCCTTATTCGACACGAAGTTAGTCTACGGGATCATCCTAGATAAGGAGGTAGTCCACCCCGGTATGCCTAAGAGGGTTGAGAAGGCTAGGATAGCCCTACTGGATGCCCCACTAGAAATAGAGAAGACCGAGATAGATGCTGAGATAAGGATAAGCGACCCAGAGCAGATGAGGAGGTTCCTAGAGGAGAAGGAGAACATATTGAAGACCCTGGTCGATAAGATTATTGGTGTTGGCGCTAACGTAGTAGTCTGCCAGAAGGGTATAGATGATGTAGCCCAGCACTTCCTAGCTAAGAAGGGGATCCTAGCCGTTAGGAGGGTTAAGAGGTCCGACATGGAGAAGCTTGAGAGAGCCACCGGAGGGAGGATAGTGAGCAACATAGAGGACATGACAGAGAACGACCTAGGTTACGCAGAGCTAGTAGAGGAAAGAAAGGTTGGTGAGGACAAGATGGTCTTCATAGAGGGAACAAAGAACCCGAAGGCTGTGAGCATACTGATCAGGGGAGGCCTTGAGAGAGTTGTCGATGAAGCTGAGAGAGTATTCAGAGACGCGCTAAGCGTTGTAGCCGATATAGTTAAGGTACCTAAGGTGGTCTACGGAGCTGGAGCTTTCGAAGTGGAGGTAGCTAGGCACCTGCGGGACTACGCTAACAAGGTGGGAGGTAAGGAGTCCCTCGCCATCGAAGCATATGCTAAGGCCTTAGAGGGGCTGGTAGCTACCTTAGTTGAGAACGCCGGTCTAGACCCAATAGAGAAGCTCAGCGAGCTGAGGAAGACCCACAGCCAGAAAGACGGCAAGTACTACGGCATCAATGTCTTCACAGGAACCGTAGAGGACGCCAGGAAGATGGGGGTTATAGAGCCTCTAGTGGTTAAGGTCAACGCACTAAAGGCCGGAACTGAAGCCGCCACAATGATACTGAGGATAGATGACATAATAGCGGCAACTAAAGCCAAAGAAGAGAAGAAAGAGGAGAAGAAGGGCGAGAAGGGCGAGGAGTGAGCAGGTAAAGAAAACAACACGACTTTTCTTTAAGCTCAACTCGCATAAGTTCCTCCGAAGATACCTATCTTAATGGGGGGAGCCCAGCTAATTCCTTATCTGAACAGCCTGAAAGAGAAGTAAGAGATAGTGGAAACTGTATACGTTCATGGCATCGACAGCTATTTGTCAGGAAACGCTCGAGTTGTTGTCTGCTGCTATTAATGCGAGAAGAGAAGCACTAGATGTGGGCTACATAGAACCAAAAATTACTGATTCATACTAGGACGACGAAATCGTTAACTCCTTTTTTGTTTTTCTCTTTAGAGTCCGAAAGATACTTCTGGAAGCTCACCTCGACACCTATATTGTCCTCTAAAAACTTGATGAACTCCACTACTGACTCCCTAATGAACTCACTTTTGGATTTGCCAGCGCTCCTAGCGGCTACCGCGATTAATTCGTTGAGCTCTGAGCCCACCCTGAAGGTCACAATCCTAGCACACCGCCGCCGTTGCTGCATGTACCCGAGATAAACAAAGGTACTTCTAGTATCAGCCATTTTCTTTCCTCAACTTACTGAGTCTTGGATGACTTTATATATTGTGGTATAGCGATCTTACGACTCAGCAAAGCATCTTCCTCTGTAAGACAGATCAACAAGTTATATAGCACTCCGCAAACATATAAATACTTTAATTTATAAAAGCCATGAGGTATTACGACAAAGCATTTATTGATCTATGTTCCCTAAATAGTCCCATACCCAAGCATATGAGTGTCCCACACAATCGTGAGTCGCTGCCCTGGAAGATTGTTTCACATATAAAATACCTAGAGTAGAATATCTAAAGGCGAAGACTACACCGCTACTGGGATTCGAAGTGAGCTCTAATAAGGTAAAGCTAGTTAGGTACTTCGGCTACCTATACCTAGAAGCGGAGGTCAGTACAGCACTGAAGATCTTGAAGGCCTTTAGGGAGAAGAGAGGTTCCCGGGAGGATATAGAGGACTCTATAAGGATACTGGAGAACTTCGACGCTTACTATGAGCTCATGCGCAAGAAGTACAAAGAGTTCATAGCCCCAAGGAAGAACGAGGCTGATATGCTTTCTGGGGTAGTGACAGTTGACAAGATAAAGCTGGAACACGACGGGCGAAGGTTGGCTACCATAGTCTTCGATAAGAGAGTAAGACCGGAGGAGGTAGCTGACATCATTAAGGAACTTAACCTAGAACTCATAGAATCTTGAAGAATGCCCACTTCCTAATTTAGAGATTATTCAAACAGCCGTTCTTGGGGAACTGCTCCAGAGGATTCGCAGCTGAAACCTCACCTTTTCGGGGCGGAGGAGCCGGTCAACGTATTTTCATCACCTGAGGTATTAGTGGAATTGTGTGAGGGTTATATAGTGCTGTAGGTCACTTGAAGATGGATCTTCCCTACCTAACCGAGTACTCTATAACTTGGATGCCCCTGCCCCTTAGCTTTTCGGCGAGCTTCTCAGCCATTACTGTGTCTATTAGGAAGACGCTCAGGAAGCACTCTGTCTCCCCACACTCCAAGTACCTCAAATCTGAGCCTTCCTCAACTACGGAGGAAACTAAACCCACAACGTCACTTCTCTTATCTAAGCTGACTCTGTATGTCGCCATAACCCCCGAAGCTGCGGGTCTCAGGACTATGGTCTTCGAGTCCTTCTCAACTACAAGCTCAATAAACATACCTGGTTCAAGCCCTAAAGCATCTCTAACTACCTGAGGAATTGTCACCCTCCCCTTCTCATCCAACTTAAGAACGTACCTAGCCGGCCTCCCAGCCATGCTCACCTCCCGCACCTACTAGTTTCTAACTCCGGTAATGCATCCCAGACAGAAATTTAATAGCCGATAAGCCCCACAGAACCAGGAAACACAGGGCCTAGAGCTGCCGGCTGAAACTGAGGGGCTCGGATCGTTCAGGAAGCGCTGACCTCCTCCCTACCATGAATAGCGGGATTTTCAGCTATAAAGGAGTTCACGGATTCGCATCGTTGTGGTTATCTGCCCCCTGGGCAGCAATTAAGGAGCTTTCTAGATCATGTAGGGATCTATTCTTGTGGATGAGGTCGCTTATGCTTATCTCAGCTAAAGTTGAGATAGGTAGAAGTAGTGCTAGGTCGTAGGGGATGTCCCTATCGACTTTTTCCACCATCCTCATCAGCTTAGCCGTATACAGTGGGGTAGCTAAGTTAGGGCATACCTTATTGACTAGCTCGAGAACGGTTATACCTCTCTTGGTTGGTACTAGGAACTGCCTGTACTTACTTATTACTAAGTAACCATGCCTCCTATTGTTCTCCAAGGCTTTAGCGTACGTGGACGGTCTACCGATACCTTCCTCCCTCATTCTCCTAATTACTTCTGATGTAGTTAGTAGGCTTACCTTGGAGCCTCGGTACACCTTAACCGAGCTAGGAACTACCCTAGTTACCTCCCTAGGAAGCTCGTACGTCTTAATTGGCAGCACCTTACCGAAGCCCTCACTCACTATCCGTGTTGGGAGCTTGAGCCTAGCTAGTTCCCTACCTAACAGCCTAAACGAGTACCATGTAAACGCCACGCTCGAAGGGGACATCTGGCTTGCTAGGAACCTTCTAAATATAGTCCTGTAGGCCTCGTAGTGCTTGCGAGTCAACGGCACACCCATCTGCAGGCACTCCGCCTCTATGTCGTCTACAGGCCTTGTCGGTCTAATAGCTTCATGTGCTCCACCTTCACCCCAACTCCTAGGATTGAACAGACCTTCAAGCCCGTTAGCCCTGAGATAAGCCCTAGCTATCTCTATTCCATGGCTTGATACCCTAGTCGATGCTGTTCGGTGGTATGTTATAAAGCCGAGTTCGTAGAGTTCTTGGAGCACTCTCATAGTTTCCCCTGGAGCTAGCTTGAGCTGCCTCCCAAGCTCCTCAAGGGCGGTGTCAGTAGTATACGGTGGCTTCGGGCTAACCACTTCAACCTCCTCAGCTAGTGGCACCACCTCAATACCTTGACTACTTACCTCAGAGGACAGCTTCTCCGCCTCCTCCCGGCTCTCAGCGTAGAGCTTTAGGGCTAGGTCACCATACGGTAACGACAGCGATACTATGTAACCCCTCCCCCTCCGGTACTCCTCATACCTCTCAACTACCCAGGAAAGCACCGGGGTCTGCACTCTACCCCCTCCTGCATTAGGAGTACCCAAGAACTCCTTCAAGATACTGCTGACGCCGAAACCAACGAACCTATCGTCAACCCTCCTTACTACCTGGGATCTAACTAAGCTCAGATCTACGTCCCGGAGAGATGAGAGGCCGCTGATGACTCCATACCTAGTTATCTCGTGGAACTCAGCCCTCCTGATATTGCTGTTGTATGGCTTCACAGAGACGTAAACATCGTAAGCTATCTTCTCCCCTTCTTCGTCCGCGTCTGTAGCGATAACAACTAGGGAGGACTCCTTGGCTAACTTCCTCAACACGTTAATCACTCTCATGCTATCGTAGACCCTCAGAGAACCGCACCTAGGGCAAACGCGAGTATCATCTGTATACTGGTACCCGCACTCTCTGCACCTCTTCAGCGTGGTGTATACCGGCTCTACCACACCATCCTTGCTTACCCTGACACCATACACTCCGGTATCAACTGATAGGTCAAAGACGTGCCCTAGGCTCGGCACTATTGTCGCTACATAATAAATCTGACCTACAGGGATTACCGTCTCGTAAACAGTGATCCCCCCTATGAACCTCTTACCGCCACCACCGAACATCTTAGCTATAGTCCTCGCCTTCGTTGGTGACTCAACTACTATTAGAGTAGGTACTATCCTGGAGAGCACATCGCTCTGACCACCACTACTGGACCTACTCCTAACTGCTTCTTCTAGAGACTTGGAGAGCTCGTCTTTGCTGAGGGCCCTGAAGCTGCTCTCAAATATGTTCCTGAGCTTTTTGAGAAATATCCCGTAGATATCTTCGTTCTCATATAGCAGAATCGATATGCCGAGGGTCATCCTACCATTGAAGAGCCTGCTGGTCCTACCGGATCCCTGCACATATGTGTATATGTCCGGGATGTCAACTAGAATCTCGCTAGAACTCGAAGACCTGACAAGTGAGTTTCCAAGGGCTATCCTAGAGCTCTTCGCCAGCTCACGTTTAAGCACTTCAAGAACGTAGCCCCTCAGGCTGTCTGCGTATCTAACTAGCTCCTCCATATAGCTACTCGATGGTTGTAGGATCCCCCTTAAACATAGATCAATTACCTTAAGTTTGTACTGCGGAAGCCTCGATAAGATCTCATACATCCTTGAGAGATTCCCGTCCTGCTGTCCCGTAGCGACCAAAGACCTATACGCTAGGACTATATTGGAGGTCCGCGTTAGGTACACATCGAGAGGTACCGAGAACTTCGGCACACCGACGAATACCGAGGACTTTATGATTTCGGGTTCGTCTATCCCGCGGGTTAACACTCCGTAGTATGTAGCAACGCCTACAAGCGCATCCACATCACCTCTTCGGAGTTTCTCGATAGCTCTATCTGTATGGGCTACCCCAACCTTAATGCCGCTCTTCTCAAGTTCTTCAGCTACCCGCTTTACGTAGTCCCGACCCATTTCCCGCGAGACGAATACGAGTGTCCCACGCCCTAGAGTACTAACGATGTCGGCTAGCTTGATTCTCTCAAGCGGTGCTGAGAACTCCCTGACGTTCCTCAAATAGTCCACTATACTTCCGATCTCAAAGCTTAGTAGTTCCCTAAGGACTTTAATCCTTTCCTTCTTACCCCTGCCTGTCGCCGTAGCTATAAGGAGCTGCCCGAGCCTCCTGTTACCGACTACCTCGGCGAGTTGTGCCTCTAGTTTCTCGATAGACTCAAGTACTTCCTTATATTGCTCAGAGCTGGAGTGCCTCATAGCGAAAGCAGACTGCTTCAGTTTCGTAAGTTTTTTAGCTGTCTCTATGTCTTCCTGGGTAAAGCCTAGGGCAGTCAGTATCGAGTCCAGCAACGAGGACTTCTTCAGGAGAGCATCGAAGTCGTCGACTATGACCGTAGCGAACTTCAGAGAGTTCAACACATCCCTCCTCTTAAAGAGGAGCATGTGTGTCGCGACGCAAACCCCACTACACTCAGGGCTCAGCCCCTCAACGACTTCGACCCCAGTCTTTCTGCCGAGGGCCCTCATCCTCTCAGCTGCCTGATGAAGTAACGACCTAGTCGGCACAACATATAGAACCCTCTCCCCTCCACTACCCCTATAAAGCCCGTATGTCTGTAGTAGAGTGGATTTCCCTACCCCGGTAGGAGCTATCAACGCGAACGATTCCCCGGCTAGCATCCTCCTAGCCCAAGCTCTTTGCATAGCCCAGAGAGAGAACCCTGTAAGATCCGTAAAGAACTTCGAGAATTCTCTGATTGCTACGTCTATAGCGTCGTAAACGGTGTTGCTCCTCAAAAGAAGGCTGTCGTCGCATTCCAACAGACCATCCAAACATATATGCTTATACCTTAACATCCTCCAAATCCTTAGGACTTCTCATGATCCCCAAAACTTATAAGGTCTGAGAGTCTTCGAGGGGTCGTTCCCTAGATTCAGCAAATCATCGTTATAAGAGTTGGCAGGTTAAACTTGTTGGTGCTGATGGGTGAGGGTTGTCAGCTTACCTGGGGATCCAGGCGTAGGCCCTCGCTTAGCGGACCTACTCGGGCTAGAATACATTCAGTTCTTACACAAGAAATTTCCAGATGGAGAGATATACCTAAGGCTCCCAAAGGTCATAGAGAATGAGGGAGTTCTACTCGTTCAGTCCATGTACCCGAACCAAAACGACCACACTGTGGAGCTCCTACTAGCACTAGAGCTTCTCAGCCGGTACCGCAATAACATCACCCTCCTAATAACGTACCTTGCCTACGCCCGCCAGGACAAAGAGTTCCTGGCAGGTGAGCCAGTAAGTCTACGTTCGTTGGTAAAGGCGTTAAGCTCCCTAGGACTTGGAACTCTCGTAACGATCGATGCTCACAGCCCCCTCGCCCTTAGGGAGTTCCTAGGCACATCAAGGTACATAAATATCGTACCGGACGAAGTCTTCGCGGAAGCGATCTCAAGGAGGTACAGGAGGGAAGAACTTACAGTCATTGCCCCAGACCAGGGGGCAGAGAAGAGAGCTGCCTCCTTAGCTGAGTTGCTGGGGTGTAGGTATATAGTAGTGAAGAAAGCCAGGGACAGAATCACAGGTAACGTAACACATGTCTTAGATCCCCTGGACTCCGTCTCTGGAATAGCTGTCGTAGTTGACGATATAGTGAGTACTGGGGGTACGATAGCTGGGATAGCTTCGTACCTTTCGAGCCGAGGGGTTAGAGTGGTTGTTGCCGCGTCTCATGCGCTATTTGTGGGTGATGCGTACGATAAGCTTGCGAGATCGGGGGTGGTGGAGATCTATGCCCTACCTACTACAGGGGTTACCGTGAGTGGCGTGACCTACCTAGACATGGTTCCGTACATAGCTAGGAAACTGAGAGAAGAGAAGGTGGTGGAATAGGTCGGGAGAGTTGAGATCTCTTCAAGTACTTAGGTAGGACTTTAGATGTTTGCGGATTTAACATATATCTACCTCTCCGGAGCACATAAGACCCTGCCTAAAGCAGAGGTACTAGCAATAGCTGAAGCCGAGGAGATAGCTGTCAAAGTCCTGCTCGATTTGGATCAGCTACTAGTCTTATTTTCTTCGAGTGAGTTGGTGGAGCTCATAAAGCTGAGGTCTGCCTATTCAAGGAGAGTGGGTACAGTGCTTTGGTTAGGGCACTCGAAGGATCTGCCGGATGGGATAAGGGAAGCTGCCGACGCCCTCAGACATGTAGGCATCAACTACATAAAGATGGAGTACAGGGACCTGAGGAGCCTCTCGGAAGGACCCAAATACGACGACGTGGTAGATGAACTTTCGGGGGCAGGCATCAAGTTAGTGAAGGATTGTGGCAACGTGGTGGATATCATAGTTTCGCAGGGGGTGGCTGTAGTGGGGTTGCGCAGATATGAGATTAAAGTGAAGGACTTTCTGAGTAGGTGGACGAGTGAGAGACCTGTTTATATGCCCGGAGCTTTGAACCCGGACATATCGAGGATCTTTGTGAATCTAAGTCGTGCGAGCATTAAAAAGAGGACGACCTACTACGATCCTTTCTGCGGCACCGGGAGCTTCCTTCTTGAGGCGTGCTACATGGGATTGAGGTACGTGGGGAGCGATATCGATGAGAGGTATGTGGCTGGTGCCTCAAAGAACCTTATAGGTTACGGTTGTGAGCCAGAAGTTTTCGTAGCTGATGCTTGTAGGATGCCGGTGCGTGAAGTTGGCGCGATTGGGACAGATATGCCGTACGGTAGACAGACAAAGCCTCACGGAATCGACATCCGAAGGCTAATTACGTGCTTCCTCGAAAATGCTGAGAGCGCGTTAAGAAGGGGGTCGTACCTAGTGTTTGCCCAGGATAGCCGTTTTGAGGACGAAGTTCATAGGGCTCTCGACAGGCTAAACTTTAAGCTAGTGGAGGTCCATAGGAACTGGGTCCACGGGTCTTTAACGAGAAATATTTATGTGCTTCGGAGAACGTAGCCTGGTGAGAGGAGATCAAGGTAGCTCTAGTCTTAGTCCTGTACGGGATACTGACAGTTGCTTCAGTACCTTTGCTAGTACTTGCCGCTGTAAGCATAGAGAGCCTAGCAAGGGGACACCTAACCCCTCTTGGAGCCTCTCTTACATCGCTACTCTTCTTTACTTCCGTCATCGCGGGAGCTCTCCTCATATGGCTGAAAATAGCGAACTCCCTCGCTCGAAGGAAATGCAAAGAAAGGCTCTAGCCTTCGAAAGCCTAGTACCGTCATCTGAGGGGCATTCAGGGGGTCAGAGCTCCCCACATCTCACTCAGGGCTCTACGCGGTTGCCTAACCCGCATCCCCGGAGGGCTTAGGGACAACCACGAAAACATCAACACAGAACCTATAAGCTTTCCCCCATCCCCGCCCTAAAGGGCGAGGCTTTCAGTTGCAAAGACGTGGTCTAGGCTAGCTGATGGTCTTTACCGCCCTCAGGGCAGCAAGGCTGCTAGGGACGTAATAAAGTAGGATGTTGCTGGCACGAACACTAATGCGTCGTATATTCCGAGACCTCCTATTATGAATGTCTTAGTATTGCTAATGGCAGCCCACTTTATTGCTAGTAGATCGCAACCTATGAGGATAGAGATGAAGTTTAGTAAAACGGAGAGGATTGTTGCGGAGGCATCCTTGAAGAGAAGCCATGTCGTTAAGCTAACTGCTGTGGCATAGAGTACTGACGTAGCTACAGGTACAGCCACCCCCACAGATTTTATGCGGAAAGCGCTTGCTTTATAGAAGAAGATCGAGAGAGCGGCAATAAGCAGCAACATAGGGAGCTTCTCTATACTCAGCCTAAACGGGTTAAGCCTAGCTAGGGTAGCAACTAATGTCAGCACGAAGACTAGGGTGGTACCGGAAAGCGATATCTCTACCCATCCCTCACCCCGGACCTTTACCCGAACAACGGCTATACCACCATCCCATTCAACTGCTTCAGAAACTTTGATCTCCCCACTTCTCACCGCCAGCTTCAGCACAGGTAGCTTCAGAGCGTGCGAGAATTTAAACGCTAAGAAGAAAGCGAAACCTAAGAGGGCTTCTCCGAACCCGAAGCTACCTAAGATAGTGCTTACCACAAAAAGGGACCAGTAGTATGCCGATAAGTCTGCTATTATGCTAATAGCTCTACGCAAGCCGCTCACCAGAAAGCGGTGCCTCGAGGTTCTCTGAAGCTTTCCAGGTCCCTCTCCCCAGTACTTTAAGACATCGTGCTGAGACCCTCACAAGAGAAATCTCCCCGCATACAAGAACCCTTTTGTTCCTGCACGATCCGAAATACCTCGCTCTACTAACGCAGGAGCCGGTTCCGACTTCACATACTTGAAACAACGACTCAAACCATCGCAAACCGTGAGACCGTTCCATACCTCCCGCTAATAGCCTGCCTCTTAATGTACTTAAAAAGACCTATTCAAATAAGCAAGAGCGAGACAATGGTTGAAAATCCGCCTCTAAGCGAGAATGGGGTGAGGAGGAAGCCCCTAGATGCTATGAATGTAAACAGATGAGGATGAGCATCTAGGGACAAACGGATTGGTTTATGTAGTATCTTCTATTTTGGAGACCGGGGTTGGTGCCCCTAAGAGACTGCTAACTCTATATCCTTCCTAGCTACGACATACACTGAGACTAGCGATATTAGAACAGATGGAGGTGAAGCGATCACTACGGCCTCCGCTGTGTACGGACCATCGAAAGCCATTGAAAACCTCAGCGTCGCCGGGATCTTACTGACCGTGATCTTTCCAAGAAACACTGAGACTTGGACTATGGCTGTCTGCATAACACCTTCTGCTGACCTGACTACCCCGTTCTCGTCGTATACGGCATCGAAATAGAGGGTTACAGGAACTTCTTCAGTTACGTATCTGTTACCTACCTTTACCTGAACCTTCACTGTAGCTTCCAATGGTTTATCTAGATAAGTTACGTTCCTCCTAGATAAGCTCGGATTCACTAGGAGTCCCAGCTTCGAAATTCTATACAGAATTACGTTCGTATCATCATAGTTGTAGCCTTCGTAGCTATAATTGCCGTAGGGGGAGACCTTGAGGAGCGCTGTGTCGGCATATCCATCAAAGCTTATACTACCTGCGTATATAGAGAGTGAGCCGGGTTCGGTGGTTACCGCATAGTAGAATAGTGGAGCCGTCGCTAGAACTATTAGAGCTACTAGAAGAGCTTTAGTACCCCGTCCCAGCCCCTCCCCGTAAACCCTCAAAACTATGTACCTGAATAGATAGAACGGCTCTCGAACGATCCTCAACTCCCTAGCTTTTGCCCCGCCAAGGATCCACGCTAAGGCTATGCCGGCTATAAATCCACCGGCATGGGCAAAGAATGCTACCCCACCCAACCTCATGTAACCATAGAGAACTTGAGTAGCGAACCAGAAGATCAGATATGCTGACGCCCTCATAGTGTAGCAGAGTGGGAGGAAAAGCACGGGGAAGCATGCTACGAGAGAGGTTCTAGGAAAGAACATTAAGTAGGCTCCCAAGACCCCGCTGATAGCTCCCGAGGCCCCCACTGCCGGCACTCCTATAGCCTCAAGACCTGATACGGGGACTGCTGCTGTATGAAACAGCGACGCACTCACACCAGACAATAGGTACAGCACCAGAAACCTCCGACTACCAACTAGATCCTCCACCCCCCTTCCAAAGACGTAGAGGAAGTACATGTTGAAGATTATGTGCAGTAAATCCGCGTGCACGAACATGGATGTGAATATCCTCACAAGACCTTCAGCTGAGGGAAGTAGGGCTGGAATGAAGCCTAACCTGTAGAAGTAATCAGCTGGCGTACTAAGCAGGTAATTAGCAGACGAGGTAACAAAGTAAACTACAATATTGACAGCTATTATGGCTCCCGTTACTAGAGGGAACCTTCTCGACTCAGCACCACCAAAAACATAGCCCAGTCTCAACACCAAAGCTTAATTAACTTGCTACATATATACACCCTTCTCCCCTCTCCCCTAGAAGAAGCTCCTCTTTTTTGTAGTGTTTCGCAATGTATAGAAACCTTCACCTTACCTGCAGGAACTTGTAGGTTCCCATGTAATCGTAGGTCGTTGTCGAGCCCGACGGCCGGAGCTCCCATCACCTATGATCTGAGCATAAATCGAACAAAGCCTACAAATCTAACCTCTAAACATCAAACCACGAAATAACCCTACTTTCTTGAGAACAGTGCTGCTACCTCAGCTTTCGTGTGGAATGAGAGTGTTAGACCTTCACTACGCCCTGTCTGTGAGCCTCCAAGAGTTCTCTTGAAATAGTGTAGCAACCGATCCCGCGCTTAAGTAAGCCCATGGTCACGAGTCTTGTTAGGACCCTGGACGGGTTTTTTATCCCGAGAGATTTCAGCTCTCTAGACGCGAGTATCTCCCCGACCGATCTATACTTTAAGAAATATCTCAGGGCCGTTAGTTCCTCCGCGCTAAGGCTTCTGATAATGTCTTGAAGCCTCTCCCTATCCTGACTCAACCACAGCACCTTAGTAGTAGAACGTATTAGTGAAGCTGTGCTCTGTTAGAGAACTAGCCCTACCAAAGCTGGTACAGGCCTCTGAGAGGGGGCACCTACCGATGCTCTCGCATGCGGGCTTCTCGCGTGTGCAGTACTTCCGACCAAACGACCACAGATAGTCGTCTAGGTAGTCAGGTCTTATCCCTGAGATATGAGATACGAGCTTGTAGGCTCTCCTTACAGCCATCCTTATCTCGATATCCTCCTGCTCTGTGAACTCGACCTTAGAGAGTATCTTATGAAGTAGCTCCTTCTTCGTCCTCACGATGCCTAGCCTTAGGGCTATCCTAGTCAGATGGTTGTCCACAGGTGTCTCTATGTTGTGTTCGTCCACCACCTCTAGGAGACCTCTCCTAGTGGTGAACTTAACAAACAGGAATAACTTCTTTTCAACGGGGTCTGAATAGGCCTTAAATACCTTAAAGAAATTGCTTAAACCTGCGGAAGTGAAGCCCCTTATGCGACCACCAGACGCGTTAAGCAGCTTAGACACAGAGCCCCCGAAAAGCCTCAGGAGTTTTCTACCGGCATCCTGCAGCAGCTCAGCTCTGACACTAGGGTCCCAAATAGTCATCCCGCTAGGGGCCGTCAACCATTCTTCGACGTCCTCGGGTGTTATTCTAGACATCCTCTTCGGACTAAAGAAATCTGGATCCTGATCATACCTAAGCTTACCGAGCCTGTACAGCATATCCGCTCCGTGAAAGAACTCCCCGTTGACATACCCTTCGAAAGGTCCTAGCTTCGATGTTCTGTGATCTATAGCCACCATAAAGAAAAAATACCTAAGCACCATCTCAGGTTCCTCAGACCTAGGAGGGTAGAAGCGAGTGTCTACAAATTCATCTAAACCCTTCACCACCTCACTGTAAGATTCCTTCACTAACCTAGCTACCTTTACCAGACCACTAAGCAATAGCTCCGCGCTCAAGCTCTCAGCACCGCTAGAGCTTAAGCTTCTGAACACTATTAAAGTTTCGACTCAGTGATCCACCAAATACCTTCACTACCCGAACTCTTCCGTTTGCCCTAGATGCTCATCCTCATCAGTTCATGTTTATTTGTCGCATCTAGGGGCTTCCTCCTCACCCGCTCCCTCATAGGTAGCACAGCTACCCTCTGGAGCAGGTTCACAGGGCATCGGGGTGGGCGGCACGCACCCCTCTAGAGTTGCCCCACCTAGTTGGGGCACGCCCCTCATCTACACCAATAACGAAAACAGAGCCCATAAACCTAACTCCTAAACCTAAACATCAGCTACGAAACAGCCCCAGCAAGCGTATTACTAGGCTCTTCTTAAACGAGTTCTCTATGGCTTCAACTACCTCGATAGCCTCCCCTAAACTTCTCCCGGCGCCAACTATTCCATGGTTCTTTAGTATCACACCTAAGCAGCCCCTAGCAACGGCCTCCCCAACAGAGTCGGCAAGCTCTTTGGATCCTGGTGGTAGCTCACTCACGTAGCATGTCTTGATGTTGAACGCTCTGAGTTCCATATCTAAAAAAGGATCTAGAATCCCTGCTAGTATCGGTGCGAAGAGTCCGTGGACATGCGCTACAGACTTACACTCAGCACAGTTTCTATACACGGCTAGGTGCATCCCAGTCTCGATTGAAGGTCTTGGCCCGGCCAAGTGAGTTCCATCCATTGCTACTATCGATATGTCCTCTGGTTTAAGTAGGAACTTCACCATTCTTGATGGTGTTATAGCTATCTTCTCATCGCTTAGCTTAATGCTCACGTTTCCGCTAAGGGATGTTATGAGTCCCTTAACGTAGAGATATCTCATAGCCAAGCAGAGCCTCTCTATGGATTCTCCCGACAAAGCCACCCCCACAAGAGGATCTTAGGTAGTTAGCAATCTCCTAGATTCTTCAGCTATCTCAACGCCGCAGCTAGTGCCGATAACGTGAGCACCTAGCTGACCTCCTTCCCGCCCTGAAGGGGCGGGGGCTCCCTTCAGGGGGTTCATCAATTCCCCGCATCTATTTAGGGATACATCTGCCACCTGCAGGGAAATTTGGGCGATCATGGATCCCCCTCCCACCGGGCTAGGCATTCCCATGCCCGCGGTCGCCTGACCCACATCTCCGGAGGGCTTAGGGACAACCACACTCACTCAGTCCCATCCTAAAACCATAAAACAAAGAAAATTATAAACTTCTTTACTCATCCCAGCCTTCTAAGGCAATGCTTTCAGTTGTAACCGTGTGGAATCCCTGCCACTGTCCCTACTCTGTGCTTAGTTGGAGGGCACTATTATGGGAAGAACAACCTGCGGAACCCTACCGATCTAAAACTACATCTCTCAGACGGCTCAATGAACTCTACGTACTTCCCTCTTAGACGCATCGACCTTCAGCATCGTCTGGTCCATGGGTCCCTCAACAGCCCTGAAGTAGTCTGACGGCATGTTTAAGCTGATGCTAGACTATCCAGTCACCTACCTCGATCTTCTCCGGTATATACTTATCCGACAGAAACTTCAGTCCCTTACCGGCCAGAGCCTCGATCTCCAGTTTAACCTTCCTCACTAGGAACTCGTCGATCTCCAGTTGCCATCTTTCAGACTTAAACCACGGGTACTCTCTAAGTTCCTTAGCCCTCTTAATATCTCTCTCCTTAGCCTTAATTATGAAGTTCTTCCTCTCCTCCTCAGTTAAGTAAGGTTTCTTCTTGATCTTATTGCTCCCAAATATGTCAGTCATCATTACTCCGAGAAACCTTGCCTGCGGGGTAGCTAATCTCTCACTCTCATATGAGAGCGTTATAGAGCCTGTCTTGAATACGCTATATATGTAGTACCCATAGGGGTCAGAATCAGAAATCACGTAGACCGGTAGCTTCAGCTCCTCACTTAGCCGCCTGACGAACCTGCGAGTAGCTCTGTCAGGCTGGCCCGCACTCGTTACCAGTATGGCACGATACTTTTTCCAGAACCCAACTCTGTGCAGCTGCTGGAACACAGCATCTTTCTCGATGACTAGGACAAACTCAGCGTTTACGTCGGCGAATTCTATGAGATCCGGGGTGGGCTCGATAGCGTACGCGCCATGCCCCATCTTACTCAAATCGATGACGTCGTCCCCAGAACGTATCTTCAGCTCTCCAACTACTTTACCCTTCTCTTTACTTAATACTAACATTTCCTCCCTGAGGACGTTGGTGAACACCTCTATGTCTCTAATTACAGAATCCGACTCTGATTGCTCGTCCCAGGTGTTTTCCTCCCCGACAACCTTTGAGGGCAGCTTCCTATAGCGGATAGTGTGCTTACCCCTATAGTATAGATCCCTTATTGTCGGGTACTCACCGTTCGATAGCGACTCATATATTATACTTGCCATCAGCAGAGTCTGCATGAACTTCCTAGCCTCGCGGAGGTCTAGGAAGGACCTCTCGAATGTCGAGTCGCCTAGAAGTAGAAGCTTTCTCTCAGGGTCATATATTGTATTGCTGAGGGTCCTCTTCTTTATCACTAACTTCGGGGGGTTCCCATCCAATATGCTCTTCAGGACCTCACTAAACTTCTCGTACAGTATCTTGAGGGCCCTCTCACGGGCTTGAAGATCTACTTTAGAGGTGTACACTGCGACCATTGCTACACCACCACGTTGCTTAGGTCATCTATCTTGAACGTCTTAAGCCTAGAGTTGAGTAACTCCAAGAGCTTTATAGATATCTCGCGGGGGTCTACCCTATATATTCTCGATAAAGCGTTAGCGACCTCGGGTATGTACTTAGCTATGGTTACCGCCTTCTCTATCTCCTCCATCTCTCTTCTCTTCTTCAGTATGTAGAATCTTAGCTCCCGTAACGAGTCTCTGATGGCTCCCTCAAGTTCTTTCTCTATTTCCGGAACATCGGCCACAGCTTCCTTACCCACACCTTTGTATGGGATCTTAGTACTGCATATGTGGGTAAGTATGACGAGAGGTGCTGGGAACTCTATTTCATACACGTTGAAGTCTATACCCTCACTCAGCACCTTAAGAACTACGTCACTACCCTCATCATAGAGTAGCGGTATTTTATTAGCATACCTGAGGACGAGGGGTTTTTCGACTATCGGGACCTTCCCCCCATATGCTAGACCTACCTCAACTATGAATGCGTGTCCCTCGTATACGGATGGCTTCCTTGTATTTGCACTAACAAACTCAGGCTCAAACACCTTGCTAAGACCAGCAATTATTATCTCTTTACCTAGATAGGAAAGAAAGTCAGCCCTAGGAGGTTTAATATCCTTAAAGTTCTTCATGACCTTCACCAAGGTCTCCACTTCGGTGTCGGTGAGCTCACCCGTCTTCTTGCCTGGGTTTATCCCCGCCTCTTCGAGGATCCTCCGTGCAGTAGTCTCGCCAACCCCTTGAAAACTCTCTTCTAAGGTCTCAATTACCGGTTTACCAGCATTTGCCCTGATTATGTCCTTCAAGGTCTCAATATCGATGCCGTGCGGGTGTGGGAGGGTCTCCCTAGCTGGAGGTGGGAGCTTATCTATAGTTCTCTCAAACAGTACGTAGTTACCTTCAGGATCTCTGAACCCTATCTCAGCATACGGAGCTATGATAGCCGTCCTCTTGATGTACTCATATATCCTCTGCTTCGATCTAGACCAATCTCCTAAAGTTATTAGTCTAACTAGAGTGCCGTGCTTACCGTAGAGGTTGGACGTAACCGAGAAGCTCAACACGACCGGCTTATTTTCCTTTACGTCTATCTTCAACTTAAAGCCGTAAATATGTTTAGACTTTATAGGTGCTACTATCACCTCAGCTGGCTGGCCAGTAGTGATCTGAGCATACAGCACAGCCATTTTAGCCCCTAAACCAAACATCCCCCTAGACTGCTTCAACACGTACTTTGAGCTAAATAGAAGTTGGGCAAAGGCCTGGGGAACGTACTTAGGAGGTATCCCCACTCCGTTATCCTCCACTACAACCTCGTAATACCCTCCTTCCGGGATCTTCTCCAATTCCTTGATTGAAATTTTTATGGTTGGGAGGATCCCGTAGTTCTCCGTAGCGTCAAGAGAGTTTTCGACGAGCTCTCTTATAGTCTGGTATAGAGCTCTAACTGGGTTCGAGAAGCCCGCTAACTCCTTGTTCTTGTAGAAGAATTCGGCAGGCGATATAGCCTTAAAGCTTTCCTCCGTCATTGTCACCCACTCCACACCTGAATAAATACTGTCATCTCCCTCCTTTAAAGCCCGTTAGTACATCAGAGAAGAGAAGACACATCAACTATCAGGAGACCGTCGTCTCATCACTACCGAGAGTTAGCCCTGGATCTATCAATTAAGCTCATGTTTAAAGCACTTGACTAGAGTATTGCCTCTGGCTCATCACTTGAAGTAGGTACCTTGTTAGGAGAGGGCATTTCGTTGGGTCGTAGTAGCCTCCCATACTGCATTTGTTTATGTTTCGGCAGGTGAAGCACGGTACCTCAATCACTGGGTTGAGGTTCACATGTATAACTACAGGTGCTCTTGTGGTGTCCGTATACCTCAGGATGTAAGTCTTCTTCCCTTTATGGGTTACTGCCTCCCTACTTACGAGACCTCTCCTAATCAATTTAGCTATCAACTTACTGCCCTCTCTACTGTCGATGCCGAGTAGATGCCATAGCTCACTTTGTACTATACCGCCGTTCTTTCTGGTTTCCTCTTTAATTATCTCGAGCACCTTATCCTCAAGGCTTTCTTTATCTATTATCTCAGGATCCCGTATTATTGTTAGTTACAGAGCAAATATAGCCATAGCCGTTCCAACGCCGCGTGCTATCTAACCTCAGGGATTATGGGGAATCATCGCCTGCGGAACTCCCCAGAGGCGAAAGGTCCTCAGGGGACCTATAAGTGCTTTCCCTTAGATAGCGAGCTTAATTTCAAGACGTGGAAAACTTTGTGGTGGGGCTTGTGTCCGGTATCGACAAGATAGTTCTAGCCGAGCTCCTAGGTGAGGAGCTATCGAGGTTAGACCTCGAAGAAGTATCAAGCGTTGCCAAGGAAGTAAGGCAGAGCCTAACTTTCTGCCTCAGCAAGGTACTACCTTGCTCAGAGCTAGTCAATCTCCTCCTCGATCTAGCACTATCCTTATCTCGAGTTAGGCTCGCGAAGATGACCTCGGGTAGGGTCCCTAAAGATGCGGGTAGTGACTCGCATATAGATCTCGAGTTCCTGAGGGGTATAGTGCGCGAGGTGCTTATGTACTACCTCGCAATAGTTCTCGGCTTAGTAGACCATGAGCTGAGGATTCCAGTAAAATTTGAGGAGGAGGTATATATTGCTGGTCGTAGATATAGACCATTCGCATCTAGGTTGCTTACGGTATCTGAAGCTGTATCGCTCCAGCATGCTGGAGCTAAGATCAAGGTCATACTACCCAGAGATGTTTATGAGTACCTAGACGCCGTACTCAGCACTAGAAAGTGACTAAATATTCTAGGAGCAATATATCAGCCCTACCTCGGCAGCGCTCCCTGCGCACTCAGCTCTCTTTTTACTTTCTCTAGTACTTCCTTATCGGGAAGTTCGAACACTATATCTACCTGAGCATATCCCGACGGTATTTCAAGCCCGATTCTTTCATGCCTTATCTCTATAATGTTGCACCTGTACTTAGCTAGAACGGATAGGGCGTTGTGGAGGGATCCAGGTACGTCTTCCAGGAGTATTGACAGCTTAGCGACACGCCCTTCAGCACTTAGACCCTTTAGAATAACCCTGTAGATCGTAGTTAGGTCGGCGTTACCTCCACTTACTACTGCTACGACGTTTTTCCCAAGTCCGTTGAGGTAGCCGCTCAGCAAGGCAGCAAGAGGTAGTGCTCCAGCACCCTCCGCTACTAGTTTAGATCTCTCCATAAGTAGGAACATCGACTGCGCTATTGAATCCTCATCTACCAAAACAACGTCATCAACTACCTCACTCATCACCCTATAAGTGAGTTCCCCCACAGACTTTGTTATGACTCCGTCTGCTATGCTAGGCTTGACGGGCACAGTGGCAGGCTTCCCCAAGCCCCTAGCTTGATAATACTTAGGGGCGTTTCTGGGCTCGACGGCCACAACTTTAACTCTACTACCAAGGAGCTTCTTCACAGCCACACCTATGCCTGAAATAAGACCCCCACCACCTACAGGGACTAAGACATAGTCGACATCTTTTAGACTTGCTGCTATCTCCACACCTATGGTTCCCTGCCCAGCAATAATGTATGGGTCATCAAAGGGGTGCACCAAGAGAGAACATGTTTCCCTAGATATCTCAAGGGCTTTCTCATAAGCTTCGTCATATATCCTCCCGAAAAGCACTACGTTAGCCCCATAGGACCTAGTCGCGTTGACCTTATACGGTGGGGTTGTCTCAGGCATGACTATGGTTGCCTTAACGCCTAGCTCGGATGCTGAGTAAGCAACCCCCTGAGCGTGATTCCCTGAAGAAGCTGCTACTACGCCGAATCTTTTACATTTGTCGAGCTCGGACAACACCTTAAAATAAGCACCTCGAACTTTAAATGCACCGGTTTTCTGTAGGTTCTCAAGCTTTAAGAACACGTTATTCCCTGAGAGCCTTGAGAAGAACATCGAGCTTACGAGCGGTGTTCTATGGATAGCACCGTCAATAGCTTCGTTTGCCCTCTTTATCAACTCCCAAATGCTATCAACTACACTCGACATCTCAACACCACTATAAGACTTTCTAGGTAGGTATATTAAGGCTGGGTAGCATATGTCTAGCTTGATGGCTGAGATAGGCCTAGTAGCGGCAATGCCTATAACAGTACTTGCGAGCTATATCATCTCCTACGCGATCTCTAGGATCGAGAGAAAGCTCGGGGTAGTTGCTGTAGACGTACATAAGCCTAGTAGAACTGTTTTAGCTCGCACAGGGGGTGTAGCTCTCATGCTCTCTCTAGTCCTCGCCCTAGCGATATGGGATCACCTAGGGATGGTTAACCAGTTAGTTCTCGCATACGTTCTCTCGGCTTTAGTAGCTGGGCTAATAGGACTGTTTGACGACTTTAAGCACCTGAATGTTAAGATGAAGCTGGTACTGTTCTGCCTACCTCCTCTACTACCGGTCGTGCTAGGGCTGTATGTTCCGCACCCGTTCGTTCCGCTAGTAGGGCACCTCAGATTGACCCTAATCTACCCCATGCTGGTTATAGCGGCCTTCGATGTTCTAGCTAATGCTTTCAACATGAGTGACACCCACAACGGCTTGATAGTTTCAGCGTTCCTTATATTCTCTACCTCGCTATATCTCTCCACTTTTCTTCCAGGACCTAAACCAATGGAAGGCTTCGAAACCCTTCTAGCCATAACGGTACTAGTGGCTCTGGGGTACTTCCCACTTAATGCTTACCCAGCAAAGATGTTGAACGGTAACTCAGGGTCCCACCTAATAGGGGCCCTCGTAGCTGCCTTGACTATAGCTTCTCGGCGGGAGTTTCTAGCTATCATGCTTCTAATGCCTCAGATACTCAACGGCTACCTAGTACTCTTCACTGCTGGGCTTAGAAATAAGGAGAGCATCGAAAGACCCACTAAACTATCTGAAGGGGGCATAATACTCCCCAACTGCGGTCCTAGTACTCCGATAACCTTCGTCAAGCTGATGGTCCTAGATAGGGGATTAAGCGAGAAAGAACTAATCACACGCTACGTAGTACTACAGGTAATGACAAGCATAATCTCGCTACTGCTTTACATTGCTATGACCTCGCTACGATTTCAGGGCTTTAGTTGAGCGAGTAGTATATCCTAGGTCAGACACCCTACTTACCCAAACGTCGCAGTACGACCCGACCCTGTCTAGGGTACTCAGAACATTCCTTTTAGCGAGTTCAGCTACAACGTAATTGTCTGTAAACCCAAAGATGGCTGGACCCCAGCTACTCTGGCCTATTCCCCTAAGACCGCTCTCAAACATGATTTTCGAAATTAAGTCTCCGTAAGGGCTACTAAAGAACCCTCCCTGTGCTCTACCGAAGTACTTGCCAGCAACCCCCTGTATAGTCTCGATAGCTCGAGTAAACATATCTATCCTTTCTAGTTTGACAGCTGTAAGAAGCTCCACTAGCGCCCTGTAGAGATCCCCTTGATGCTCTACAGCAGTAGGGCTATCCATGTACGGTCTCTCTTCGCTCTCGCTTAGTCCCCTACCCTCGGGGACAGCTACAACCACGTACCAGTTACGGGGCACCCTCAGGAGAGCTAAGGGTTTGGGGATGCTCCTCCCGCTAAGATCGACCACACCTGAATCTACAGCTAAACCCCCGTAGATGAACGTGTAGTATCCAACGCAACTATACCTACAGCGACCTAGACTCAGTAACATGCTCTCAAGATCTAGATCTGACCTGCCAAGAAGCATTGATGCTGCTACTGCTGTAGCTAGATATATCCGGGTCACCGACCCTAGTCCTGAGTGATGCCTTACGTAACCAGCTAGCTCCGCGGTCCCCGATGTGAAGCCCAAGTACCTAGTCACCCTCAGTATAGCCTCCTTAGACTCCTCTGTGGGTGTCCTTAGCTCAAGTCCACTACTGCTATCACTACTTGATGACAGTCTCAGCTCTAGGTAGGGTTCTTCTAGAGCTACACCAATAGATCCGTAGTACACGCCGTTGTCTAGGTATCTGTAGAAGCCTAGATGGAGCCTATATCCAGCCCTTACAGCCACGCTCCAAGCACTCAATCTCGTACCCGCTATACTTAAGTAACTGAAGTAAAAGCTTTGCCCATGCTAGCTTAGCTAGCTTGCTCCTAACGTTGACTAGAGCGCCAGAGGGCTTCACTAATCTAGAAACTTTCCCGAAGTCGAAACCGTGGAGGTATACCCTACTCGCTCCGTAGCGGAATGCGAGGAAAACCCCTCTGTCCCCATCTGTAAACCCACCTGGAACATCTACCCTATATGAGCACCCACATTGAGCCGTCCCAATGAGAAAGCCTCGAACGTGAGGTATGAGCGATATGACTTTATCGATGTTGTCCCCATGAGCGTGAACTACGTAGATTACGTCCCTATAGCTCAGCATATCTTGAGTAACCCCGTCTAGGTCAGTAACCACGACATCGGGAACTATACCCTCCCTCAAGCATGCCTCAAATGCCGCATCAGCCGCTATTAAAACCTTCCCTAGCTTGCTCGGACATCTTGGTGCGTAGGCATCACCGATGACAACCGCGTCCTTACCTTCGAGAAGTTCGGACAGGCACCTACGTGACTTAAGTACTAGCTCAGTCCTAGTCGATAATATGAGGTCGAGTACGCGGCAAGAATAGTGATCCCTCTCCCTATCGAGCCCTAGACTGTCGACTATAATGTCGTAAAGACTCTCCCAAGAAAGTCTGTCCCTAACACACACCGATAACCCCCAAGTCCTTGAGGTCCCTACATATAGTGTCAACGCATTCGACTAGATCTCTGGACCCGAGCTTTCTAACTAACGAAACACTGTGCTTGAGTATTTCAATCCAACTCGAAAGTTCGGGGGCTTCTAAGCGGTTGGATGAAGCAAAGTACCTTATCTTTGTGAAGTAGATCAAGGCCTCGATAAGCATGGAGTTAGCTCTACTGTATGGGAAGTAATGGCCTCTACCCCCATAAACATCGAGCACGGAAAGAGCCACGAAGGCCCTCCGACCTTCCTCGGCAATAGACTTCGGAACAGCCTCAACATATACATCTACGTCGGCATCCAGTAAGTAAAAACCACTATTCCGCCCACTTACATACCTAAGCTTTAACGGTCTTAGAACTACATCACAAAATACTAGCGCATCGTGAGTGAACGCTAGGGAAACTGGAGAGCCCGCCTTAATGTTCCTGTAAGTCCGGGTATCAGTATAGGGGAACATAGCTAGGTCCTCACCAAGTAAACGAACCCCCATAGCCGCAGCATGCGGCTCCCCGGTTTCATGCACTGTAACCACTATAGCTTCATGATGCCCAAACCTCAGCATTTCCTCCAGTTTACTACGCCACCCAGCACTCATAGCCATGATATACTCCCATCCACTTAAAAAGTAGCTGACACCTGCCTAACCTCCTCCCCGCTATAAATGGTGAGGCCTCCACTAAGGCGGGGAATTCGGGGCTACATCCCATCCCGAGGGTTCAGCCCCAGACCTCCGACCCACCACCCCTATCCTAAGCGATACATGCTTCTCTATTCGTCCCAGCTTCCTAAGGCAAGGCTTTCAGTTGTAAAACACATAAAACCTTGTGAACCCTAGCAGTACACATTGAGGCAGTTGTACATTACAGGGGTCGCTCATAGCTGAATCCGGGAGAAGTGGAGATCCCCCTACTAAACCACTTAAAAGCTCTTTCTGAATATAATGTTAGGGTGGGCCCGTAGCTCAGCCAGGATAGAGCGCCGGCCTCCTAAAGGCGAAGGTCCGTTCGGCAACGCCGTGAAAGCCGGATGTCGGGGGTTCAAATCCCCTCGGGCCCGCCACATCGTATTATCTGTAAAGTAGTCTCCTTAAGGTCGGTGAGTCATCCTTTAGTAGTAGCTCGAGAGCTACTGCCTTAATGAGTTCACAGTCTACTTCCTCGATCCTGAGTTTTCCTTGCGCTATGGCTAGGTCAAGCGCTATCAGGTGGTAGCAGGATCCCTTACTCCTCTTCATTACCACCCCCATCTCGAAGTCCTTGCAACTACAGAATGTCCTCGGCAACATGATGTAATACCTGGTCTTCCCGAGAAACACGTAGAGCTCTGAGACGGCCTCTCCTCCGCCCCTGCAGTATAATCTCAGCAAACGATTCTCCTTTAAAGAGTCTAAAGCTTTCTCGGGAGGCTTCTCGAGGCTGGCGACGATGCTTTCACTGACAGACTTCTTATCCGGCCTCCCTATCTGCTTACTGCCCCTAGCTTCTGCTACCATAGTTCGGAGCTTCTCCGTAGTGCAGTCTACTTAAAGACATTAAATAGCGGAGCTCTTTCCTGCGGAACTCTTCCCAGCTTCTCTTACCTAAAGAACGGCCTCAATCTTAAATGAGAGACCGTGCCTTCTAAAGCTTATAATTTCCCAGATATAGTCTTTAACAGGCACGCAGAAATCATGGCAGATGACTCCTTGAAGGGTTTCGTGAGAACTGCTGGAGAGGAAGTCTTAGTTCCAGACAGTACTGTAGTGTACAATGGTGTCTTAAGGAGGCTTGTGCTAGATGGTGGCATCAGCGGGGTTGTGGTGATACCTAGAGAGCTCATACTACATTTCGACTCGTTGAGCAAGGAAGGTAAATCCCTCGGGGTAGTGGCTCTCGAGGAACTTAGACTCATAAGGAGTCTCGCCGAGAAACGGGGGATAGAGCTGAGGATCACCGCCCTTGGAAGAAGATACGATGACATAGATATGGCTATTAGGGAATATGCCCATGAAAACGGCTGCACTCTGGTGACCTCCTCTAGGACCCAGAAGCTTGCTGCGGAGATAATGGGAGTAAAGGTGCTCTTCAGAGAGCCAGAGATGGTTCAACTTAAGGAGCTCGAGAAGTACTTTACTTTTACTAAGGATGTGATGAGCGTGCACCTTAAGGAAGGTGCCCCACCCCAAGTTAAGAGGGGGCGTCCAGGTAAGTGGATGCTGGAAAGAGTATCAGATATTCCAGTTACTAGGGAGGAGTTAGAGGCGCTAGCGGAGGAGATACTGGAAGCCGCTAAAACTTTGCCTGACGCTGTAGTAGAGATCGAGAGACCTGGGTCAACGATCATTCAGTTGGGGGACTACAGGATAATAATTTCTAGGCCCCCCATGAGTAGCGGCTGGGAAATCACGGCTGTCAAGCCCTTAGTGAGACCTAAACTTGAAGATTATGGTCTACCCGATAAGCTCATGGCGAGGCTCGAGGAGAGAGCTGAAGGTATCGTAATAGCTGGAGCACCTGGAATGGGTAAAACAACTTTCGCCCAAGCTCTAGCAGAGTACTACTCGCGGAAGGGTAGGATAGTTAAGACTGTAGAATCCCCAAGAGATATGAAATTGCCACCAACTGTAACTCAGTATTCCAAAGTGTACGCATCTCCTGAGGAGCTCCACGACATCCTCCTGCTAAGCAGACCCGACTACACGATTTTCGATGAGATGCGTAATGATGAGGACTTCAAACTCTACGTAGACCTGAGGCTAGCAGGGATCGGAATGGTTGGGGTAGTCCACGCTTCCTCACCTATAGACGCCATACAGAGATTCATTAGGAGGGTTGATGTCGGTATGTTACCGTCAGTCGTAGATACACTTATATTCATAGATTCTGGGGAGGTTAAAAAAGTGTATGAGCTCGATATCACAGTGAGGTTGCCTACTGGGCTGAGGGAAGCTGATCTAGCTAGACCTATAGTGGAGGTAAGGGATGCCCTCACTGGAGAGCTCGACTACGAGATATACACTTTCGGTGAGCAAACGACTGTAGTACCGGTTAGGAAGGTTTTCGCTACCAACATTAAGAGAAACATTGAAGCGATGGTGAGAGCATACATCCCGTCAGCTAAGATATCTTATGACGGCAGTAGCGTAATCATCAGCATTCCTAGGGAGGAGGCTAAAAACTTGAGTAGACTGAGGAGGAAAATCAAAAGAATGAGGGATGAGCTAGGTATCGACGTGTCTATAGAGATAACGTAGAGGGAACCACCTTAGATCTTCACCCTAAACGTAGTTTGATATAATTATGGCGAGGGTTAAGGGAGCTATTATATAAGAGAGATCGATCCCTTTACTTGTAAGCTCTTTATCGAGTTCGTAGAGAACCCTCTGGTTTACGTCTGTTAATGTACTCAGCCTATCGCAATCAACTGATGCTAGCTTAAGAAACGCCTTAACAGCGGCATCGTTAGGTTCGTAACCGCTTGAAATTAACCTCCCGAAGAAAGCCCCAGTCTCCAGTATGTTATCCACTCTTTTGAGGAAGTAGTTTAGCTCTCTAATTTTAGTTCCAAGAGTAGACATCACGTCGCCTATAGTAATTCTCTCCGAGGCTACTTTGCCTGGGGATATCCCAGCATCCGAGAGTGCGAGGTAGGCTGTCCCGTAGAACTGGCGGATTCCTTCAACTAACATCGATACGTCCTTAGAATTATCTATTTCGAGGATAGATAGGAGGACCCTCCTGTAACTGTTCGTGAAGGGCTTATAACGTGAAGCGTAAGCAATAGCTACACTTGATGGCACTAGAATTAGGTTAAGCGCTTGGTACGCTTTAGTCCCGAGACGTCTGTAGGATTTAGCTAGGGAATTGTAGATTAAACGGCCTACACCTGCAGTTAACAGGGTCTCCTTTCCCGTGCTCACATCGAGACCGACCTCGAAGGCTTGACTATACACTTCTAGGGAAGATGTCACAGTAAAAGTTACGTGGTCTATGTCCTTGAACCTAACAGAGAATCTGTGAGGGGCTGCAGGTTTGACGTATGAATAGGTGGCTATGTTGAGGGCCTCCACCAGCCTCGCTAAGTAGTCGAGCGACAGCGCGACCAACCGAGTAGTTATAATATTCAGCTAAATTAGTTCCAAAAGGTAGCTAAGCAACACCTGATACTACTTAAATGTTTAACCCACTGACCTCCTCCCCGCCATGAATGGCGAGGCTTTCAGTTGTAAGAGAGTGATAATTAAGCCCTTAGTTCTCTAACTCGAGATCAACTCTCATTTCCCCAACTAACTTGGAAATAAATAGTGCCCTGATAGAGTTATATACATTCTCCGATAGTTCCTCAATACTCGACACATCTACCTCAATGAACAGTCTAACCATGCTGTTAACTGATGTAATACCTATGAGCCCGCTCAAAGATATTCCCCACATCTCCCTGTAAGCTACACGAAAGTATACTACAGCTTCATGATCCCAAAGCTTATCGCTGACACTTTCAACCTCAAAAAACTCGTTGGTCTCGATAGCCCTTCTTATCATATCTACCATCCTCCTTAAACTCCCGACTTTCTGAGCCGGTAGAACCATTTCGTATCTGTCAGGTGCTGGCGTGTAGGCTCCGTAGCTAAGGGTCCCTGTTCCTACTTCCCTCAATAGGGTGATTGCTGCTATAGCTATTGACAACATACTCACCGCGGCTGACACTGCTGCCTGCTTCATTGACAACGTGAAATATGTTAACGTAGCTGATGTTACCGTACCGAGAAGAGCTGAGAGCAACATATGCATGGTTAGTGTCGCTGCTATACCCCATTGAGGTAAGCCTACATAGCGGAGCTTCTCATTTATTGCCTTGAATTCAGGTATGAGCGACCTGTAGGCTATTGCCACTAGGATAGCACAGGAAAGAACCGTAAGTAAGGTTGAGATCACAGCATCTACCGTAATAATTTTAGCTGAACCTACTACTAGAACTGTTGTAGCGTGGTAGTAGTAGATCACATCAACATTTAGCTTCGTGAGCATCTCCTCCATCGCCTCTCTACTTAGAGGTAGGCCCTCCATTAGAACATCGGTGACTAGAGCGTCATCGAGGTTCAAAACCTTAACTGCGGTCTCAAGTCTTGAGATAAGTACCATGTCCAATGAGGGAGTTAAAGGTTCGGTCCCTATATATCCCAAGACAGGTAGTAGGGTCTCGAGAGGAGCTATCTTTAGTTTTTGTAAGGAAGGCTCAGCACACACTATCTTCAAGCCAGTCATGTTCCCAGGAGGAGTTTCCTGCCCAGCGCAGCCGGTTATTAGTGTATCTGGAGCTATGTTTAATCTGTGGGCTAGAGGTCCATCTACGCCTACGATAACCCATCTAACCCCGGGTAACCCATCTACGCGCAGACCTCTCTCCAATATTACCCTGTATAGATATGAAACCAATGCTACTTTCTCAACCAGTAGCGGTCTCAGGGCTGACTCGACTACATACCTGCTTGTAGGCTTGCTCAGCTTTACTAGGACTAAGTGACCCGGCACAGCCTCATCTATTGCTTCTACGAGTTCCGTCCTCGTCTCACCGTATGCCATCGCAGCCATGAGTGATGCTGCCACTATGCTCGCAAGAATGAGAAGCGTCGTTAGATTCACTATCGTTATCCTTAAAATCCTTCCAAGAAGGCTTAGTAGAGTAGCACTATGCTTGACCCTCTGGCTCAAGACCTCCGGAGGTAATTCAACAGCGCCCACCCTCGATTTCAATACACTTGCAAAAGCGTAAGCAGCAGCCGTGATGTATACAGCTATGAAGATGTAGAACTCCGGGCTCATGACTTAAACCCCCGGTGCTAGTAGATCGCCTAGAGTGTACGCTATCACAGCTAAGGTACTGCCAAAAAGACATAGGGAAGAGTAAATCACTAAGGACTCGTAGGTATCCGGTCCTACACGCAGAGCCAGATACTTCAGTACAGCAGCCACTAAGAACAGTATCCCTATGTCGGGGGTCACAGTTATTCCTACCAGTACTGCGAAGGGTGAGAGAACTCCGAAGCCGGAGACTTTTTTTACGATGAGTATTAGGGCAGCGAACACGGTACCCACGATGAGGGCTTGAAGAGGGAGTGCGGTTATGTTGCCACTATATACAGAGTTCATCCAGACTATAATGGGAAGCCATCTAACTAACGGAAACTTCGGAGAGGTAGTCCCATAAACCTTCAGGAGCATGTTCCCGTATGATAGGGTGAGGGGTGCGCCTATGACTATCCCTAACATCATTAAGAAGCCGATGAAGGTTTGCTTAACGCCAGAGTACTTACTGAGCCTAATTACGTTCATAGATGTGGCAGCTACGAACTGAGGCATCGGCGTACCTGTGTAGGGATCCAGTAAGACGTAGGGCATAGCCTCCCTTACCCCAGCAGCAAACATTAGACCTGTAACTGCTGGTAGGGTTGACTGGGACACTATCCCAACTTCACCCACTACATGGCAAGTCAGCAACATTATGACGAGATAGAGTAGAGTTAAAGCGGGTACGACGATGACGATCCTGAGAGGTTCCATAGCTAGCAGAGATGCTGGTATTGTTGGGGCTAGTATGAATAGCATCCCAAGTAAGAACAGAGATCTTTGTTCCTTTATTTCCCTAATGAGGGCCAGAGAGCGTGTTAGTGTTTTTCTATACTTGGTTAGATAATACGATGCTATGAGAACCAGGTATCCTATCAGCATAGATGCTATGGACGGTGAAGCTGAGGTTGCTAGGTCATTTAAGGACATAGTTGGAAGGGGGATTACTAACCTCATTAGCGCTAGTAAGGGTAAAATAAGTACGAACGTGGTCAAACTCCCAATGCCGACACCTAGGGACGAGCCTATAGGAAGTAGCAGGGCTAGGAAAAGTATGAGGGGGTCGAGTGCTAAGGCTAGGGCTGTCCCGGGTGCTAGTAGGTAGAGTATTCGTGTGAAGTCTACGGAGAGTGTTTGCTGGAGCGCTATTATCTCTAGGAAGAAGCCGAACATTATGGCTAGGGCTATTCTTCTGGCTTTAATTCCCCTTATTACATTTATAATCCTCCAAGATCCTCCTCCCACAGGAAAAGACAGCCTCTCCTCCTCGATGAAGTGATCGCCGAGAGCTAAAGCTATTAAAACCCCGCCCGATGACACCGCGCATGCAAATAGATAAAAAACTATCGACTCAAGGCTTAAGCCTTCGTAAACCCATGGAGCCATATGAACGGCCCCCGGATCGCCTCTCTCGGCAAATATCCTGTAAGTTATCAGCATGCCGGATGTTAGGGTAGTAGTTACATCTATACCTACGGAAAACGCCACAGCAGCTACGTGGGTAGCTACATCGTAAGTCCGCAGGATAAACCTCAATACGAGGTAAGTCAGAACCCCGGCTATAATAGGTGAGAGCTCTGAGGTGGTATAGCCGCTGATAGCGTATCCATAGCTATTAGAAAAGCTAGTTAGAGCACCAACTATTCCGCCGGCTACCAACGCCTTAGCCAAGCTGACTTCTTTACTGCTCATCCTATCTACCTGGGTAGAGCCCCACTTTACTGCTTAGAACAGCGTTTTATCTGTCTTTGTGAGTCCTTATCGGACCCGTCAAGGCCTTAAGTACCTAGCGTTATGGGCCCGCTAAAAACTTAAAAGGCAGATCTAAGAACATTAGTTTTGAGGGGCCGTCGTCTAGCTTGGCTAGGATGCCAGCCTGGGGACAACCCCCGCCAGCACGCTGGTGGTCCCGGGTTCAAATCCCGGCGGCCCCACTAATCAACAGCTGATAATGGGTACTAGGTATGGTGGTAGTAAGTCCGGCTCTTGTAAGGAGGTTCATCGAGTCTTCCACTACTCTGAGAAAGGTCTACGAGTTCCTAGAGGCAGACGAGGAAGTGCAGAGCTTGCTGGATATGTCCAACATAATGGCTGTCGGAAGGCTCAAGTACAACGATCATGGGGTCGTCCACTCGAGGATTGTTAGCGGCGCGGCACTCGAAATATTAGATCTGTTGGTGAAGGCTGGTGTGAAGCCTTCGTCTATGGATGTCAGCATCTCTAGAAACCTTGAGGAGAGCATGGTTATAGTCCTCACCTCGGCATATCTGCACGATATAGGCAACTCCATTCACCGGGTGAACCACGAATACCTAGGCTCGCTGCTCGCTAAAGATATAGTTGACAGAATGCTCTCTGATGCTGTACCCCATATTGACAGTAAGAGAAGGAGAATGATCAGGCAGGAAATCCTCCACTCGATCTACGCCACCGAAACGAACACGCAGGCTTTAACTATCGAAGCTGGAGTAGTTAAGGTTGCGGACGGGACGGATATGGCCGAAGGTAGAGCACGTATCCCGTACAAGCTAGGTAAAATGGATATGCACTCCGTCTCAGCACTCAGCGTGAAGAAGGTTGATATATCTCCAGGTACGTCTAGGCCCGTCCTGATAGGCGTTACTATGGATAACTTCGCTGGGTTATTTCAGGTAGAGGCTGTGCTTAAACCTAAGATAGTGAACACTAGGATAGCTGATTACTTCGAGGTAACTATCAAAATCGGTGATAAAGAGCTGAAAGTATTTCCGTAGCTGCTCCTCTATTTAATTGGGGGTTAACCATGAAACCATATATTGTGAGGTTCATATCCAGTAGATCAGGTACCGGTAAAACGCTAGTAGCCTCGAAGATCGTCGATAGCTTAGTAAAGAGGGGTTTCCCGGTTGGCGTAATCAAGCATGCTACCACTGGAATCAGCCTCGAGGAAAAAGACAGTGAGAAGTACCTGCGAGCTGGGGCAACGGAAGTCATTGTCTCTAATAAGGAAATCACATTAGCCTACAACAAGGGACTAGTTGACGACCTGGGTGAGCTAGTAGGTCTCATCTCAAAGCCCTTAATCATAGCAGAAGGCTTCAAGGAGAGCAATGTAGGTGATACAGTCGTAGTAGCGAAAGAAATTGAAGACGCTGCAGGTTTAGTGACTTCAAGTACTATAGCTGTAGTCATTACGGAGAGCCACACCATTAGTGAGAACCACCGAGTAGATGGTGCCCCAATCCTTCAACTAAGCCAACTGGACGTCCTAGCGGATCGCATAATAGAGAAAGCCGTTAGATATATAACAAACCAGCTACCTGGTCTGAACTGCGGACACTGCGGTCTAAGTACATGTGAAGCACTTGCCCTTAGAATCCTAAAAGGGGAGAAAGCATCCTGTCCCCTATCATCGCAGGTTAAGCTGTCCGTGAACAACATCGAGATACAGCTGAATCCCTTCGTGATGAACGTGATGATTTCAGTAGTAGAGGGCCTACTAAGAGCTTTAAAAGGTGTCCCAAAGAATATAAAGGAAATCGAACTAAAAATAGCTATGAATTAAAAGAACTTCAACATAGGTATAAATCCTATCATGGGTTCATATCTGTTGATGATTGTTACAACTGAAAGCCCCGCCTTTCAAGGCGGGGATGAAAAGAAAGCCTATAAATGATCCTCATCTCAATTAATCTGTTTAGGCTTTTTGAGCCTAGGGCGATGATGGTTGGAGCACCCATAGCCCCGGGATGGGTAGGGGTAACGGGCAGGAGGCCCGGCCCGGGATCGAGCCCTCAGGGAGGGGATGTAATCCCGAACCTCCCGCCTTGGCAGGAACCCTAACCCTTCAGGGAGGGGGAGGAGGTCACATATCTCGCTTGGCCTTCATAAGGCTCGGGGCCTTCGATTGTAAAGCTATATGAAACTCGAACAGCTCGCTGAAGTCGTCACGTGAGGTCCTTGATCATGTAAGGGCCGGTACCAAGCTTTACATACCCATGCTTTCGGTAGTATTCCCTAGCACCAACTCCCGCTAGTACAAGGATCCTGGAGCGGCAGAACTCGTACTTAGCAGTTTCCTCCGCTTCCCTGAGCAGCTTCGCTCCCCAACCTTTATGCTGCCAGGAACTGTCTTCATGTATCCCTACAGGGACCTGGGGGCCATACACGTGGAGCTCCCTCACTACTGCTGCTCTTTCTCTAACCTCAGGTCTGTGTGCCCGGTCTGATGGTATCCTAAGCCTCAATATCCCCACAACTACATCGAGGTCGTGATCCTCAGCTGATATGAATACCTCAATCCCGTCGCCAGCTTCATAGTACTCCTTCCGGATCTCGATCCTCGAAGGATTCCTCCCACGATAAAAAACTTGACGACCAACCTCCCTAAATCTTATTTCCCGTATTTTCACACCTTTAGACATCGCCCTAGCTTCGACGAGCTCCCGCAAGTTACCTCTCTTAGGTCCGGCAACTATGTACTGAGCGGGAACATCTCTCTGTATTCTCAGTACCCTGACCCAACTAGGTATGTACCTATACGACTCCGATATCAGCTCAACTACATCCTCATCGCTATAAGGCCTATATCTCCCTTCCTTCCACCAGCTATAAAGCTCCGTACCAGGGACTACGAGGGTTGGATATATCTTAAGCATGTCCGGCCTGAAATCCGGGTTTTCGAAGAGCTCCCTAATCATTTCTAGGTCTCTACTAGGGTCAGAACCTGGAAGCCCCAGCATTATGTGGTATGCTACCTTAAACCCGCAATCCCTAAGTACTCTTGTTGCTTCAACAACATCACGCACTGTGTGGCCCCTTCTAACGAGGGCTAGAACATCATCGTATACTGATTGGACACCTATTTCAACTTTCGTAGCTCCCAAGTAGAGCATCCTATCACAATGCCTTTCCCTAGCTAGGTCAGGTCTAGTCTCAAGGGTTAGACCGACCACTCTAACATTGGCTGATTCATTCCTCTCCTGGGCCTCAACTACGCTGGGGATGCGCTGCCCCCTAGGCTCAGGGTATCTGTTGGCTGCTTCAAACACGCTCGCTATGAACCAGTCCTGGTAGTCTTCCGGTAGCGCAGTAAAGGTCCCGCCCATAACAACTACCTCAACTTTACTCGGTATTTGCCCGAGAGCCTCGTACTGCCTTAACCTGACCCTCACCTGCTCATACGGATCAAAACCGACCCTAAGCGCCCTCATCAGGGCGGGTTCCTCACCCACATAACTCTGGGGTGTGCCCTCATCCGGACCCCCGGGACAGTAGACACACCTACCATGTGGACACGGGTAGGGTTTGGTCATAACTGCTACTACAGACACCCCAGACAACATCCTAGTAGGTTTCTTGACTAGCGCTCGGTGGTTTATTGTCCCACTCCCGTGTTCTGCAAAGGGTAACCAGCTATTTTAAACATGTTGAAACACTCAAATAAGCTCCTCTATTTATATCTTTCCCGACCACGAGAACCTCTAGAGGAGTAGCGCCGCATATTTACTTTATCTGGAGAGGTTTGTTAGTAGAAGAAAAACCCGAAGAGCAGAAGAAAGAGAAATGCTAGGACACCATAGGAGCTCATTCAGAAAAAGATCTGAAAAAGTCATTACAGTAAAGGTTTCCCCGAAGAACACTTCCCGCACCTGCCCACGATGCGGGTGCATCGTGAAGACCCGAGTGGGCAGGGTATTCAAGTGCCCTTGATGCAACTTCGAGCTATACAGGCAGAAGCTAGCATCAGTAAACATATACCTAAAACACACCAAGATGCGGGGATTACCCCACAGTGATGAACCGGAGAAAACAATAAAGGGGGAGCTGCGGGTCGGGGTCACCCCGAGTGGGTGGAGCCCGATGATGCGGGTCCCGATGAAAGGGATCCCGAGGGCTGTGAAGCCAAGGGCAGGGGCTTGATGTCGTTTGATATCAAGCCCTATGAAATCCGAACCCCAGCTTAGAAATCGCAGGCTCCAGATATCCCGGGTTGTACCTCGTGGTAGCCGAGGCTATAGGCTATCATATAATTTGTACGGCCTTAAGATCGTGTTGACTTAACTTCATGAAGGCCTACTCTCAAACTTCCTCCTTAAGGCTATGGCGAGGAGGGTTAGGGCTAGGAGGAGCTCTCCAGTAGCGTATAGAGTTAGAAATGTTTGAAAGCCTACTCTCGCTATCACCATAGCCGCTATAAGTGGGCTCACTATCCCGACTATAGAGCTCAGGAATTCCAGCGCTGTAAAGTATGTTGTAGGCTGTATTCTGAGGCTTTTAGCATGTAGGTGGAGGTTTGGTGTGGATATCGATGGTACTATACCTGATAGAACTAGCGCTACAAACGCTAGGGGTACGTAGATGTAGCTAAGTGATAGCATGAAGTAGGATACTGCCATAATGCATAGAGAAACCCCGATGAGTTTCAATGGGCTGGAGATCCTATCGGAGACGTAGCCCATGACGGGGCTGAGGATGAGGTTTACTAGAGAGGTTGCAGAGAGAGCTAAACCCACGATAGCGAAGTCCTTCAATAGGTCCCACAGGATTACACTTATGTACACAGCTATAGCGACCTCTACGAGCTACGTAAGTGAGAGAACTAGGAGTACCGGCTCCAGGAATACGGATCTAGCACCCCTAAGCAGTGAAACCCGACTCCTAACACTGGGTTTGTACTGCGTAGGTTCTCTAGGTACTGCTGATACTAGAAGTAGTTGAGTAGCTAGAGTTGGTACTATTAAAGTTAGGAGTAAGATTACAGAGTTCAGAAGCCCAGTTCCCTTAGTAGAAGACCATAGATAGCTGTAGAAACCGTTGAGGCCAGTAAGGTGGCGCTTCTTAGCAAACCGGAGACCGAGCCCAACAATCTCGCATCCACGAGGATGTTAACTAAAGCTCTATTGAGAGGTCTTAGGGACAGAAGCGCCCCCGTTATCAGGGGAACTAGAACATGTGCTATGAGAGGGTCTTCGATTAGGGCGAAGGCAGCTATTAGACTACCGTAGAGGGTCAGTATTAGAGGCATCATGTAGAATACGGCTCGATACGCTGAGATCGTGAGCATTACCATCGATAGTGCGAAGACTAGGGCTTTCTCAAGAGAGTAGACGGTACCTATTACCTCCGCTGAAATCCCCATAAGCTAGTATTGTCGGTAGCATGTTTGAGAACCCAGCGTAGATAAGCGTATGGAGAACCCCGTATACTATGAGTAGAAGTAGCCTACGCTTCTTCAGTAAAATCCGCAGACCTTCAACGATCATAATAACATCCCCTTGCAATGCATGCATTCCAGAAGGCAGCTATCTAGAATCTCTACCTTCCATACCTCACAACATACGCACAGTCAGCACTGGAACTCAGCATTACGTCTACTAAGTCTGGGTCGATGGAGGACACAAGCATGAGTTCTTCGAGAACATCTTTACTTAACCTAGAAACCTGCTCCTGCCGCAGTAAGTCCTCATTTTCCTCACGGCAAACACCTACATCTATTACGAACATCCACCTAGTCCTTATGTACGCACCTAGAGGACCTACAACATGGGCGAACCACATTTAGTATATCCACAGACAGCTACTTTAGAGCAACTTAATAATGCTTTCTGCCCTCTGACTCATAGCAAGAGCCTTTCGCAGCTGTTTCAGGTTTCATATGGTTTGATGCTACTCCTTCGCTATCATCACTGCGTGGTTAGAAAATCTTATAAGATTTGAAAACGCGTCCACGAAGTGGTGGGCTGCCCTGTGATGCTCTGAGGGCAGCTCCAAGGGTCACCCAAGATGTGGGGTCTCCGGGGTGGCCCTGAACGCCCCCAAGCCCGATGAGGTCCCGAGCGGGATGCGGGGGAAGGAAGATGAGGCGATGACCATAAAACAGCATAAACTCACATAAGAGCTGAACCCCTTAAGGGCTTAGGGGGTCCTACAGCAACGAACAATTTTGTTTCGGCTGGAAGTCACGAAACAGCGCTACAGTTACGACCTCCCGCCTCAAGCAATGAAAGAAACGAGAGGTTCAGAGGTAATTGCTGGACATAGTGCGGGGGGTGGGATTTGAACCCACGCAGGCCTACGCCATCGGGTCTCTCACCGGACAGCTGCTGGAAACGGTCTTAAGCCCGACCCCTTTGACCTGGCTCGGGCACCCCCGCACCGTGTTAGTGATTAGACTAGACAGGTTAAAAGCGTTGAAGGGGGATCCGGCACTTCGAGCGAGATACGTTTTAGTTCGTGGAGAAATCGATCATCAGCACCAACATAGAGAGCTCTCCAAGTGACTCGCAGGTTCCCCTACATTTATTTAGATCCTCATCTGTGGTCGACTACTTCAGTTCATATTTCTGCTCAGATAGTGAATACCCAACATGATGCTGGGGGGGGGGGACTATGCGTTACTACGATAATAGGTCTATTAAAAAGTATAGCTTCTATTCACTATACGTGGTTCAGTTCTCCTCCATGTTTGCGGTAGGCTTAGCGGTAGCCTTATGTGGTCCGATTCAATAGATTTGTCGGTGGTAGTGTGATCAGGCTCTTTGTTGCGGTCGAGATAGAGGATATTAATACATGGAGAAAGATCCTGGAGTTCAGAGACTCGGTAGCGTCGTGCAGTATCGACGGAGGTATCAAGCCTGTGGAGGATGAAAACGTGCACCTAACCTTGAGGTTCGTTGGTGAGGTGCCGGAGAGCTATATTCAGAGAATAACGGAGTGCTTAAATATTGTAGAGAGCTTCAACAAATTCTCTATCACTATCCAAGGCGTGGGGGCTTTCCCTAATGTTGCCAGACCTAGGGTAGTGTGGGTAGGTATCACTAGCGGGGCCGATGTTTTGAGGCGTATTCGAAATTCTTTTGAGGGCAAGCTAAGATCTATTGTTGGAGAGGATAGAGAGGAGTTCACACCTCATATTACTGTGGCTAGGATTAAGGGTCGGTATAGGGCAGAGTGTTTATCGGAGAGCTTAAGGAGGTATGAAACAACTACTTTCGGCATCAGTCCAGTAACGCAAATCAAACTGAAGAGAAGCCAGCTGACCCCTAGAGGTCCTATATACACGGATATAGCGGTATTTAGGCTGAAAGATGATGCCTCAACTTGAGGATGTATTGGGTAAGGTTCTTACTAAGATAAAACCTACTGAGGATGAGAGAGCACAGGCAATGAGCATTTACGAGAACATTAAAAAGATAGTGGAAACGTATCTCAGCATCCCCTACGACTTCAAGGTCGAACTTCATGGTTCTGTAGCTAAGGGTACTGAACTTAGAGGAGACATAGATCTTGATGTGTTTGTGCTTATAAGGTATGACGAGATCAGTCGAGGATGGCTTGAGAAATCTGTTGTTCAACCCCTCTTTGAGGTACTCAAGAGGTTTTACGGTAACGTGAGGCTGAATTACGCTACCCATCCCTACATACACGTAGACCTCGGGGTCTTCGAAGTAGATATCGTACCAGCGTACTGGGCTCGTGACATATCCGAGATAAGGACAGCGGTGGATCGAACACCTTTTCACACTAAGTACGTAATAAGTAAGCTAAGCGAGGGGTCTAAGGACGAGGTAAGACTGCTGAAGGCTTTTTTCAAGGGGGTGGGGATCTACGGAGCCGAGATTAAGACCGAGGGGTTTTCGGGGTACTTAACGGAGCTACTCATAGTTAAGTACGGGAAGTTCCTCAAAGCCCTAGAAGCCATGACTTCCTGGCGTGCTGGGGAGGTCGTCATAGTGGATGAAGATAAAATTAAAGAAAACTGTAGCTATCTAAGGAAGGCTTTTAGGTCACCTCTAATAGTGCCAGATCCTGTCGACCCTAGAAGGAACGCTGCTTCAGCCGTCTCACTAGAGACCCTCGCTAAGGCGGTACTAGCCTCGCATATTTTCCTCCTCGAACCATCCCAAGAATTCTTTATCCTTGAACGCGAGATGATTCATAAGGAGGACATAGAGAGATTCGCTACTGCGGTTAAAGAATCTGGTAGGGAAGCTGTAGGCATAGTCTTTAGAGTTTCTGGGGATATAGCTCCCGAGGTTATATGGGGTAAGTTGAAGTCCACAGCTAGGTCTTTCATGAACTATGTGAGGAAGTCTGGGTTTACCGTAATTAGCTATGCTGTTTGGAGTGACGAAACCTCAGAGGCAGCAATTCTCGTAACAGTGCAACCTAGGGAGCTAGCACCGTACGAGCTACATCTAGGGCCTCCCTTAGGTAAAGTATCGGACCTTAAAACTTTCGTCGCTAAGTACAGGCTAGATGCTGAGAGCTTCGGACCCTACGTTACCCCGGACGGCAGAATATTTACTCTAAGACGGAGAAAGAACGTTCTACTGTACCAGCTCGCTGAGGAGTACGTATCCACCTTGAAGGGCGAGAGCAACTTCCTAGTCAGCAGGATCCTAAAAGATCTTAGCGAGGTCTACGAGTTCGTCGTCTCTAGGGGAGATCCTGAGCTGGTTAAAGCCTTCAAGAAAGCTGCCATTTTAGATCTTAAATAAGCTCCCCTCGCAACTGAAAATTCCCCCTCGAATAGCGGGGAACTGCCCTTCGCGAGTGTGTCGAGTTTCATAGAGGTTTATAAGGGTTGTCGGTGCCTCCCCTGCCGGGGGACGCCTCGGGATGCGGGTATGCTGTGAAGACCCGAGAGGGGCGGGATTGGGTGGAGCCGGGATGCGGGGGTTTCCCCACAGCAATGAACCGGAGAAAGCGGTGATGGGGGGCTGTGGGTCGGGGTCACCCTAAGCGGGTGGAGCCCGATGATGCGGGTCCCGGTGAAAGGGATCCCGAGGGCAGTGAAGCCAAGGGAAGAGGGCCCGATACCAAACAACATCAAGCCCTATGAAACCCGAACCCCGGCGAAAGGATCCTCCCAAAACAGCTGAAGAGCGAGACCTCATTGAGAGAACTCAGGCGGTGTGGATCTACTAATATACTCTTTGATGAGCTTAGCGTAGTAGGCTATGATCGCTTTCAGATAGTTTTCTGTTATGTGCCCTAGAGGTGTCGGGGTTTCGGTTATTCTCTTAGGTATCCTGGTTTTCTCGGGGTCGAAACCTTCTAGGAACTTTATGGCGTGTTTCTCTAGGTAGATAGCTTGAGCTAGCTCTGTAAGTTTAGCGCTATCTATGGTGTAGCCTAGAGCTTTCAGTGCCTTTTCAACTAGTTGCTTGCTGTAGACGCCGCGAGCAAAAAGGCACAGCACTAGGGAGTTTAACACCTGCCTCCACGACTCCTCCTCAATTATGAGCCTAGCCGCCTCCTCTGGAGGTGGAGGAGTACCGCCTGAGGAGACTAGCTTCTCATCCATGGAGTACGCTCCGGCATCGAGATGGGAGTGCCGTGCTCCTATGGCTAGAGATGCGTGGAAGAGCGGCCCAGTATGGTAGCCTGCTGGTTCTACCTTGTTGTAGTCTAAGGCAAAATCTAGGCCGCCATACTTAGAAGCTGCATGCTCTACTCCCAGAGCTAGGGATCTATAGAACTCGTTGGGCTGCTTTACTATATAGTCAACTGCCTTGACGTAGCTTCTCCAGTCACCCCACTTGAGCACAACTATAGTCTCTTTCGGACTGATTAAACCTCTCTCCAATGCCTCAGTAGCCCACGCTAGGACTACGCCCGTGGATATAGCATCTAACCCCGCATCTTCAACGGACTTTATGACCTTAAGCAGACCGTAGCTATCATCGATACCTAGGTTACTTCCTAGGGAGTATATGAGTTCATAGTCGTAGGGAACGTTCTCTGTTTTATAGAAGTACTTCTCGTCTTCGTACTCCTCCCTTATGGCAGCTAAATGTATGCAGGCTACTGGACATGCCAGGCATGCTACCCTCCTCGATAGGTGCTTCTCCGCGAGGTTCTCGCCACTTATATTCTTAGCTCCTTCAAAACTCCCGCTACTGAAGTTCCTAGTAGGGAGAGCCCTGATAGCATTTAGAGGGCTTACGTTTGCTGCTGTGCCGAGGTCGTGGTACTTCTTCGTTGCTACCCCCTTAGTCAGCTCGTATATTTCCTTGTAGACCTCGCGGTAGGTTCTCACATCTGGCAACTTAAATCCTTTCCTACCTATGACCACGAGTGCCTTGAGCTTCTTCGACCCGAAAACAGCTCCTAGACCCATCCTCCCAAAGTGCCTATAGGTCTCGACAGTGACATTGGCGTACCTCACTAGCCTCTCCCCAGCCCTCCCTATCCTCATTATTGTCCTGTAGCCGGCAGCCGGTAAGGCTTCCCTCAGGACCTTCCCAACGGTCTCAGAGCTCCTCATACCCCACAATGCTCCAGCATCCCTGAACCTGACCTTTTCCTCGTCTATGACGAGGTAGATAGGTCTGTCGCTAGCACCCTTGATCACTATGGAACCGTATCCGGCAAATCTCATCACAGCTGCTGCTCTCCCACCAGCATGCGACTCGGCTATGAATCCGTTAAGGGGTGACTTAAACACAGCCACTACCTTCGATGCCATCGGAAAAACTCCGGTGAAGGGCCCTATAGAGAATATTATAGTGTTCTCTGGGCTTAACGGATCTGCGTGTCTGCTTACCTCTTCTTTATACAGCTGAACTGCTACTCCTATACCTCCAAGCCATTTACTGAAGAGGTCCTCCCTTTCCTCGACCCAGAACAACTTCCTAGTCAGATCCACATAGAGAACTCGACTAAGGGATTTAATCCAATCAACCATGCTAAGCCACCTCCTCCAAAGCGAGTACCCCGTGCGGACAGAAGCTTACGCAGAACCCGCAATGTGTGCATATCACGGGCTTCATAGACTCCTGATCCCACATTACTGCCCCAATGTCGCAAGCCGATGCGCAGAACCCGCAACCAATGCACTTATTCGGGTTTAGGGTTACCCCTCCCCCAGACCTCAGAGTTAGTGCCTCCACTGGGCAAGCCCTAGCACATGGAGGGTCCTCACACGCCCTACAGACGACGACCGTGAAGCCCCTCTCAACACCTCCAGCAGACCTAACAGCTATTGCTGACTTGCTGACACCGACAAATCCGAACCTGTTTGTACATGCGTAAACACACAGGTTGCAACCAACACATCTGTTAGCATCAACTACCACAAGCCTCTTCAAATACCCTACCCCATAATTAGGGGCGGAGATTCTAAAATACCTAGTGTTACTTATTTTGTATAACGGTGCCTTGCGCACTGTTTCGATTTTCATGTATGTTAGGATATTAAGTCTGTGTGGAGGTGAGCACCCTTAACTAATTGAGTGAGGAACCACAGCGCCCTGAGGACTCTAAGAACTCTAGATGTAGTCCCCGGGACAGCCCCAAAACCCCGAGCCCTATGAAGGCGCGAGCAAGATGTGGGGGAAGAATGCATTGCGACTACCAGCAAATACGAACCCCACTATAAGAGCTGAGTTCCCTGAGAGATCTAGCGCTTCCTACTTTTTAGCTAAAGAGCTAGATTGGGAAGGGAGCGGTTACGAGTAGAGAGGAGATATTTAGAGTACGTATGTTCCGTGAGGGAAAGTATCAGCGTCAGGAGTGCAGTAGCTGCAAAGCTAACTTCTGGAGCGTGAAGCAGAGATCTAATTGTGGTGATACTCCCTGCACCGACTACTACTTTGACATAATACCTGTGAGGAGCCCGCCTCTGACTCTCCTTGAGGCTAGGGAGAAGTTCCTACGATTCTTCCAAGAGAAGGGTCATGAAGTCATCGAGCCTTACCCCGTCGTCGCTAGGTGGAGAGAGGACCTGTATCTGACTATAGCTTCCATAGCTGTATTCCAACCGCATGTTACTAAAATGGTGGTACCTCCCCCAGCTAACCCACTAGTCATAGCACAGCCATGCATCAGGTTGGAGGACTTAGGTAGTGTAGGCTACACTCTTGGAAGGCACTTAACGAACTTCATCATGGGCGGCCACCACGCATTTAATTATCCTGACAAGTACGTGTACTTTACTGACGAAACAGTGGAGCTAGCTATAGAGTTCTTTAGTAAGACCATCGGGGTACCTGAAGATGAGATAGTGCTAAAGGAGTCCTGGTGGGAGGGAGGAGGTAACGCGGGACCGTGTTTCGAGGTAGCTGTTGGGGGACTAGAGGTTGCGACCCTGGTGTTCATGATGTACGAAGTTAATGACGGTAGTTATGTGGAGATGCCTCTCAAGATAGTTGATACGGGCTACGGAATCGAGAGAATAGCTTGGCTCACACAGAAATCACCTACAGCTTTCCACGCTATCTACGGAGACCTTGTCGGGGAGTACCACAAGATACTCGGAATTGAAGAGCCACCTCAGAGACTCCTATGGGCTCTATTCAAGCGCTCAGGGAGGTTAGACCTCAGAAACACTGAACAGTTCGAACTACTGAAAAATTCTCTGAGTAGCGATGTTGGACTCCCAGTAGATGATGTATCTAAGTATCTAGATGGCGCTGTCCAGGTCTACACAGTCCTAGACCACATAAAAACAGCTATATTGATGCTCTCTGACGGTGTCGTCCCATCGAATAGTGGTGAGGGCTACTTAGCCAGACTTGTATTGAGGAGGGTCTTCAGGATCTTAGCTAAACTGGGTATGAAGCTGGATGATATACATAAGCTTGTGGATCTCCAGGTTCGAACATGGAGAACCTTATTTCCAAGGCTCGAGACCGCAAAGGGCTATATTCACGAGGTCATAGAGCTAGAATACGGAAGGTTCCGGGAACTACTAGACAAAGCACCATCTATTGTACGGAGGTATGTAAGTAAAAGCTCGCCGGGGCTAAGTCTCGATGAGTATATAGAGCTATATGAAAGCCACGGTATTCCTCCAGAGCTAGCGGCTGAGATATCTAGTAAACTTGGCTTTGGGGCATCTGTTCCAAGAGAGTTCTACTCGGTGCTAGCATCTAGGCGTGTACGTGTGCCTATCAAAAAAGTTGAGAGGACGACCCTGCCAGGCGATGTCTATGAGAGGATCAGGAAGCTACCACCAACACGAAGACTGTTCCACGAAGATCCGTATATGAAGTCGTTTAAGGCTAGAGTGTTAGATGTTGTGAACGGATATGTAATACTAGACCAGACAGCGTTTTACCCTGAGGGCGGTGGTCAGAGGGCTGATAGAGGTAAACTGAAGATAGGGAACTATGTCTACGAGGTCGATAACGTACTGAAAGTCGGCGATGTCGTGCTCCATAGAGTCAGCCCAACACCTTCGGATTTAAGCATCGTAGGTCAAGAAGTTCTAGGGGAGATAGACTGGGACAGTAGGTATTCCCTTATGAGACACCATACAGCGACCCACATACTGCTTGGTGTTCTCAGGAGGCTCTACGGGGACCACATATGGCAAGCGGGCGCTGAGAAGGATGTTTCTAAGGGTAGACTGGACGTCACGCACTTTAGGGTGCCGACACCCGACGAATTGAGGGTCATCGAGAAGGAAGTGAACAAAGTCATAAACGATGCTAGGCCGGTCCTCGAGAAATACCTATCAAGGTACGATGCTGAGAGAGCTTACGGTTTTAGGATATATCAAGGCGGTGTACCCATGGAGTCCACGATACGCGTGATCGAGGTACCGGGCCTTGATGCCGAGGCATGCTATGGGACCCACTTAAGGAACACTGCTGAACTTGGGGGCTTCAAGGTAATTAACGTGGAGAAAATTCAAGACGGCGTGATAAGGTTCGAGTACGTAGCTGGACCGCAGCTAGTTGAGTATGCGAGCAGGCTAGAGAACATAATTAGAGAGGTAGAAAAACTACTTGGTGGTGATGTCCTTGAAAGAGTGCCGAAGATCTTGAAGGAGCTAAGCGATGTGAAGAGGGCTCTATCTACTTATAGAGACCTGTACAGGAAGATAATATTAGATAGTATAGAGAGAAATAGAGTTGTCGTGTCAGATCACTGCGGGTTCTCCCTAGCTATTGCTGAAATCTACGACGAGAAACTGATCACGGAATTGCTGAGGGACTACATCAAGAGGAGAGCTAACGATATTGTAGCAATAGTATCTAGGGACCGAGACAAAGTTCGCATTGAAGTATCAGAAGGAGCTAATGCTTCAGAGATTATCAAAGCTACGGAGCTAGTTAACATGCTAGCAGAGAAAGTAGGGGGTAAAGGAGGGGGTAAGCAGGACCACGCGGTGTTAACAGCGCCGAGATACCTCGAAGACTCTGAAATAGAGGAGCTTAAGAAAGTTATCTACGACAAAGTGAAGGAGCTTTGCAGCAAAGCTTGAGGATTGAGATTGTAGAAGCTGCTAAGGACTACAAATACCTGCTTAACCGTGGGTTTCCCCAGAAAGCCTCTCTAGACTTTGTTTCAGCTAAGTATAGACTCTCCCAAAGTGAAAAAACCCTTCTAATGAGGTGTGTTCATAGGGAAGCCGACCTAGAGATAGTGAGAAGGAAGCTTGTAAAGGAGGTAGGAGGACTTGACTTAGTTATCGACGGGTACAACGTCTTTTTAACTGTGGCTTCTGCTATTGAGGGCATACCTCTTTTCATCTGCGATGATGGGTTTGTGAGGGATATTAGGAGTACCTACATAAAAGACTTCAACTCCCCAGCTATTAAAGAAGCTATAGAGAAAGTCATTAAGGCTGTCGAGATCTTAGGTGTGAGAAGCGTTCTCGTAGTTCTAGACAAGAACATTAGCTGGAGTGCTAGGCATGCTGAGCTCCTAGCTCAGACATACGGAGTCCCAACTTTGACAGCGACTAAAGCAGACATAGCTGTGATAGGTTCAGGAAGAGTTGTCTGCAGCAGTGATTTCGTGATCCTTCTACACTCAGAGAAGATATATGACTTAGCTCAGTTCGTAATTAAGAACACCTTGTCGGGCACGAACGCGGTTGAGCTACTTAAATCTTCCTAGTCAATAGGTTCTCTACTTAACTCCGCTGCTCTCTTAATTATCTGGGACGATGAGTATCCATTGACTCTCTCCTTAATCCTCAGTATCTCAACTGAGCTAAGACCTCGTTTCTCAAGCTCCTTAGCTAACTCCTTCTCATCTACCTGCTGATCCGGGCCTAGTAACACTATATCAGGACGAATTTCCAGTAATGGCCTAAGATAGTCCGCTACATCCCCTAGTACTGCCCTATACACCGGCTTTAATGAGTTAACAACGGCTAGCCTATCTGTCTCACTCATGATGGGGAGCCTACCTTTATTCTTTGCGACGTTTACGTCCCTAGCTACAACCACGTAGGTTAGACCCATCTCATTCGCCTTCTTTAAGAAGTAGAGGTGCCCTGGATGCACTATGTCGAATGTACCTGCGACCACAACTTTCTTAACTTCGCTTCTCTCCCACCGAAATTCCGCTAACCCCAGCATTCTCAATGAGTCTACAAGCCCCTCAGCATAGGCGACGCAGGACACTGAGGTTATGTAGTCCTCCACACCTAGATAGTACTTAGCATCTTCTAGGTAGAGCTCCGCAAGCTTAAGTATCTCGCCTACCTCCCTAGAAGGTCTAGCTGTAGCTTTAGCCTCCTTTAAGGCCTTAGCGAGCATGTCTATATATTTCCTCACCCTAAACGCCGCATCGCTCAACTTCTACACCACCTAGAGTTCACTACTTCAATCATCTCCAGTTCAACGGGGTGCGGTCTGGGCGACACAAAGATCAGGGTTTGCGGTACGCTCTTCACATCCATCTTCGCTACCTCCTCGAGCTTGTCAATGCATACCGAGAAGTCGGGATAACCCAGCGATGCCGCTACGGCGACTAACCTGTCTTCGACCACCACATTCTCCCTCCTTCTCTCTTCTATTTCTTTCAGTATCTTTAAAGCATCTACAGCTCTCATTGCGATACCTTTTTCACCGTCATATTCTAGTAGTAGCAGAGTATGTAGATTCCGATCATCGTTTGCTTTGATGATATCGTACGGGTACTCGAACGTTATCCCATCCTTAGGGTAGACAACCGTAGCCACCCTACCTAGTTTGTATATCATTAACCCGCAGAAAGCCACTGCTGTTGGTATGATGCTTACGCCAGGCACTACATGAAATTCGAACCCCGCTCTATGAGCTTCTATCAAAAGAGTAACATGAGTCGTTGCCACAAGAGGATCTCCCGGGGTAATTAGAACCACATCCATACCTTTATCAAGCATATCTAAGATAGTGCGACCGGACAGCTCTTCTAGGTCTCTCCGAGTAACCAACCTCAAGTCCTCTCTCTTCAAAATTGTTGCGAGCTCCGAGATATCTAGCCGGCTTGTATACCCCTCCACTAAGACAACATCAGCCCTAGAAATAACTTCTTGAGCTTCTACAGTAAGATACCTAGGAGAAAGACCCATACCGACTAGGTATAGCTTTCCCCGCCTATTCACCAATACCTAACCCCTCCACTACAGCTACAGACTAAATAGATTTAGACGCCGAGCACAAAGATCTACCGCTGGCAATTATCTGCAGAATCCCCCCGAATAAAACAAACCATGATTCCCCTTACCAGCACCATCTTCAGGGCGATCTCCTCCTCAGCTCGAGGATGAGGTCCTATCGAGCAGTTAGTAGCTCAACCGTTTGTCCCTAGATACTATGAGTAAACATGAACTGATGAGTCTAGGGACTTGGCACCCCTGTGCGTTCGTGGGTGGCTGCCGAGTCCTAACGTCATGGGGCTCCCATCTAGGTTAAACCCGCCTAGACTCGGAGCATAACTCCCATCACCTAGGCAGACCCCGAGCAGCAAACCGAAACCAGGGCTCGTAGATCTAACCCCTAAACATCGACCGCGAAACAGCCCCGGAGACACTCAACTACAGAACACTATCAATAGGTACTTAGAATACCGACGAGATCCCGACTTCAGCAGTTAAAAATGTTCTACTTTATTGCTCCACCTTTTCAACTGTTTCCTCCGATATCTTCTTCAGTTGCTTGAGATACATCTCGACAAGCTCTTTTGTTGTCGTAGCGTCCTCAGGACCTTTATCGGATCTCCATCTAATAAACCTGGGGAACCTTACAGATATCCCGGCCCCTTTCTTAACCATACCGCGGCAACATGTGTGTTGAGGTGATAGAGTGAGCTCAGCACCGAGGATCTCTGCTACTAGGGCCGGAGTAAGCCAAACGTCTGGCTCGATCTCAGAGACAACCCTCGGGTGTCTGTGATCGATTATGTATGGAGCTAGCATCTCATCCATCTTCTCTAGGTCGGCGTCAGTGAATCCGGATCCTACCTTGCATACTGTTTGGAACGTATCGGTGTCGGGGTCGTAGGCCGCTACGAGTAGTGCCCCTATCTTACCGCCCCGCTTACCCCTACCTTTGAACGCCCCTACAGCAACTAAGTCAACTGTGTCGATCATCTCACTCTTGTAGTCCCGCTTATACTTTATCCATAGCCACCCCCTAGCTCCTGCTTGGTATATGGACTGGGGGTGTAATGCCTTCACCATAACCCCCTCAGCCCCCTCCTCAACAGCCTTCAGGAAGAAGCTCTCAAGGTCGTTCGCACTCGTAACAACTACCGCCTCTGACAACCTAAACCTGTCGCTCTCAGCAATTACTTTGCTGAGAACCTCCCTCCTCGTTCTGAGCGGTTCGCTGAGCATGCTCTTCCCATCCACATAGAGAACGTCGAAAAGGAAGACTGATACCGGGTACTCCTTCAGAGCCTCATGAATATCGTGCTTTCTCTTCCTGTGCATCAGTTCCTGGAAGGGTCTCATAGCGCCGGTCTCCGGATCTATGCATACTATTTCCCCCTCAACTATAGCATCACCTGCCTTGATGGCGTCCTTAGCCATATCGGCGACGTCTGGGTATTGGTGTGTTATGTTCTCTAGTCTCCTCGAAAATATCACTACCTTATTGCCGGTCTTATGTATTTGTGCTCTCTCACCGTCATACTTGTACTCAACGAGGGCTTCACCACCTACTTTATCAAGTATCTCCTGGGGGTCGCTAAGTCTCTCAGCTAGCATGGGTCTTATAGGTATCCCCGGCGTAGGTGTAAGCGTCTTAAGACCCTCCAAACCCTTTGTAGCTAGAACTTTAGCAACGTTTCCTAGATCCGCCCTCACATTATATGCGTACTCGACTACCTGCCTGTTAAGTGCTGAGCCGGTGTATGCTATGGCCATCGCATCCATTATTGTTGCGTCACCTATCCCTAACCGGAGCCTACCCTCCACAAGCCTAGCTATGTACCTAGCCTCTAAAGGAGTAGCCCTAGAGAGGAGGCTCGCTATCAGGTTCACCTTGATGTCCCTACTTCCCTCACCTGTGGCCTGGGCTACCCTAGCTAGAGTATCGTAAACTTCGACCACAGTGAGCCTAGATGTATCTGCCTTCAGCACGAACTTTACTAAACCTCCAGTACCTGAGGTGGATCTACCTGCCTTCAGCTGCTCAACAACTTTTCCTGAGTCTCCAAGCTTGTTATAGAGAGCTTCTATCTCATTTTCCTTGATACCGAAGGCTTTAGAGGCCGCCTTAATAAGGAGCTTTATACCTACCCCGAGCTCTGGTAGGCCGGACCATTCAGGCCATAGCCTGCCTTGAAGTAGGTATATCACTTTATCGACTACATCGGGCTCGGTCTTCCTGAAGAGATCCACCAATATAGCTGTGAGCTGCGTTCTACTAGTAGTTCTTTCAGCGCTATCTAAGGTCCTAGCCAGAACCTCGAAGAGCATCGTACCCTAGTAGTAGCTTTTTCTCGAATCTTAAATAAACTCAGCTAAATGCCTGAGTTGCCGGCTAGGGGTTCAGCTCTTATGTAGGTTCGTGTTGTTTTATGGTCATCGCCTCATCTTCGTTCCCCCGCATCCTGCTCGGGGCCTCATCGGGCTTGGGGGCGTTCAGGGCCACCCCGAAGAGCCCACATCTTGGGTGTCCCTTGGAGCTGCCCTCAGAGCATCACAGGGCAGCCCACCACTTCGTGGACATGCTTTCAAAGACTAAAAGCTCTTCTAACCACGCAGTGATATCAGCAGAGGAGTAGCATCAAACCATATAAACCCATATGAAACTGGAAACAGCTGCGAAAGGCTGTTACAGAGTTGATAGTAGGTTTTAAATATCTGTAAATACTTGGCTCTGTGGAGCAATGTTTAAATACCTCTGCTCCCACTATGGTTACGTGGATGACCCGCACTGCGGTGACGTAAAGAGGCTCGGATGGGAGCCCCGTGACGTTGGGCTCGACCGGGGCCCATGGGGTGTGGGTGAAGCTGGTGATCCAGCACCGAGGCCTAACCCCGCTAACGGAAATACAGGCATTCACAGGCACCATCAAGTACCGTTAGCAGGGAAACGCTAGAGTATATGCAACAGTTCCTCGCACCCTGAGATTATGCGGGACACCACGACCCATGTGTCAAGAGGCTTCGGATATATAGAGAAAACATGCTTGGCGTAAGACTTGATTGTAGGACTGAAATCGCCCCTTGGAAACCCTCCTATAATTATCGGGAGCCCTTCCTTCAGTGATATACGGCATATCTCTGAAGGTTTCTCAACAGCTCCTCTTTCATCCATTAGTATAATATCGCTCACTCCAAGCTCCTGCAGTAACCTCGGGAAGTCCATAGTAACAGCCTCTATTAATGGTTTGGGAGATCCTGGCGGTACCCTTCCGTACTTGAAGGCCTGCTCAATGAGGCCCACGAACCTCAGGTAGTTTCGAGGAATCCTAGTAGCCGGGTCTATGAAGACAACGTAATCATTAATGGTGTGCACTACGAACTTCAGCTTACCCTCTAAGTTTAGCGGTGAGGAGAGGGCCTCAAGCAAGGACACATGCACTATATCAGGCCGCCCGCGTTTCTCCTTATCTCGCAGCTCCCTCATAGCAAAGTAATGCAGGGATACATCTAATAATGTCTCGGCAGGGCTCTTGCCTCTTCTCCTAGCCCACCTTACTATGGAGGGATGACCTAAGATCTCCCTTGGGACAAGCTCTAGAGCTGATTCCGCTAGCACTATAGTGACGTTGGCCCCCGAAAAACTCATGTACTTCTCCCGCCTCCCCAAGGTTTTCGTCTTTTACGAAGCACAAAAATGTGACCTCGTACCGTGACTAGATCAGCAGCAACCAACCTAGCGACTTCCTCAGCTATGCTACGGGTGTCTTTCCCCGTACTAGAGAGGTACGACCTAAGAACACGGACCTTTATAACCTTTTCTTCTTTCAATTTCCTCTCTATCTCCTTAATCAGCCCATCATATAGTCCATTCTTACCTATCCTAACTGACGGCTCTCCATGTATTACTGCCGTACTTTTTCTATCCTTCCTCAATCTTACACCACATGCTTAGTTACTTGACGCTGTTATAACTGAACCTGCCCTTTATGCTAACACCTCCTCGTCACAGAAACGTATCTTCAGCGCTGTAACTTAGTCAACTGCTATCTTGCTGACGACTTCTCACCCTAAAGGGCGAGGTCTCCAGCAGGGAGATTAAGGTATTTGAAGTCCTGTCAAGGTCCGAAGATTTTCTTTATGTTAGCAGTTCTCTATATGGTAAACGCCAGAGCTAGGGATATTATAGACAGCAGTAGGGGTACTTTAATGAGGGTCCTCAGAGCCTGATCTGGTTTTAGCCTCCCCATAGAGTAAGCTACTAAAGTTAGTATAGTAAGTACTGCGAAGTACTTTAACAGCGATGTAACGATGCTCAGGGGTTCTGGAAGTACCGGAGGAATAGGTACTAATAAGTTAGAGAAGACGAAGATGTATAAGGATATCTCGACTTCATGCAGCAGTATACTTAAACCGAGAGCTGGACCACTTAACTCAGCTAAGTAACCCCCAGCTATCTCAGTTTCTGCTTCAGGAATGTCAAAGGGCTTCATCATCATCTTCGAGAGTAGGGCCATCGAGAAAGATAGAGCTGCTAGTACTAAGGTAGCTAGCTGGAAAACTCCTTGGAGGGGTTGCTGAGCTCGCAATATGTTGGGGCTGCCAAGGGCGTCCGCTAGAGATAGAGTACTTGGTGCGAGAACCTTCACCATCGATAGTAAGGATATAGCTACGGCAGGTTCGAAAACTAGTAACATTGTAGCGTATCTCACACCTCCAAGGCTTGGATAAGGCGATACGCTACCCAGCCCTATTAGAGACACAGCTATTGAGGCATATAGGGTTAGATATATGAATACTAGAGCATCGTAATCGGCTTTTATGTAGAGTGGGGTTAGAGGTAGTAACGCCGAGCTCGCAGATAGAGCTACAATACCTAAAGTAATTATGTACAGGATCAACCTAGCAGGGGTGTAAGCACCCGTAACCAGCTCCTTAACGAAGAGCAGCTTGTATACGTCTGCGAACGGTTGTAGTATCCCGGCAGGACCTACATACTTAGGCCCCACTCTATTCTGGAGTCTTGCTACAAGTTTTCGCCTATACCACTGGGATATCAAGCCTAGGACAGCTAGGAAGAATAGACCTGGGTACACTAAGGTCGTGAAGACTAGCCTAAAGAACTCTACGAGAAGCTCCATACCTAGACACCACCTCCTCTAATCGCAACTACTATAACGAGTAGTAGGATCAGCATCAACAGATATGGAAGGGATAGAGCAAACCAGTCATTGAAAACCCCTGTCTGTACATGGCTCACCAAGACCTTGTAGATCCTCTCAAATACTCTCCTCACAGCCCAGGATACCTCCGTTATGCTCACAGAAAACATTGACTGAGGCTCTCCAGATAGGTAAATCTCTGTCTTCCTTATACGAGCCTTCAGAGATATCGGTAGCCAGAGCACTAGTGCTAGTAGTATCGATATCGTGGTCAAGACCGTTGCCATACTTAGGGCATCCATCCTACCCACCAGTCCCAGACCAACTTGTGCTAACGTAGTTAACGAAAGTTTCTAAAGCCTTCGTTATGTATTTATCGGCGTATATTAGGGACCTTGAAGCATCATCAACGACGAAGCCGACTACTAGAGGGTTCAAAACCACCAGAAGAGCCAGCAAAGCTATTAGAGGTAACAACATAGAAGGAGCTCCGAGTTTATGGCCCTCTACTTCAGCTAATCGAGCACCAAACACTGCCGGATAGATGACCTTCAGGTAACCTAGCATAGCCATCCCAGAAGATGTTAAGAGTACTGCGACTAGATCGAAGCGCCCTATCTCGATGTATGCCTGATAGAGAGCGAACTTGCTGAAGAACCCGCCGAACGGTGGTAAACCTATAAGCGAGAAGCATGCGGCTGCTATAGATATGCCTACTATCGGGCTGAGCCTACCTACAGCCTTCAACTCCGGTATTTTCCTTGTTTTCGATACTTCTATGACTACCCCAACACTCATGAAGAGAAGTGCTTTTCCCGCCGCGTGCGTTAAGGTATGATATATAGATGCTCTAACACCGGTAGAGGTACCTAGGGAGATTCCCGTGAATATAAGACCTAAGTGCATTATCGTGCTGTAAGCTACGAGTCTCTTAACATCGTTCTGAACCAGCATCATCACAGACGCGAAGATAGCTGAAAACGCTCCTAGGGCACCTAAGACGGTTCCTAGGTAGTGCGAGAGGCTATAGAAAGAACTTAATGGATCGTACACCCCGAAGACCGTGTACAGGAGTCTAGCTGATGCGTAGGCCCCGGCGTTGACAACCAGCCCTGAAAGTATTGCCGATATAGGTGTTGGCGCGGCTGGATGCGCATCAGGAAGCCAGAAGTGGTTGGGGAAGATACCGGCCTTGAACGTGAATGTCCAGAGAGACAGTGCTAAAATGAGGGCAACAGCAGCAACAATATTACCCCACGCGAAGAGATCTACAAAAGGTGAGAGAAGTCTGAATGTAGGTCTCGACTCGGCGGCTACGAAACCCATCGTGAGGTTGCCGAAGCTGGAATAGGTGATTACTGCAGCCGTGAAGTACGAGAGCCCAGCCATAGCACCAAAGAAAGCATACTTAATTGATGCCTCTACGGCTTCCTTACTGTTTCTGTAATAAGCGACTAGACCGTAGCACGTTATTCCCAGTACTTCCAGCATGACGAAGAGGTTGAAGATGTCCCCGGTGTAGTATATCCCTATGAGCCCCGCTTCGAGCCCGAGGAGTAGGGAGTAGTAGTAGGGTGTGCCGGTGTCGTTGCCTAGGTACCACGAGCTATAGAGAACGACGAACACTATTATGAAGGCTGTGTAGGTAGCTAGTAAAGCAGAGAAGCTGTCTACCTCATATACTATACCTAGTGGCGGGGGCCATCCACCCATTCTGTAGACTGCTGGTTCACCCACCTGAGATATGTAAATGTAGTTCAGCAACGTCACAGCAAACACAGCTGAAGCTACCGATAAAGCTATCGCATGAAAGACCTTGATCGACTTGATCTTTAGGTACAGGAGAGGTATTGCGAAAGCCGTTGCCGCAAGCACTGCTGGTGCGATCCCGATTGTGTGCATGTGCCCCACCTACTCGAACACCTTAGTCAGCCTCTTTTCAAATGGTTCCAGTATCTCCTTATAAGTGGTCTCTGGATCAAGGCCTACCGCATATATCCAGTGTACGTAGTATAGAGACTTCTGAGGCTCTATTTCCACGACCACCGTTCCGGGGGTATTAGTTATAGAGTTCGCGCTAGCCACTATCGTGTAACTATTGCTAGCTCTGAACGGTACCCTCACTATTGCTGGTTTTACCGGCATTTTCCTACTAAGTATTATCTTTATCACACCCAGGTGAGCCTTACATTCAGCTACTGTCAGGTAGTAGAAAGCGTAGCCTACTAAGTGGAGGAACCTCCTGATACTGAGGGCCTTTGCCTCGTCCTTAATCAGGTACCTGGAGACTAGAACACTTCCAGCTATTGCCGTTAAAGATCCTATCACTATGTCGTAAGGCGATAGGCTCCCGCTGAACACTGTATACACGACGAAGATCAGTACCGCTACCGGAATATACCTCCTCATGTGCTCACCCCCTCAGCTCCTTTATCTTCCTCGAGTCTAAAGTTCCGTAAAGCCTGAAGACCTGCAACGCTAGGAATATCAGAAAGAGGTTTACTGCTAGCCCTATGACCACTGCCGTCAGAACTAGTGCTTGAGGTAGTGGATCCACTGCTGAGGTAGCTAACTTCATAATCTCCTCAGATCCAACATCTGTCTTCAGCAGTACAGGCGGTATTGAAAAAGGTTTGAACCCCAAGAATATCGTTAACATGTTTAGCGCGTCTCCTAATAGAGTTAACGATATTATCTTCTTAGTTATATGCGGCCGCACTACTATGCCGTAAATAGATACTCCAATCGTTGCTAGCAAGTTGTATAGCGCGAATATCACCAGGAACCTATCAAGGAAGCTAGTGTCCATCACCCACACCCAGGTACTTCCTGACCGTCTCCTCACGTAAGGACAGGAGCATGAAGACAACGAAGAAGCCGAAGCTAACCGCTAGAAACTCGGCTACATTAAGCCATATAAGTGTACCTGAGATGAGTTGCCCCCAAATGTGTGTCGGGAAAGCGAACGGTGCGTCTGCCTTCACATAGCTCTGCATAAGGTATGCCTGAACACCAGTAACTAAGTTGTACACTAGCGGTATGAACGTTACAGCAGCTATGCCGAGCAACCCTGTAGATCTTAAAGCCACTGCCTTGGATATGCTGATGTTGAGCTTATCGAAGGAAGACCCTGAAAACACTACAGCAAGAAGGACAGATACGACAGCGAGGGCAGCTCCTGCTTGGAATCCGCCACCTGGTGTTAGATGGCCGTGTACAGCTATGGAGACTGCTACAGCTATGTTCATGGGTATAAGTAGCTTTGTTACCACCTTAACTATGAGGGACAGTCCGTTTCCTTGCGTTGTGCTTGCCGGACTAGTGACGCCTCTGTAAATGGTTAGAGCAGCTATTATGGCCATAAAGAACACTGTAGTTTCGTAGAACGTGTCTATACCTCTGTAGTCCCAGACTATAGCTGTTACTGCCTCGGGCGACATAGCAGCGAAGTATTTTAGCGATGAGTTTGTGTCGGGGTTATATGTAAGAGCAAGGAATAGTTTTGCCAGGTACCTAGTGTCGGAGCATATCGATCCGAGAGCATTCATGTATGTAGTCACATATGCCAATACAAAAACTATTGAAACTAGCGATACCAGCACTACGTAGCTCCTCCTCATTCTTCAACCCTCTCACTTTTACCTATTAAGAAAAACAGCGCGGCCGGGTATAGCCCTACTGATACGGGCACATAGACCAGTACTATGTCTGGCGCTCTCAATAAGTAGAAGAGGACTGCGTAGGCAGCGCTCTGGACAGCTGAGAACACTACTGCCTTAGGGAGATCTTTCTCTATTACTGCTAAACAAGTGAAGATGAACCCGATCAGGCTGAAAATAGCTGTTAACACTAGTGTCATATCCATGTTAACCACCCCTATCTTCAGCTAGGTGATCAGCTATAATTGGTTCGGGTTTGGAAACAGATGCCTTGTACGTTGCTCTCGCAAGGGCGTGAGAGCCGGCTGGCGACAGCATGAGGAGCAGGAAAGCTGAAACTAGTAAGGAGCCGCCCATGAAGAACCTCCACTCCCCTAGCTCGACGAGTGAGAAAGCTACTAAAGCTAGGCCTACTAGGGGATAGAAGGTCCCGCCGATAGCACTTACGGTGGCAGCATGGAGTCTGAGGTAGAAGTTCCTAAATCTGTAAATCCCGATAGCGCCTATAAGGTTAATCACGCTACCTAGAACTAACATGCCTAAACCGATATACATCACCACGTCCTCAATCACCGAGCTCACCCCTTTCTAGGTACTTAGCTATGTATATGTCCAAAGCATACGCCCAAAGAACAAGCACAACAGTACATGCCGTCATGATTGGAGACCCTAGGAGTATACCTATAGCACCAAAGAGAATCGTCGTTGAGTAGAAGAACACGTCAGCAGCAAGTACTCTATCGGATAGAGTGGGCCCCCTATAGGCTACTAGCAGATACAGCAAGTACGATATCGAAAATACTGGGAGCACGATAAAGTATATGACGGCCTCAACAACGTTCAAACACTACCACCTCCCTTTACCGTAGATAAGCTAAGATCTCGCGATGTGCCCGTAGTGTAATCAGCCATCTCGAACACCTCAGTTACTATGTATGCTTTAACTGGGCACACGAAAACGCATTGATAGCAATAGACGCACTTGCCGTAGTCGACTACGGGAAAGATCCCGCGCTGATTGTGTTTAAGGGGCTGTGGAAGCTTATCCATAGCTATCGCATTGGCTGGGCAGTCCACAGCACAGAGAGAGCAGCCAATGCACTTCATCAGATCAGCATAGTGCTTACCCCTAAACCCGGGGGCGACTCTGACTTCGCGAGCTACTGGGTACTTTAGCGTGACCGGCTTTCTAAATAAGTTCGCTAGGACCTCTCCGAATATGGCTAATCTCATTCTACCCTCACCTTGGCGAGGTCTCTCATGCTCATATAAGTTTTCTTCCCGTTTTTCTCGTCTATGACTACCACCCTCTCAGTACACGATATGCATGGATCGTAGGACACGAATATCACAGGTACGTCGGCAAGCCTATGGCCGATGTATACTTTCTCAGTGTTCAGTATGTTCAGAAATGACGGCGTCCTTATCTTCACCCTATAGGGGTTAGCACCTCCGATACTGATTATGTGGTAGAGAAGTTCTCCCCTAGGGGCCTCAACCCTTGAAATAACCTCACCAGGCTTAGCGGCTCTCGGGATAGCCTTGGGTATAGCAGGTCCTTGAGGTATCTTCTCGACTATATACCTAACCATGTTGACTGACTCCAGAGCTTCCTCAAGACGCACCATCATCCTAGCCCAAGAATCCCCCTCGTCACGGGATATCACGTTGAAGGGTACCTCAGGGTAAGCAGCGTATGGATCGTCCGACCTTACATCTGATTTAATCCCGGAAGCCCTAAGAGTGGGGCCCACAATAGACAGCCTCAACGCCTCCGACCTCTTTATTATCCCAGCCTCAGAGAGCCTTTTTACTATAGTGTAGTCTGTTTCGAATACCTTCTTGTAGTGTTTGATCCTCTCCTCAATTACTCCAAGCTCCTTCAGTATCTTATCTCTTTTAGCCTCATCTATATCCCTCTTAACGCCCCCAAGCATATGTATGTCCGCATGTACCCTATTCCCTGTTACCAGTTCCTTCAGATACATAACTCTCTCCCTATCCCTCATGATCATCATAAAGAGGGTGTCGAAACCTATGACCTCAGCCATGACTGCCACTACTAACATATGTGAGTGTATCCTCTCTAGCTCCATGACGAGAGTCCTTATGTAGTTTGCTCGCGGTGGTGGCTCTATATCCATTAACTTCTCAACTCCCTGTACGTACGTCTGCATGTGGACGGCGTTGCATATCCCACAAACCCTATCAGCTATGTACATCCCTCGAACCCAGCTGTTCTTCTCGAGTAGCTTCTCCACCCCCCTGTGGTTGTAGCCGGTGTTAACTGAGACCTCAACCACCTCCTCACCTTCAGCCCTCACCTTAAGCATTATCGGCTCGTGAAGTGCTGGGTGTTGTGGTCCTATAGGTATCTCCACCACGACCATATGCTCAAACCCCAGAGTCCTTTCTCAGCGGGTAGATCCCCTTCTCGACCATGTCTTCGGGAGCTAGGAACCCTCTTCTGAGCCTGTTGTTACCCTCGAACGTCACACCCATTAAATCGTATGCCTCTAGCTCACCTCCGAGAGCTCCGGGGACTATGTCTATCACCGTAGGAACCACTGCGTTGTTCCTGTCTACGGTGACTTTTATTATTAAGGCCACTCTATGCTTAATACTCCAGAAAACATAGTCGAGCTCTATCTTTCCATCTTTAGGAAGATCTACAGCTGTTAATGCTGAGAAATAGGAATCCTCCATTACTACTGCTCCTACAGCCTCTCTAAGCTCTGAGAGAGCAACTGAAGCTACATACCTCCTAGGGGATACCTCCTTGAAGACGAACCTACCAACATTGATCTCCACGAAACTCACCCCACCTTATCTAGGAGCTTCTTTATGCCGTAAATTACTGCCTCAGGTCTCGGCGGGCATCCGGGCACGTATACGTCCACCGGTACGACGCTGTCTGCCCTCGAGAAAACTGGGTACGAACCCGAGAAAACTCCCCCTGATATCGCGCACGCACCACATGCTATGACGAACTTAGGGGAGGGTGTTTGGTCATAAAGCCTCTTAAGCCTCTCCGCAGCTTTCTTATTAAGAGCTCCTGTTACGATAATTATATCAGCATGCCTAGGGTTCGGGGCCAGCTTAACACCTAGCCTCTCCGGGTCGAAAAACGGTGTGAGAGCTGCCAATACCTCGATATCACAGCCGTTGCAAGCACCCGCGTTAAAGTGCATCACCCATGGCGAGTACTTTATTGCCTTCACTCTCTCCAAACCCAATGTTGGTAAAGGAGGTCGAGAATTTAAGCAGTTAAGGAGGTCTCATGCGTGTGCTGCGGGGATCCGCCATATTTTGACTTTCTTATATTCTTCAGTGTTTCGTTCAGGTACTCGTGATCTATGAGCACATCTATGAAGACTCTAATCAATGCTTGAATGACCTCAGCTACGGGACTGCTCACACCTACCTTAAAGTCAAGGCATGCCGGCCTAGTACCAATAACATAAACGTCACCACTAATCAGGTTCAGAAGCGTTCCCAGCCCTATGCTGTGAGTAGACAAAGCATCGCTGTAACTGGGGATCTCATGCTTTTGGAGTAGTATCACCTTAGAGAACGGTGCTGGTGCCTCTACGACATCCAACAATATCGTGACCTCACTACTACTCATAAGATCTAGGTATGACTCTAGTGCTGTACCAGCATCAATTACTGCCAGACTTCTCCTTCCCGAGTACCTAGTTAGAAGGTTCTGCAGGGCCCTCGCAACGTAGACTCCGAATCCATCATCGCATCTAAGCTCGTTCCCAGCGCCGACTACTAGCACCCCACTGCGCGTGACGACCTTTTCAAGAAATTCTCTTATTTGCTCATCGCTCTCAAGTAATAGCATGATCTCCTACCTGTCGACATTCCATGTAAACTGAAGAGTAGACCTGACCCAGAGCTATCCCACCGTCATTTGGCGGTACGGCCGTTGGGAACACTAAGACATATCCTTCCTTATTGACCTCAGATCTCATTCCCTGAACTATTACGGTGTTCACCACAGCGCCTCCCCCCACAGGCACTAGGCGACTCACCCTCCTACCCTTAGCTGCCAAGACTATTGCCTTACCTAAGGCCTGACCGATGGCGAACTGCGCTGTGTAGGCTACATCCCTTACGTCCTTACCGTTCTCCAAGAGCTCCAGTACCTTAAGAAAGAGCGGGTTCGGATCTATCTCTATGAGCTCTCCGGGTCTCACCATCGAGTCGGCGAGGTCGTCTGTTAGCAGAGACCCGCCGGAGGAAGCCTCCTCAAGTCTTATAGCGGGGCTTCCCTCGTACTCCCTATAACTAGCTATGCCCAGCATAACCGATATGGAGTCCAAGAGGCGTCCGAGGCTTGACGAGAGGACCCAATTCCTCTTCAGGTTACTGAGAAATACCTCGAGCTCTAACCTGCCTCCTGGGAGAGCCTTAAACAAGCCTCGCTTTTCGTAGAAAAGCTCTATTTCGTCTAAACTCATAAACCGGCTCAAGTAAGAAGCTAGAGCCCGTGCCGGATACTCAGCATCACGGTCGCTACCGCTTAACTTAACGTAGGCCAGCCTTCCAAGCCTCTCGTAGCCCCTCCTAGAAACCAACATGAGCTCGCACCCCCATACAGCACCGTCATCACCGTAACCCACACCATCTGCGGCGACACCGATATATGCCTCCCCTACTAGGCTGTTATCAGCCATAGTGCTGAGAACATGTGCTACGTGGTGCTGGACCTCTAAAACCTGACCGGATTTCCTGCCCATATCGAGCCCTACCATACGCGAGATATATCGGGGATGCTTATCAACGATGAACGTCACCTTACCTAGGTCTACTCTGTATACCTTGGAGAAGTACTTGACGTACCTAAGAAGCTCAGCAATAGTATCTCCATTACTTAGTTCCCCTATGTACTGGGTTAGCACTACCTTGTCTTCGAAAGCTACAGCAGGAGCGTTGTGAAGGTCCGCTCCCATCGCCACAACATCACGGCTTAGCCTCAGAGGGATTCTAACCCATCGCGGGGCATAACCTCTTGCTCTTCTGAGGAGGACTGGGGTGCCGTCAGTAAATCTTATAACACTGTCGTCCACTCTGTTCACTATCTCCCGATCATGCACTAGGAAATAGTCCACTATCTTGCTCAGCTTCACCCTAGCACAACCTTCTTCATGGCACATGGGCTCATCCGTTACATTACCGCTTGTCATTACAGCGAACCTGTCCTTCACGTCCCTAAGGAGCAGGTAATGGAGAGCCGTATACGGAAGAAACACTCCCTCATGGGACATCCCGGGGGATACATATGTAGATGCTGGTGAGCCCTCCTTTTTTGGTAGCAGAACTATAGGTTTCTGAGGTGAAGTTAGGAGCTTCCTAGCGGTGTTATCTAGAACCACTAGGTCGTCAACTACGGTTAGGTCGAGAGCCATTACTGCGAACGGCTTAGATGGTCTCTTTTTTCTGGCTCTAAGTTTTAGGACTACTTCATCGTCTGTAGCTAGGGACGCTATATGGTAGCCTCCAATACCTTTAACCCCGACTAGATAACCTTCGTTTACCAGCTTAGCAGCCTCCTTTATAGGATCCTTGACGTCTACAAGCTCCCAGGTGCGTGTGTATAGGTTTACTCTAGGACCGCAACTAGGGCAGGACACCCCCTGAGCATGATATCTCCGTCTATTTTGAGGGTCTCTATATTCCCTTAAACAGTCTGAGCACGGAGGGAAGCTCCTCATAGATGTCTTATCTCTATCGTAAGGTACTTCATACATCATGGAGAACCTAGGACCGCACCAAACGCATGAATTGAAGGGGTACCTATACCTTCTATCGTTGGGATCTAGTACCTCTCGGAGGCATTCGTCGCATATACTGAAGTCCGGGGGCACCATAGACCGTAGCTGAAGGACTTCGCTAGATCTCTCAATATTAAAGTCCGCTCGCCCGGTTGGTTCAGACCTCTCTATAACTACGTGTTCTATCTCAGCGGGCTCGGGTACCTTCGTCAATAGTCTATGAAGGAATAGCAAGATCTTATCAGCCTCCCCCTCTATCAATATCTCTACCTCAGCCCCTCCAACATTCCTTACGTAACCGCGTAGCCCTAAGGACTTCGCTAACGTATCAACATACGGCCTGAAACCTACCCCTTGAACTAGCCCGCTGATCACTATTCTTAAAGCTATCACTCACACCCCCAAACATCTATGCGGCAAACCCTTTAGGTTTCGATAAGCCTGCTTCTTCGTAGAGAACGCTAAGCCTTTCGCGACTGTTTCGAGTTTCATATAGGTTTGTAAGGGTTGTTGGTGCCTCCTCTGCTGGGGGACGCCTCGGGATGCGGGTATGCTGTGAAGACCCGAGAGGGGCGGGATTGGGTGGAGCCGGGATGCGGGGGTTTCCCCACAGCAATGAACCGGAGAAAGCGGTGATGGGGGGCTGTGGGTCGGGGTCACCCTGAGCGGGTGGAGCCCGATGATGCGGGTCCCGATGAAAGGGATCCCGAGGGCAGTGAAGCCAAGGGAAGAGGGCCCGATACCAAACAACATCAAGCCCTATGAAACCCGAACCCCATACCAACACACCAAAACCACCTGAACACCCAAGAGAGCAGGAGTTGGAGGTTAGGATACGGGTTCTCCACTAAAACTATATGAAGCCCGAACCCTTACTTGATCATTTAAGGCTATGCTTTAGCTGGTTTACGTTTTCTCCATACAACGTACTTACTCAGTAAGTAGTTTAAAATGAAACCCAGCAGTATCCCAGCCAGTTGCGAGGCAACCCTCTCCACAGAGTACCTGTAAAATAGAAGATCTGATAGAACCACCTGAGATATGAAGTGTGGACTTGCTGCTCCGTGAAATTCGATGAATCTTTTAGTGACTCCGCTGCTGAATCTGAATCTGAAGGTCCACGCTTCGTGTAGTACGAAGTTAAATATAGTTGAGGCTTCAAAGGCCACCAAGACCGAGATCCAATGTTCGATACCTAGTACGTACCCTAATAAGGCGACAGTTGCTAGGTTTACTAAGGCCCCGAGTCCTCCAACTATAGTGAACCTGACAACGTCGTGGGCTAGGTTCAGCACATGGATGATGTAGTTGAATATCTCACCAGCGCCAAGCTTTGACTGGCCCCAAGCTCTTGCTCTAAATTCTATTGGGTACTCACATGCCTTACTGTACCTTCCCTTCACTAAGATTTCAAGGAGTATCTTGAAGCCGCGTGGGTTCAGCTCGACACCGTCCACTACCTCCCTCTTCAGTACGAAGTAGCCCGACATCGTGTCTCTAATGCTACGAGTTTTCGGTAATAGAATCTTTGCTACGAGGTCGGCACCCCTAGAAACCAGTTTCCTCATCGGTGATAGACCGAAAGCCGAACCTCCTTTTACATACCTAGATCCTACGACTACATCGCAACCGCTTAGTAAGCTCCTGACCATACTAGGTAACGCTTCTGGAGGGTGCTGCAGGTCTGCGTCCATGACTGCTATGTATTTTCCTCTGGCTATTTTTATCCCGTCGAGCACTGCCGAAGCTAGTCCCAGTTTCCCGGGTCTGACTACGAGCCTAACATTGAACTGGTTGGACAGAGCTTTAACCGCCTCCGCAGTTCCGTCCGGTGAATTATCGTCTACTACTATGACCTCATACGAGAGTCCGGCTCCGGCCATGACCTCGTGGATAGACCTTATTAGCTGGGTTACATTTTCTCTTTCGTTGTATGTTGGGACGACTATGCTGACGTCGATATTCCGTTCCATCGCTATGAGCACCTGTTCATAGCCGTGGGCAACTGAAGAAAGCTGGTCTGTTCTCACGGAGGAGAAAAACAATCTTAGAGTAACTCATTTACCCGCGCCCCACGAACTAATGAGCTCCTCAGCCGTTAACACCTCGGCACCATACATGGTTTTCATGTACTCTAAAGCCAGTTCATGATCCTCTTCCTTGAATGTGGCTGTAGCATCCTTAACAACGACAACTCTGTAACCCCTAAAGAACGCGTCAGCTGCTGTGTGTTTTATGCATATATGTGTATGTATTCCGGTGAGAACTACTCTCTCTATTCTAAGACTCCTTAAGAGCATGTCCAGCCCTGTCTCAAAAAAAGCAGAGTAGGTTCTCTTTTCTAAAACAAAGTCGGTATCAAGAGGTCTGAGCTCCCCGATTATGCTGGAACCTTCGCTACCCTTCATGGAGTGCTCGCCCCATATTCTTATCTCAGGGTCTGTTGGAAGGTGGGAATCGTTAACATAGATAATTGGGATCATGTGAGCTCTAGCTGCTTGGACTATCCTACGTATTTCCCCAACGATTTGAGCACACGGCTCACACCTAAGCTTACCGGTGACAAAATCGTTAACCATATCTATAATGAGCACTGCATCCTTAGGCACAGCTACTCACCCCCGAGAACTCATGTGGTGAGCCATTTAATAAGCATTTGAGACCCCAATATTTTGCGGCGGATGACGTTAAGTCACTTTAAAGGATTCTAGGATATCCCTGCTGATTCGGTACATAACGCATGCCGCTCCTTCACCTACCTCCTTTAGCAACCTTAATGCACTAACCCCCTTCAGGATTCGACCATCTTGTTCTGCCAGTATCCCAAGTATAACGCTGTTCTCGATGATTAGCCTCACCAGGAACCCCCTCCTTTAACTACGATGTAGAGAGGTTCTCGATGCCTAGCACTCATGCTTAATAAGATATCGGTAAGTCGCACCGTAGGTTTCGAGTCTACGGTAGTGAGAAGCTGGGCCGCGTTAATCAACCTGTAGAGAAATGCTGGATCTTCGAGGATACCTGAGAAAATGTCCTGATAGGCTATCTCACACTCCTCAGCAGGTTTACTAAGCCCTTCGAGACTACTTGACGCTACTGCTGTCTCTGCTGGCCCACTAGCAGGGGCACTAGGTTGAGCGATTTCGGGGGTACCGGATTTGGCTTGCTGGGCATAGAAACCGCAACCGCCCGTTGCTCCACCTCTCTACCTTCTATGAGCCTCCGCATAGCACTAGTGAAAACATCGGGTACTCCTGATAGGAGTGTATCTACCTCCTTAGATAAGCTAAGCTCCTTTAGAAAGCTGGACCTAACGAACACTTCAAACACTATCTCGGTGGCGCTATCGCCAGATTTGGAGGCGGTAATTGTTAGGCTTAGCTCTGACCTAGGAGGTATATAACGTCCGAAAAGGATCTCCCCGATCACATCGTACCTTACCATAATCTTTTCAGGAGTTCTTGAAACTGTGACACCTAGAGCGGCTTCTCCCTTAAAGCCGAAAGCGTTGATGTAGGCAATGATGTTGCTTCCTTGAAGGGACCTGATTTCCACTTGCAACGGGAGTATTGATAGGAGCTCTCTAGGCTTCAGCAACAACTCTGCTACGTCGCTCACTGAATGAGGAATGCTAAGCTTTATGCTTTTTGGATCGCCGAAGCCTCCCCTAACGTACCAGTTACATGGCTTAAAATCGATTCCCCCGGTAATCTAGGGCTTCATGTTTTTGAGCGTTCTTGCGGTTGATAAATGATTTTATGGTGGAAAACCATTCTCGTGACGTGCTATATTGCTTAATAGCCTACTCATATACAGTAACTATTCGGGAGTGCGACGTAATCAAAGTAGTTACAGAAGTACCTAGAGAAGAAGAGGTCGTGGGGTTCCTCAGAAAGTATACAGTAGCTTGGTTTAAGAGTGTCTACGGTACATTCACTCCTGCTCAGCTGATGGCTATTCCTCACATCAAACAAGGCCGTAACGTACTTATATCGAGCCCTACCGGTACTGGGAAAACCCTTGCCGCGTTTTTACCGTTAGTGGATGAGCTATATAAATACGGGGAACTTGGAGACCTAGAAAGCAGGATATATGTTGTTTACGTATCTCCTCTAAGAGCTCTGAACAACGACATAGTTAAGAATCTGAGGGTCCCGATCGACGGAATACGGGAGACTGCCGAGGATATGGGCTTGGCCCTACCAGAGCTTAGGGTAGGTATAAGGACTAGCGATACGTTGCCTAGCGAGAAGCAGAAAATGCTTAGAAACCCTCCGCACATATTGGTTACGACGCCAGAGTCCCTCGCGATAGCTCTTACAGCACCTAAGTTCCGGGAAAAGTTATCAGGAGTAAGGTGGGTTATAGTAGACGAAGTTCATGAGCTAGCTTCAAGTAAGCGTGGAGCGCACTTAGCTCTAAGCCTTGAGAGACTTGAGGAGCTGGTACTGGGAGAGCTGCAAAGGATAGGTCTAAGTGCTACGATAGCTCCTCTTGATAGAGTAGCTCAGTTTTTAGTAGGATTTAAATCCGATTTAGAGCCGAGGGAGTGCGTCGTAGTTGATGCGAGGTTCTTGAAGCCTATGGAGATAGAGGTAATGTGTCCTAGGGTCGATATAATAAGGGGTAGTGCTGACGAGATTAACGAAGCTATCTACCGTGAACTTAAGGACGTTATTCTTAAGCATAGAACTACCCTTATCTTCACCAACACCAGGAGCTCTACTGAAAGGGTGGTATTCAAGCTCAGGAAAATGTTTGAGAAGGAGGGTGTTGTAGATGTTGATGAGATCGAGGCTCACCATAGCTCTCTAAGCAGAGACGTGAGGCTGGAGGTAGAGAACAAGCTAAAGAATGGTGCCTTGCGGGCCATCGTTAGCTCAACATCTCTCGAGCTAGGGATAGACATAGGATATATAGACGTAGTTGTCCTGCTAAGCTCTCCGAAGAGCACCACCAGGTTAATTCAGAGAGTCGGTAGATCAGGACATAGTGTTGGTGATGTCAGTAAAGGCTACTTACTGGCTGTTGATCGAGATGACCTAGTTGAGGTAATAGTGTTAGCTAAGCTAGCTAGAGAGAGAAAGCTCGATAAGGTAGGTATTCCCAGAAAGCCCCTCGATATACTGGCACAACACATAGTGGGTATGTCTCTCGAGAAAAAATGGCACGTCAAAGAAGCATATGAAGTTGTACGTAGAGCTTATAACTACCACGAATTAACTTGGCAGGAGTTCATTAGTGTCGTCGAGTACCTAGCCGGGAAACACGAAGATTTGCTTACTGCTACAAGGACGTACTCCAAGATAAGGTACTATGAGGATGAGGGTACATTCGGGAGGAAGAGGGGTGCTAGGATGATATACTATCTGAACTCAGGGGCTATACCAGATGAAGCTAAGATCAGGGTGTTTACTGAAGATGGTAGATACGTTGGCGACCTCGAAGAAGAGTTTGTGGAGTACTTAGAGCCGGGAGACGTCTTCGTACTCGGCGGCCGGACTTTTCAGTTTATAGGGTCTAGAGGTATGAAAGCTATTGTAAGAAAGGTGGAGCACCAGAGACCGACCGTACCGAGCTGGTTCTCCGAGATGTTGCCGTTAGCGTTTGACTCGGCAGTAGAAGTGGCGAGGTTCCGGGGCTATGTTTCGCGGCTTATAGACGCAGTCGGACTGCGCAAGGCGGTGAAGGAGTTAGCGAGGACGTACGGAGTTACCGAGAGAGTAGCTAAATACGTAGTAGACTACGTCTATGAGCAGAAGAGATACGTTGGTGCCGTCCCCGACGATAGGACGTTCCTAATAGAGCTGTGGTATGACGAAGTATCAAGGTCCGATAATGTGATATTCCATACCCTTCTAGGTAGGAGAGTTAATGATTCTCTGGGGAGGGCTATAGCTCTACTCGTGAGTGATCTCGCAGATATAAACGTGAGAGTTACGGTCACAGACAATGGTTTCATGCTTACGGTGCCCTCAGGGAAACCCTTTTTTGATGAGGTACTCATAGCTGAGGTATTTAAGGCATTGAAAAGCGATGAACTCAGGAATATACTAAGAAGGGCGCTGAAGAGATCGGAGATACTAAAGAGGAGGTTCAGGCACTGTGCTGAGAGGGCCCTCGCCCTGCTTAAGAATTACCGGGGAGAGGAGACCAGCATAAACAGAAGACAGATCAACTCAGAGACGTTGATGAAGGTAGTTGAGTCTATCCCCAACTTTCCGATACTGGAAGAAGCTTACCGGGAGGTAATGGAGGACGTGATGGATGTGTCAAACGCAGAGAGCATCCTAAAATCAATAGAAGTCGGCGACATTAAACTACACATAGTAAGGGTTGATGGCCCACCATCCCCATTCGCACACAACATTGTAACTCACGGCTATAGCGACATAATACTGATGGAGGATAGAAGAAAGCTGTTACTGAAACTTTATGAAGAAGTCTCCAAAAGATTATCGGGGAAATCACGGTAGACCTTAAAAGGCGGGGCTTTCAGTTGTAACTCTCCTGCCTGCGTCCGCTGTCTCCATAAAGACCGCGACCGAAAGTCCTGCCTCGGGGGGTTCTGCCCCCTCTGGGACTACTGCCACCTATTGGGAGCCTGAACGTGATGTTCGGGTTTCATGTGGGTTTATTTTGTCTGATGTTACTGAACGTCCTTAAGCCCGATGGAGCCCCAAGGGGCGATGCGGGAGAAGAAAGATAAGACGATGAAACCCATATAGGAGCTGAACCCCTCCAGGTATGTCACTACTACTCAAGCCACATCATTGAACCAGGAACACTACCCGCAGTTCACTAAAGCTCGCACTACTAAAATTCCAAGAACAGAAACTTAAAGCATAAATCAGGTATTGCTGTAAATTGTGTTAGTGAGGACTGGGAGCTTTGGGTAAGTACAGGAGGTATAGGAGAGTTAAAAAGAAAAGGAGGAGTATAAAAGAGTTGATGACTGTGCTAGGGATCTTAGTGGCTATAGCTTACTTGCTTACGGCTCTCCACGTGTCAATACCTGTGGCAGGGAATTTCCTAGTTTATTCCGTATCTGGTACGAAGACAATAAATGTAACGCTCTTTCGAGTTAAGTACATAGCTCCCCCAGAGACCGGCAATAAAACAGTTGAGGTCTACGTAGATGGAAAGTCCGTAACGTTCCAGATCCCTGAGGGTAAGGAAGGATACACAATATACTTAAATAAAAGCAAACTAATCGAAGTGAATCAAGAAAGAGTACAGACCCAAATAACTGTTCCCAGCGCAGTAAGCAACTTAACGTACCCCGGACCTCCACTTAATACAACATATATCGGAAGATCTGAAGATTACATAGTCTCGCACTACCCGTATGAGTTGCACTTTATATTCACAATACAACTATGTAATGTCACAGCCGACGTCAGACCTTCTGGTGTCGCTGTGGACGAGCTCAAGCTCGAATACATTTCTGGGGAAGATAGACCTAAGGAAGAAGTTCTTCTCAGGTGTAATGATGATGGCTGTAGGGGATCGCCTCATTCACGCTGTATTCTCTCATATAACGTGACATCTAAGCTTACATACCTCGGAATATTCAAACTCGATTACATGAACGGTAAAGCTAGCCTCAGATTCCTCGATAATCCGTGGATCCCGATAGCTCTGTACATCGTAACGATGATCTCTCTTTACATATCTTTGAAGAAATTCTACCGCATGAGACAACCTTAGGTTACTGTTTCAGGTTTGCGTAAGGGAGTTCGACTCTTATACAGGTTCACATGGTTTGATGTCATCGCCTCATTTTTCCTTCCCCCGCATCACTCCTTAGGGCCTCATCCGCCTTAAGGGCGTTGAGGGCCTCAACAACAGGCTCTCCACCCCTCATAGGGTAGCTCACACATCCATACAGGATTGGAAGTTTATGAAGCTATTTACGTAAATCTCTACAAAACTATATGAAAACAGCAGCCCCAATTCTTAGCTTTTGAGCTCCTTAATTTTAGGGAAATAAGTTATGTCCGAGTCTCAAGGGATGATAACTTTTCTTTAACACACTCCTCAACGCAACTATAAAACGCCTCACCAGAAAATCCACGTTCAGAACACTCCTCTCGACAGACCCTAACTATGTGTGTGCGGGTGTGTGAATCAGCTGGAGTCCTGCTTAGCGGCCCCATCATTAACCTCTCTTCACTCTAAGAAGGTAGTGCTTCTATCAGCAAACTCTTCTTGCTTGCTGTCTTGAGGTCTATCTCGACTACAGCCACGGTCTGAGGAGGTAATTCTTCTACTTTTTCCCTACTTAGATAATGCTGCAGAGATGATGAGAAGAACGTGTGTAGTTCTCCGAAGTTCTCTGTAAGGATCTTGTAATACTTGAAGGCAGTAGGGTTATTCATCCTACTCTCTGTTAGATAGAAACTTATGGATGTTATTATCCTACTATCGTCATAAAGTATGATTAGAGTGTTCATAGCCGACTTCGTATATCGAGCAACGTTCTTAAGAGCTTCAACCAGCTCTCTCGTACTAACGCCTGATAGCGCCCTGTATATGTACTCCCCTAGATAGAACGTGTCGGTTATATCGGTAATCCTACCTATGCCAAGATCTCTTGACAGAGCCTCGGAATCCATAAGCCCGTTATGGGCTAGCCACATCTCAAAACCCTTCCAGCTGAAGTGCAGTGGGTGAGTATTCACCACCCTAGCAGAGCCTTCAGCTAACTTACGTGAGTGCGCTATAACCGACATTAAGGAATACCTTCTGAGCAAGTTCTTCAGGTGGCTCAGACCCTCATGGTCGTGAAAGACAGGTAAGGTAGTTCTATAATGCTGGGAAACCGATTTTCCACCCTCATCTACACCTACGACAGCGTAGCCCCATCCATCGTCATGGCTTCTGCAAGTCTTAGAATCTGAGAACTCCGTCAAGTACGGGTCACATCTACTAGCCTCCGCGAAAGCATCTATATACTTAGAGTAATCGCCTAAGCCTTTACCCACTAGAGCTAGAAGCCTGCACATACTGCTTCCACATACTGGTTCAAATCCCGCAAAAGCTTATAAAGTTTTGTGCCAGCCGTTTGTCCCTAGATGCTCATCCTTATTGGTTCATGTTTATTCGTTGCATCTAGGGACTTTCTCCTCGCCCACCCCTTCACTGGTAGCACTGCTACCTCTGGAGTGGGTTCACTGGGCATTGGGACCAACGGCACGAGCCCCTTGAGAGTTAGGTACTTCTTCTCGAGGTTTAATGTTGCAATCACGTCTCTCCCGGCTTTAAACCCGCATCTAGGGCATTTGAGTTGCCTCGGGGCATTGCCCCTCATCAGCACCGATAACGAAAAACAGAGCTCATAAACCTAACTCCTAGTCAACAACTACGAAACAGCCCCTAAATCTCAATTATAAAAGCTGGCCTCCTCCCGGCCCTGAAGGGCGAGGACTTCAGCTGTGAAGGACCTATATCGCAAAATTAAAAATACCTTGTTGTTTAGTTTTCAGCTACTCAGTGCTTTAGAGTTTGTTAACTCTTCTTTTTGCTTCCCATGAAAACGTATACTGTAGTTCCGCAGGTTGGGCACGTCCCTCTAATGGCCCTTCTACCGTTCTTCAGTATCACTTCCTCAGGATTCTTCAGCTCTTTCTTTGCTCTGCACTTAACGCAGAACCCTGTTACCGTGCCTTTGACGGGACCTACAACCTGTGCCATGGGGCTTCCCTCACTACTTGGATCTCAAGAGAGCTTAAAAGACTTCTTCTACGCATGAGACACTAAGAGTACATTGCTCCCAGAACATGGATTATACATTTATGCGGCTAATCTACCGTCTGTGGGTACCGTGAGATGTATAGAGTAAGGGATGTATCACTCGCGCCACAAGGGCTTAACCTAGTAGAGTGGGCTGAACGGCACATGCCGGTACTACTGAGGATTAGGTCTGAGTTCAAAAAAAGCAGACCTCTAGCTGGGGTTAGAGTCGGTGCTGTGCTACATGTAACGAAAGAAACTGCTGTCTTAGTTAGAACATTAATCGCGGGGGGTGCCGAAGTGTGGCTAGCTGCCTCAAACCCTCTGTCAACACAGGACGAGATAGCTGCGGCTCTAGCTACCGAGGGCGTTAAGGTGTTTGCTTGGCGCGGGGAAACCAGCGAAGAATATTTCTGGTGCATTGAGCAGATCGCCCGATCCAACCCTGACGTAGTGATCGATGATGGTGGGGACCTCCACGTGTTCCTCCATGAGAAAACCTCGGAGGTTGCTGAGAAAGTGATCGGAGGTACTGAGGAGACTACTACTGGTGTTGTTAGACTTAAGGCACTTGAGGGATCCGGTCTGCTTAAGTATCCGGTAATAGCGGTTAACGATTCCCGGACTAAGTACCTTTTCGATAATAGGTACGGGACCGGACAGTCGACATTCGATGGAATTATGAGGGCCACCAACATCTTAGTAGCCGGTAAGGTAGTTGTAGTAGCTGGCTATGGATGGGTGGGTAGGGGTATCGCTATGCGGGCTAGAGGGCTTGGTGCTAGGGTCATAGTCACGGAAGTCGATCCGGTGAGGGCTCTCGAAGCGGTAATGGACGGATTTGACGTTATGCCCATGTCGAAAGCTGCGAGGGTTGGGGACCTATTCATCACTGCGACAGGCAACATTGATGTGATAAGAGCTGAGCACGCTTTAGCCATGAAGGATGGAGCCATACTAGCAAACGCGGGGCACTTCAACGTTGAGATATCTGTCGGCGAAATAGAAAGTATCGCTGTATCAAAGAGAGCTATCAGGAATAATGTAACTGAGTACCTTCTTCCAAACGGGAAAAGAATCTATCTCCTAGCTGAAGGCCGGCTCGTAAACCTCGTAGCAGCTGAAGGCCATCCAAGCGAGGTAATGGATCTGAGCTTCTCTAATCAAGCCCTAGCAGTTAAGTACCTAGTAGAGAACCACGGTAAAATCGAGGTTAAAGTTCATAGACTGCCAGACGAAATAGATAATGCTATTGCTAGGATGAAGCTAGAGTCTATGGGCATAGAGATAGACACCCTTACCGAAAGACAGATAGAGTATCTAAGATCTTGGAAATAGAGAATACTTTTAACTCCAGCCCCTCGAGAGTTTCTAGCTTTAGCAACGCATGGAAACTCGTTTAAATCTACGGCTAGATACTAAACGAAGAGGTGCGAGCAGAAAACCAGGAAGTAGGAGGGTGCTGATATTGGATGCGGAGAACGTGGTGAGTAAGTACTACAGAATAATTACGTTTTCTCCAGGTAAGCGGTTAGTGGCTGCATCCCTCTTAGCTACTGTCCTAGTGATTTACTGCCTCGTCGTTACTATACCATCTGATGATGTGCTAACTTACTTCATGAATTTCTCTGTGTATTTAGTAGAGTCCCTAGCGATCGTGATGCTTCTCTTTCCACTTAAGCTTACACAGGTTTTTAATCTACGGCGTATAATTAACTTCGTAACAGCAATACTTTTACTGACATTACCAGCTGAGGTAGTGCTAAGTCGGTTAGGTAACATCAGGGGTTTAGGGCTTACTGCTGCCTCAGGTTTATCTCTTCTCATATTATCGGCTTTTTATGGTATGATGGTGGCTGTTCTGATCTCCCTAGCTATATCCACTATAGCCCCAATATGCGGAAGCTTTGTACTGAGCCACGGTAAGGTCGGTTCTATCCTCGCCATACTCTCCGCGAGCCTCATATCGCTTAGCATAGGGCTAGTAGCGCTTGTTATCATTGAGCGCCTTGGTAGGAAAAAGGGGGTCTCACCGTTAAACTCTTTAAGAGCGTTTATGAGGGCTTGGCTGGTAGGGGAGCAAAACCTCTTAGAGAATCTCATGCTTAACCTAGGAGTAACAGATAAAGTCAAAGTTAAGACTATAATTCTAAAAAGGGAGGAGGGAGAGCCAATAGTACTGGTGTTCCCGAGCTTTCATTTCGGTCCTTTTAGAAACATAGGTTCCGCAAGGTTTCCGTACCTACTAGAAGATAGCCTTGAGCCTAGCATGAAGGTGTTCGTCTTCCACACACCATGCTCCCACGAAAGAAACCTAGCTACATCTTCCAGGAGTCTTGAGATAGCTAGATCAGTAGCATCTTCAATAGCCAGCTACTATACGCAGATCGTAGAGCACAGAATGTGCAAACCCCTTACCCTGAGAAAGGGGGAGTGGGAGGTGTTTGCTCTAAGAGGCCCAACTATGCTAGCTACCTTCCTGACTAATGTCGTCAGAGGGAATGATGATCTGCCTTACGCCGTTTGGGAAAAAACCGAGGAGATTCTGGACAAAAAGCCATGGCTAAACCTAGTAGCAGTCGCGGACACTCACGCCCTGAAGGGGCCCCCATACGAAGACATAAACGAGTTCTCACATATCATAGAGTCCCTGAAAAACGGTGAGGCATGTAATGAGGAGGAGTTCTATGTGGGTTATGGTGAGACCGAAGGACTGAGTTGCCCAGAGCTTTGCTACAACAAAGTTAAGGTTTTATCACTCAGGTTCGGAGAGGATAGATACGCACTAGTATATCTATATGGGAACAACGTAGATCCTCTCACTAGGGAGAAGATAGTAACGCGCCTGAAGAATTTAGGCTACAGGGATCCTGTAGTCGTCACCCCAGACGACCATAGCTGTGCGGCATCATTTAAAGCTAGACCCTATTATGTAGTTGCCGATTGCCCACATCTCTACGAAGCAGTCGTTGAGGCAGCTAGGAAAGCCTCCGAGAGCGAATCTAGGGCTTCGTATGCAACCATAGAGCACGTATTTCACGATGTTGAGCTCGCTGGTCACAACATATGGAAACTGACCGAGATGATCGATGAGTTGGGTAAGCTAGCAACTAGGGCTGTTATATCTGTTATAGTCTTCACAAATGTTCTAACCGCGTTAACTCTTTTAAGCTTCTAGGCAACACACCGTGGGAGCCTTGAAGTACGTTGCAATAATTAAAGACCCTATTCACGGGTACATAAAGCTATACGAGCACGAAAAATGCTTAGTGGATACCTCCCCTATTCAAAGACTTAGAAGAATTTCTCAGCTTCCTACCTCTCAATACGTCTACCCGTCGGCAACACATACACGCTTCTCACACTCTCTTGGAGTAATGCATGTTTCTGGGGTGTTTGCAGAGAACATCTATTCCGATGAGGATGATGTAGGGAACTCAGAAAAAAGTAGGCTAATCGTGTTAGCAAGGCTTATAGGTCTTTTACACGATGTGGGTCACGGTCCTTTCTCACACACGTTCGAAGACCATGTTCTGTTCCCCCGTGGTTTAAACCACGAAGTTGTGGGCGGTAAAATATTGAGGGAGCACCCGGAGATAGTTAGATGCTTTGAGAGATGCATTGAGAAAGAATTTGATGTTAGCATCGAACAAGTCTCTAAGGCTATAGAGTCACCCGTCTTAGAGACCTGGCCATTCCGCTCCAAGGTAGGCAATATCAATGAGATCTCTCTGTACTACGTTATTAAGGGACCTTACAGTGCTGACATAATAGACTACCTACTCAGGGATTCCTACTTCACGGGCGCTAACTACGGGCTCGGACTTGATTGGACGAGACTTGCTTATCACTCCAAGATAGTTGGTGACTCCATAGTGTTAGAGTACAAGGCCCGAGATGTCTTAGATCACTTGCTTCTCGCTAGGCTATACATGTTTAAAACCGTCTACTACCACAAAACTTCAAGAGCCTTCGATAAGGTCCTGGGAGCAATCCTCCAGAAATCTGAGCAAGCGCTGAGGATCTCGGAGGCGCTGGAGCAGCCAGAGCTTTACACAGAGTTAGACGATGGTTTTGTCCTGGCGAACCCGGAGGTTAGAAAGCTTGAGGAGGTCAAGTACATACTTAACCGTATAGTCCCTTATAAGCTAGTTTATGAAATAATACAACCACTAGAGAAAGTCTCCTCCGCTTTAGTGAAGGTAGGAAAAAGCTTGATAGAAGGTATAATAAAGGACGAGTTCAGTAAGCTTACCGGGACATCAGATGCTGAAGCTATATTCGTTGATAGTCCAAGACTGCCGACCAACCCCATGTTTGAAGAAACCGAGATAAACATACTTAAACCAGATGGATCTATAACCAGGACCCCGATAAGAGAAACTGTAGCTGGTATAATGCCGCACGAAGTAAATTTCTTCCGCGTATACCTTCACAGAAAGTACGTAGACTACCTAGACAAACTGAGATCCCGTGTAGTTACTCTGTTCGGCAGCACCGACGAGATGAGACCATTTTACTGAAATAACCTCACCAAAACCCCGGAAATCTCCACACTATTCCTGCAAATCACTGCCGAAATCCACTGAAGTTTAGTAGAAACGATGTTGTTAAGCATATGTTCTAGTTGATGTGTTTATGGGTTTGGTTATTATTTTATTTCGAAAGAAAGATAGGTTCCGCGACATCCTGAAGGTATTTAAGAGGATGTGGAGTTATGACAGTAATCCGCATACCTACAGGAGCCGAATTCCAACAAGAGGTGATTTAGATCGTAGCTAGCTAATAGTTTTTAGTCTATACGGTTCCTAGGGTTATGGAAATTGAGATGTCTAGCTATCTGAGGAGGGGGCTGATAAAGAATCGGGACACCCTAGCTAGGAGTAGGTTACACCTAGATGTCCTTGAGATCCTTGAAGTCGGGCTTGCTGCGGCGGATCCAAGGAGCGCTGTTAGAAGATTTGTTTCGTTGAGAGGGAATCTTCTATGCCTTCAAGAAGTTTGCTCTAAACTTAATGGTGAAGTTCATGTTGTAGGTTTCGGGAAGGCTGGAGCGGGTATGGCCTTAGGTTGTGAAGACTCTCTGGGGGATATCATCGCTGGTGGCGTAGTTATAGTCCCGACACTAGACGTCCCCGAGAGGCCAAAGAAAATAGAGCTAGTTGAGGGAGATCATCCGATACCTGGAGAGAAAACTCTTAAGGCGAGCCAGGCACTGGTCTCATACGTGCGGGAGAACGTAAAAGAGGGTGATGTGGTGATCGTTCTGATTTCTGGTGGGGGGTCGGCCCTTTTTGAGATACCTTATCCCCCTCTGACATTAGATGATGTGGCAATAACTACACGTAATCTTATGAAGGCAGGTGCTGACATAATTGAGCTCAACACTGTCCGCAAACATATTAGCCTCGTTAAGGGTGGAAGATTCCTGAGGTTTCTTGATAAGGCTAATGCGGTGTTCTCTCTAATAGTGTCTGACGTTGTTGGCGACCCTCCGGAATTCATCGCCTCAGGACCTACGGAGGCCGATACCACTACTTTCAAGGATGCCTATGAGGTCCTCCAACGAAGAAAGATATGGGACCATATACCTGATAGAGTCAGGAACGTAATACTCATGGGAGTTAGCGGGGAGGTACCGGAGACATTAAAGCCGGGAGATATGCTTCTCACTAAAGTTAGGAACTTCATTGTAGCGAGCAACTCGATATCCCTCGAGAGGATGAAGGCTAAAGCAATAGAGCTTGGATATAAAGCGATGATACTGACATCTATGATGGTTGGAGAAGCTAGAGAGATAGGTAAGTTCCTTGGAAGTGTAGCTAGGTACTTCGCGAAGTATAAGGATCCAGAGGAAAAAATAATCATACTTCTAGGTGGAGAAACCACTGTCACAGTTCAGGGTAGCGGTATTGGAGGTAGGAACCAGGAACTCTGCGTGGGGTTCTCGCTATCTACTCGAGGTATGAGCAATGTCGTACTAGCATCTATAGGTACAGATGGCATAGATGGAAATAGCCCGGCGGCGGGAGGGATATGTGATGGACACCTAGTAAACGAAGCTGTAGAGTTAGGCATGGATCCGCATAGATATCTACTCAACAACGATACGTACACCTTGCTTAGCTCGTTGGGGAGAGCTGTAGTAACTGGTCCTACCGGTACAAACGTTAACGACTTAGTAGTGATTGCTGTGGGGTAGGGATGCTTCTTGAACCTCGTCGATGTAGTACTAATAGTGAGTTTTTCTCCTTTAATACTCACCTTATTTATTCATACTGTCTATATATTGTCTAGTTCTTATAACAGAGAAGAGAGGAACAGCCTAAATGCGCGCTCTCCTTCTAGAGCAAAAAGTATGGGCATCGTCGTACCCGTAAAGAACGAGCCTATAGAACTCGTTCGCGGTTGTGTAGCTTACTTAGACAGAGTGTTGAAAGACTTAGATCGAGACATCGCCCTCTACATAGTATCCGATGATGACGAGAAGTACGTGGACAAGCTTAGAAACTCACTTAAAGGTTTAGAGCTGAGATTGCCAGTAGTCGTCGTAAGAAGAGGTGGTCCGGGGGGCCGTGTAGCGGCATTGAATTACGCTCTCTATGATGTCGTCAAGGAGGAGTTGATGGTTATTCTCGATGTCGATGCTCGCCCAAGTAGGGAATTCTTTGAGGGGCTCTTAGAATGTTCTGAGCATAGTGATGTGTGTGTAGGTCATTGGGTGGGGTACTGGACTGTAGGTACTCGAATAGCGAGAGCATTAGCGTTCTCTACGGATATTGCGGCTACAGCTCTCTATAAAGGTAGGCAGTCTTTAGGCCTTCTAGTGTTCCCTCTTGGTTCAGGCACACTATTCAAGACTAATGTCCTGAAAGCTGTTGGAGGCTGGGAGCATGGCACTCTCCAAGATGATGTGATAATAGGGATGAAACTTCACGGCGTTGGCTATAGAATCAGCTACTCGAGCAAAGCCATAGTGCGGGTACTTGTTCCCTCATCTTACAGGGCATTCAGGATCCAGCAACTTAAGTGGGCTTATGGGGCCCTGGAGAGCCTTAAATATAGCTTCAAGTATTTGAGTAGGAAAACAGGATTCCTTAGGTCTCTAGAGGCAAGACTTTATACCCTCCAGTACCTGCCCGCAATAACCACCTTGCTAGCCTCAACGATTATTCCTGCCTTAGCAATAGCTCTCTCCACTGACGTCACTTTCCCCACACTCGTTATCGCTGGAATAGTGCCAACTATCTACACATTGAGCATACTAAAAACCTTTAGGCAAAAATATGGCTCCAGCATCAGAGTCCTCAGGATATTAGGGACGACATCAGCCATAGGCCTCGTAGTGGCCCCGGTAGTCGCTAAGGGAGTAATCTTAGGAGTACTAGGGAAAAAACTAAGAGCACCGGTGACCCCCAAAGGACTTAAAGACCGAGAAAACTATAGGGAATATCTCGAGGAATACCTAACAGCAATCTTCTCAGCCGTTTTGGGGTTAGTCTCACTACTTAAAGGTCTCTACATAGCATCAATTCTAGGGCTACTTCCGTTAGTGGCCTTGGCATACACGTTCTTAAGGGCCGCTAAAACAAGCCCAACTACAGATAGCAAGTAGCAGGAATCAACGGAGAAAACTGTCCTGAGCTGGAAGCTGTGAGCCGCCCTGAAAGGCTACATATCCCAAATGTTTTCAGAGGCAGTTGCGACACTGTCCCGCTATAGAGATCATTCCCAGCCTTTCAAGGTTGGGCTCCCGGCTATGAACTGACACTAAAGTCCTATCCAATCCACTGTAGATTCATCTAGGTTCACTATAGTTCTACCTAGAGAATTTGTTCTCACCAAGCCAGAAACTTTAAGAATAGCGCCACTCGGAAGCTCGGTGAACCTAGCTCTATGGCTGATTAGATAGACCAAGTTATCGACCGATACCGAAGATCTCACTACATGCGCTCTCATTATTGCCGGGGTCCTATAGTCGCTCTCAACAACCTTCACTACGAGTTCACCCCATCGTACACTATGGTATGGACCCAAAAACTCTGCTATCCTGTCGCAACCCAGAATTCTTATAGTTACTCTCCTGTTCCGGAACTTACCTTGTAGGTACTTCCGAGTCAGCATTCCAATGTGAATATCTTCTCTGAGGCTTTCCGAAACTTCGGTAACCTCATAGCAAGCATCAAAATAGCTCAGATGCTCCAAAATCCCGGATGTGTAGAGCTGCCGTATCTTCTCATATGCTCCTGGACTGTCTAGGCAATGTACATCTATATCGGACTCAACCCCGAAGTACCCTCCTAGATAAGAGCCTGCTATACCACACTCTAGCCCTACGTCACTAAGTAAACGGAGAAGTTCGCTGACTCCCTCAACCCAATGATGGCGCCCCTCACGAAGCCAGCTAAGAACCCTTAGGATGTCCCCCCAAGGAACCACTGGAACGTCTCTGCCCAGCTCCTCGAGGTACGTAATGTAGTGAGGATAGTATCTCTCGATAACCCCCATTGCCTCAGAATACCGTTTAACTTTCCTACCCTCAAATACCCTAGGTAGAGCTACTAGCCCTTCAGAACTGTGAACACATCCTTTCACAACCCACAAGCTTCCATCGCGATGTCTGAGCATATCACCTTCAATCGCAGAGAGATTCCCCACAACAGACTGATTGCGATATTCCGAGTCAGACAAGGATAACCTCATCACCTCCTCATTCCGGCTCTTCCTCATCATTCCGTGATAACCTTCCTAACGGCCATAAAATATAGCTGAAAAGCACGTTAAAAAGTCGCACCGTCTCAGCACGGAATCTTCCGTCTCACCAACATCCATGAACGCTTCTCAAGTCCGACGCTACGAGCCTTTCGCAGCTGTTTCCAGTTTCATATGGGTTTATATGGTTTGATGCTGCTCCTCTGCTACTATCACTGCGTGGTTAGAAAAGATTTTAATCTTTGAAAACATGTCCCCGAAGTGGTGGGCTGCCCTGTGATGCTCTGAGGGCAGCTCCAAGGGTCACCCAAGATGTGGGGTCCTAGGGGTTGCCCCGAACGCCCCCAAGCCCGATGAGGCCCCGAGCGGGATGCGGGGGAAGGAAGATGATGCGATGACCATAAAACAACACGAACCTATATGAGAGCTGAACCCCCTCTTAACCTAGACCGGGGCCTCCGGACTATTCTCCCTAAATTTTCTGTATTCTCTAATTATAGTCTCTATTTCCTCTAGGGTTAGCCCCTTCCGGCTAAGTTCTCTACTTCTCCTGATTTCATCAACTACTCTCATGGTCTCCCTCGCTCTGTTCATTACCTCATGGTTGACGATCGCCACATCGCCTAGCATACCGAGATCCATCCCTTTAACTACTGGTATGGCAGCTTCATTGACTAACTTCTCTAGCTGGTCCTCCGGGAAGGTGTCCGGCACTACTAGCCCTAGTTTGTACTTCTTTAAAACATCGACAACTTTATCTACATGGTCTATGGACAAGTTATCTACAAACACAACGTCCTCCTGCTTCACTTTATCTAACAAATTGGTTAGATGTTCTATAGATGGTACCCTACGTAGTACGACCAGCTCCCCTTTAGCCACACCTGCTAGTAGCCAAACGAGCTTATTGTAGTGCTCCTTGATGATGTCGTACTCACGCCTGAGCTCATCTAAGCTCTTCGTGGTGTTGACGAGCCTCTGGGCCAGTTCATATACTTTACGATCCTTCATAACGCTCCTTGAAATGCTAGCTAGCTCTGTCTCTACTAGTGACCTCAACCTGGAGAGATCTTCCTCTAAGGTTTTAATTCTGGAGAGAAGCTGCCGTTTCTCAGCCTCTAAAGCCTCAACAAGACCTTCCAGCTCCTTAATCCTTCTCTTCATGCTTTCATTGACCTCGATAAGGGCTTTAGCCTCACGGACTATCTCAGTTACCCTCCCCTCTGACTCGGTCGTGCTCAGAGCTTCAGCTATTACTTCCTCTAGTATAGAAGCTATGGGCTGACCCTCAATAATTTTAATTTTATATTTGTCCATATCTATAGACTTCTTATCTAACCCCATCTCGCTTAGCTTATCCTCTAGTTCCTTAATTTTGTTCTCTATAGATCTGAAGGCCGCTAAAGCCGCAGCTAAAGCGTCCCTAGCATGCGTATCCTTGATCTCCACATTGTTGAAACTGGTGTAAGCAGATACCATCGACTCCTTCTCATATACTTTAAAGTCCCTATCCGGGGTATACACCTTGGCACCCAGAGCCGCAGCAACTTTTTTAACGAACTCAGATAGCTGATGCTTATCTGTAGCTACTAGAACTACTCTACCGAGACCTCTGAGGAGGGAGACTACATCGTCTCTGTCTAGTCCCTTACCAGATCTTACTAGCAATACCCGCCCATCAAGATCTAGCACAGCTATGCCTACTTCGATGCCTGGATCTAGACCAACTATTAGGTACCTAGTGCCGTACTCCCGAGGTAGGATGAGCTGCTTCAGAGGGGATATGTTTATTACGGGCTTTATTCTAACTACAACGTCGTGGCCCCTCACTTTCTTTATTACCCCATGTAACCTCTCCCTACTGCAGTACACAGTGAATACTGCTGACTCCACCCCTCCCTTACTTCTCCTTAGCGAAACATCGTACTCTATAGACTCTGATCTCAGTGCCTCCTCTATTTTTCTAACGGTCTGCGCTACTACTGCTCTAATACCTCTCTTAAACCTGCCAGCGCTACTACCACCGGACCTACCTGACCTCCCGCCGTATACATACACCTTAACCTTCCTACTGAAAACCTCGACTTCTCTTCCAAAGCCTTTGCTGGCTAATGTAGCGATGACTAGTGCCGACAGCTTAGAATCCAGCTTACCGTGAGGGATCTCGATCCCAGCTGACTTAGCTACTGTGCGAAGATCCCTTAATCCCTTCTCATCCAGATTTACCTGCACTATCTTAGTTCCCGGGGGAAACAAACTCAAAAACTTCAGTAGGTTCCGCACCGAACCTCCAAGTTCCAGAATGTTGTCCACAGCTAGCGCTACCGGTCTCAACTCCCATAACATCCTGATCAACCTACTAGCAGACACATCATCTACTTTTACAACATTCTCTCCTCTCATTACCGCTACTGAGAAAACAAAGTCGCTTAGCTTACTTCCAGGCCTTGCTACATCAATGCCGAAGTAAATCTCACCACTAGATTCCATCAGTTAGCCCCTTGATGTAGTTGATAGCCCTCTCCAACTCCAAGGAAACACCGTATCTACGCTTAAAAAACCTGATAATGGTGACTAGATCTCTCCTTAGGTACACATCTGCTACAGGATCCTCTTTACTGACATACTGAGGCCAGTCTATTATGAATGGAACCTCGACTGAGTCCCTGACTGACACAACTATGTTGTACTCACTTAAGTCGGCGTGGACGATCCCTACGTTTATGTAGGCAGTCCTTAAAGTTGCTAGTACGAGGTTGAGCATTCCTTGAGGGTCTCTAGCGTCTCTATACCTATATAGATCTACTCCCTCAATATACTCCATAACCACTGCGTGTCTATTCCATCCCCAAACCTTCGGCACGGAGCTAGTATACTTCATTAGAGAGGTGAGTACCTTATACTCTCTCTCAGCAGCTATCTTAGATGCTTCAAGCCATGAAGGCTGGTCGACCACGTACCCCCTATATCTCACTACCTTCTTAAAGCTTACCCTACCTATCTTGTAGAGCTTTATGACTGCCACAGCATCTCCAGTCACCTTAGCTAAATACAGGACACTCTCCTTACCGGTACCGACAAGCGGTCCTATGTGAGTTATCACACCTTCCCTCACTAAACTTATTATAGCTAGGCAGTCAAGCCCCATATACGTTAAGCGATATGCTGCCATCGACGGATGCTTCTCTACAAGCCTAAATTTCCTTAAGGTTCCCAGTTCCCCAGTAAAAACCCTTTCATTCATGTGAGACTTCTTAAAGAGGAACTCCTCAGGAACGTATTCAAACCTACCTAAATACTTATCCAGCACCGATAAAAGAATGAGGCCGTTGTCATCTATCTGCTTACATACCCGAGCTAGTCTATACTGCAACTCGCTAACTCCTCCCTAGGGCGAATAAGACCCCCTAAAACCATTGACATAGCCTATCTTCTTAAGCACCTCTATAGCCTTATCAGCTCCCTCCTCAGGGTTTTCAGCCCTAACGTTTATGACTATATTTGTGCCCTTAACTTTGAACCTGTACCTCCTTTCACCTCTATACACATATTCGTCGACCAACTCCAGCTCGATGACTTTCTTCTCCGCCAACCCTCGTCCAACAACTAGATAGGGTCAGACAGTTTTATCTCTATTAATTCTTCTCAGCAACAATTTCATAACAACTCTTAAGCAATTAGTTTTACGCCGCAACCTCGTGAACCATAGTTTCGAGTGTATGATAAGTAGGGCTTTCTCGTTTTGGTACCTGGTTAATGCTAACCTATCTGTATGAGACTGAACGAGAAGGAACACATTCACGTCTTTCTATGGGTTCTATCTATCTCTTTAAGTTTTTCTATGTTATCTAGCTCAGAGGGGTCCGGACTTTCAACAGATATCCAAGCATCAACTATTTCCCTCGCCAATATATCGGTCACGAGCCTTCCGCTCATGGCTAGGACGTTAGCGTCGTTCCATAATCTAGCACCCCGAGCTGTCTGAGGGTCATTACAGAGAGCTGCTCTAATTCCATAGATTTTGTTGGCAACTATTGAGACTCCGGTGCCGGTGTAACATATTACAACTCCCCACTGTGCCTCACCCCTAGCTACCGACATCGCCACCTCGTAAGCCACGGTAGGCCAGGGCTCTGGCTTCCCGGTTTTTAGAGACCCTACAGCCTCGACTTGATAACCTTTCTCTCTGAGGTACTCAACTAGTGCTTTAGCGCATTGGTATAGATCGTCAGCACCTACAACCACCTTTTTTACCAAGCATTACACCGATAGTTTCCTTTGCAGTAGCTAATAACTGCTCGATATGGTGCTACTTATAAGAGCTTTTAACCCCCTTCTTGGGGGAGAGATGCGTAGCCCTTGCGGGATTCTCGGTCTTCTAACGGATTTCGGGAGCGCGGACCCCTACGTCGCAGCTATGAAGGGTGTGGCTCTAAGCGTTTGCAGGAGTCTATCGCTGGTAGATGTTTCTCATGAAATCTCTCCATATGATATTACTCAAGGGTCTTTCATTCTTCTATCGATATATAAGTACTTCCCTGGAGGAACGGTATTCGTGTCAGTAGTAGACCCGGGCGTTGGGAGCTCTAGGAGACCTATAGCTATAGCCACCAGGAACTACTACTTTGTAGGGCCAGATAATGGGCTGCTAATACCGGCCGCTGTCGATGATGGAATAGAGAGAGCGATAGTGCTGAACCGCGAGGAGTTCTTCATGAAGCCCGTCTCCTCCTCGTTCCACGGAAGAGACATATTCGCCCCAGTAGCCGCAAGAGTAGCGTGTGGAACCGACTTCAGTGTTTTGGGAGACCCAGTAGATCCAGAGAGCCTAGCCAAGCCCGTGATTCGGTTCGGGATGGAGGTTTCTGGCAGCTGTGTTAAGGTATGGGTAGTGCACATCGATAGGTTCGGTAACATAGTTCTTTCAGAGAGGTTCAGCAAAATCATCGAAGCCCTCGGAGTTGATATAGGTAGTAGAGTGAGGGTGAAAACAAGTAGACACGATACTGTAGCAATAGTGGAGAAAGTATTCTCAGTTACCCCTCCCGGAACTCTAGTACTTTATGGGAACAGCCTTGGATACGGCGAGCTAGCAGTAAATATGGGATCCGCTTCGAAAACCTTAGATGTATCCCAGAGAGAGGAGCTGATCTTGTGCAGACACTAACCAGAACCCAGAATCAGGTAACTAACCTCTCCGTCCATGAAGAGCGGGGGTTCCTTCTGGAGAGGACCGCAGCTCCCCACACCTGCTCGGGCCCACCTCAGTCATCCGCAGAGCAGTTCGGCGTAGAGACCCCCCATAGGATTAAACTTTCTCCTCATGTCTGCGGGTTACAATTGAAAGCCTCGCCCTTTAGGGCGGGGATGGAGGGAAAAGCTTATAAGCTATGTGTTGATATCGTCGTTGCTGCCCCTAAGCCCGAGCGGGATGCGGGTCAGACAACCGCAAACATGGAGTGCCCAGACCGATGGAGGGATCTCTGACCGCCCCGACTGCCCCGCAGATGTAGCCCCAAATAGATGCGGGGAACCTAGGAACCGCCCTAGGGGAGAGCCCACGCCCTTCGGGGCGGGAGGTCAGAAGGTACTTAAGCCTACTTAAGCACTATTAAGTAAAGCATTTATTCCTTTTAACGAAAGCACTGACGGTGGTGCTTTGAAAGGTTGGTCTGGGAAATACCTGTACATAGATTTGAGTAGCAAGTCCTTTAAGTACGTGAACATCTCTGGGGACATTCTAGTAGATTACATCGGTGGTAGAGGCTTAGCAGTTAGGTTGCTGTGGGATCTGAACCCGGTCGGTGTTGACCCCCTATCGCCAGAGAACCACCTAATTCTTGCTGTGGGTCCCCTAACTGGCTACCCCCTACCGTCGTCGGGTAAGATGGTTATAGCCTCCAAATCTCCTCTAACCGGAGGTTATGGTGATGGAAATATCGGTACTAGAGCTGCTGTAGAGCTGAGAAAGCTAGGGGTAGACGCTGTAGTCATTAAGGGCAAGGCTGCTGCTCCCACGGTTCTCCACTTGGATTGCGGGAATGTCGTATTTAAGGACGGGCGTGACTACTGGGGTTTGACAACTAAAGATACTGAGGAGAAGCTAAAGGGTGAGCTCGGTAAGGATGTGGCTGTGTTGAGCATAGGCCCCGCTGGCGAGAGGCTGGTTAAGTATGCTACAGTGATAAGTGAGCTCGGTAGGTCTGCTGGAAGACCTGGTATCGGAGCTGTTATGGGCTCCAAGAACCTTAAAGCCATAGCTATCCGCGGATGCTCCGAGCCTGAGCCAGCCGATAGGGGTGAGCTACTAAAGCTAGGTGCTGAAGCCTACAAGAAGGTTAGGGAGTCCCCTGGTTACGAGTTCTGGTGTAGGCAGGGAACTATGGGAACGGTGGAATGGTCTCAGAAGAACTCCTGCTTACCAACATACAACTTTAGTGAGGGTGTTTTTGATTACTGGGAGGGTATCGACGGCTACATCATGGAGTCCATGAAGGTTAGAGTGAAATCTTGTCCTAACTGCAACATGCCCTGTGGTAACGTAGTCAAGTACGTGACGTCAACGGACTCCGGAGAGTCAGAGCTGGACTACGAGAACGTGGCTATGCTCGGGTCAAACATAGGTCTAGCACCTCTCAACAAGGTAGCACACATAAACTTCCTAGCAGACATATACGGTATTGACACGATAAGCTTAGGAAATGTCATAGGTTACGCCATGGAGTTAAGTGAGAAGGGGATCCTCAGCGAGAAGATCGAGTGGGGAGATTACTCTAAAGTTAAAGAGCTCACTAGGCAGATAGCCTACAGGGAGGGGATAGGGGATCTCCTAGCAGAGGGCGTTGCCGCCGTTTCCCGTAAGCTCGGCGGGGACTCCTGGAAGTACGCAGTCCACGTTAAAGGTCTCGAGGTGTCCGCCTACGACTGCCACGCGGCACCTGGAATGGCACTAGCCTACGGCACTTCACCGATCGGGGCCCACCACAAGGATGCCTGGATGATAGCTGTCGAGGTTAGGGCAGGGAGGTTCGATTACACAAAGGAGAAGGTTGAGAGGCTGATCTGGCTACAAAACATGAGGGGAGGCATGTTCGAGTCTCTAACGACTTGCAGACTTCCTTGGGTGGAAGTAAGTCTCGACCTAGACTACTATCCCAGACTCCTAACTGCCGCCACAGGGTACACGTATAACTGGGACAAAATACATGAAGTCGCTAACAGAATCTACACCTTAATCAGGGCATTCTGGGTGCGTGAGTATGCGGCAGCAGGTATGAAGTGGTCCTATCACCAGGATCTACCTCCAGCGAAGTGGTTCGCGCAGCCTCTGTCTAAAGGGCCTCTGAAAGGAAGCAAGCTAGATGCCGACGGATATATGAGGATGTTGAGGTGGTACTACGAGCTGCGGGGTTGGGATGAGGACGGTATACCGAGGAGATACACATTGGAGAGATTGGGCCTTAGCTATACAGTACCGGTACTCGAAAAACTGGGGGTTAAGATAGTCTAACGCGCTAAAGCTTTATAAGCACAACCACTATTTTTATGTGAAGTAGGGTGCGGAATGGAGGGTAAGGGAAAGTTAAGCCTAGAATCAATATGTGGGGGTTTACCTGAGGAGCTGTGCGTTCAGATAAGTTCTGGGCAACAGATTGTCAAAATAAGGGTGGAGAAAAGGAAGTTCGGGAAGGAGGTAACGGTAATAGAGGGACTTGACGGGAGCGTTTACAATTTAAAGGAGGTTGCCTCCAGACTCAAGTCTAGACTCGCCGTCGGCGGTACAGTCAAGAATAACCACATAGAGTTGCAAGGAAATCAGAAGGTTAGAGTTAAGCAGATACTCGTAGATGAGTTGGGGATACCGCCGGAAAATATAATAACGATAGAGTCTGAAGAGTAGGAAGCCGATAGAATTAAAGGTAACTTAGTTTTGTTTCTTACTCCTCCGGGAGTTCGAGCTTAAGGCTGCGAACGAGTTCTCGATACCTATTTCTGACAGTTACTTCGGTTACGCCCACAACGGCGGCTATGTCCTTCTGAGTCCGCTTTATTCCCAGCATCTGGGCTGCTGCGTAGACTGCGGCAGCTGCTACTCCTGTCGGGTCCTTACCTGCTGTGATACCTAGTTTCTTAGCTTCTTCTAGGAGTTCTATGGCCTTCTTAGCGACTCTACCGCTTAGTCCGAGTGCTGAGACTATCCTAGGTACATAGTCGGCTGAGTCTGTCGGTGGAACTCTTATTTCTAGGTCCTTTACTAGCATCCTGTAGCACCTAGATATCTCCCGCTTATCTGCCTTAGTTACGTTAGCTATCTCATCGAGGAGCCTAGGTATCTTGTGGATCCTGCAGGCTATGTAGAGTGACGCTGCTGCTACCGCCTCTACAGATCTGCCCCGTACGATACCCCTCTCTATAGCCCTTCTGTATATAGCGACGGCTTCCTCCTTAATGGACTTTGGAAGGCCTAGCTGGTCAGCTATTCTCTCAAGCTCTACAGCTGCCTGAGTAATATTTCTATCTATAGAGCTCTGTATCCTGGTCCTAAGCTGCCACTTCCTCCAACGCATAGCTTCAAGCCTCTTCTTCATCTCCAACTTCTTGCCGGTCGCATCTTTGTCCCTCCAATCTATGACGGATGTTAAGCCACCATCATGAATCATCGGCGACAGTGGGGAACCTGCCCTAGACCTCTTACTCTCCTCGTCAGAGGTGAAAGCCCTCCACTCCGGTCCCTGATCAACAACCCTCTCCTCTATGACTTCCCCAGTCTCAGAACAGACATATTGACCCCTAGCCTCATCAAACACTATCTTGTCTGGCGGACACTTCTCCTCCTTTACCTCCTGGTTAACCCCTTCAGAAACCATCTAACCCACCGAAAACTTTATTTTTTCGCACTCTGAACCGCTACTGCAATAACGATAACAGAGCTTATAAATTTTTCGCTTAAAATAAAAACACGGGCCGCCGTAGCTCAGCTCGGTAGAGCGCCGGCCTTGTAAGCCGGATGTCGCGGGTTCAAATCCCGCCGGCGGCTCCAGCCCCAAGGGAGCTGACAGCCTTTAAATCCATAATTTCATGGCCCTCCCCCGCAATCATGAAATGCTTGCGGAGCATAACCTATTATTAGGACCTCAGAGGTGAGCTAGTCAAAGAGGTTAGAGATAGCTGAACCGAGATCCAGCTGACTTTCTTTCCGCCCTAAAAAGGAAGACTCTCAACCATAGCGAGCTGGGAATAGATATTATTTGATTAGCTGCGTTCTTATTATGCAAGGCGTGTAAGCTTGCTGTCGCTTAGAAGTACGTTGGGTGTACTGCTATGCTCCATGGTCCTAGCACTGCTAGCTTTAGCTATAGGTTATCTAGTTGAGGAGAGGTTGATTGTAGTATTGCTCTCTAGCTTAGGGGTTCAGCTCTCATATAGGTTCGTGTTGTTTTATGGTCATCGCCTCATCTTCCTTCCCCCGCATCCCGCTCGGGGCCTCATCGGGCTTGGGGGCGTTCGGGACCACCCCTAGGACCCCACATCTTGGGTGACCCTTGGAGCCGCCCTCAGAGCATCACAGGGCAGCCCACCACTTCGGGGACATGCTTTCAAAGACTAAAAGCTCTTCTAACCACGCAGTGATAGTAGCGAAGGAGTAGCATCAAACCATATGAAACCTATATGAAACCGGAAACAGCTACGAAAGGCACGGTCGTGGCATTCTCTCTAATAGTTGTAAAGCAGTACGGAGGTTCCTCCACAGTCTTTGCCCATATGGTGCTAGTGATAGCTATAGGGGTGCTCATGTACTTAACTATGTACTACCTCATTGCCGGCGTCTTCTTAGGCTATAAGGTAGATCTAGCACCTTCCGAATTCTTGCTGCTGTTCATAAAGTCCGGTATCTTCTTCATCCAGTACATAGTATACATGATCCTATACCTACTGGTATCTTTCCCGCTACTACTTATCGCTATAATAATCGACGAGAAGGTCAGTACGAGGCCTCGGAAGAAGTGATTTGCAGCCCTTCATATCCTTACTTCAGGACTCCCGCAATGCAATCTACCTTCTAACGGCTTGTCCACTTACCACCCCGGCTACGGAAGCGCATCTACCTCGTTGCTATGAAGTTTGCCCGACATCAGCACACCTAGCATCATTTTTAAAGATGCTAACCAGCTAAGGGCAATGACCAGCCGCATCAGACTGAAACAACTTCACTACATAACCTGACCTCCTTCCCGCCCTAGGGGAATCCTCGCTCTTCAGGGCTGGGGTTTGGAGCTACATCCCCTCCCTGAGGGTTTGATCACGGGCTGGGTCCCCGGCCCGTTACCCTCCCGGGGTTATGGGTACACCAACCATCATCGCCCTAGACTCAAAGAGCCTGAACACCCATCACCAAGATAATTGAGATGAGGACCATCTATAGGATTCCTCTTATCCCCGCCTTTCAAGGCGGGACTTTCGGTTGCAACACCCAGACCACGTCCTGGCTCTACTAGGAACTCAAACCGACATGGCCCCCAGAGAAGTTCCTGGTAGTGGTGGGGGGTTTGGTAGCGGGGGGTGGATTTGAACCACCGACCTCGGGGTCTCACAGGGCTTAGCCCATATGAGCCCCGCGGGCTACCAGGCTACCCCACCCCGCTGTCTTGACCCCCCAGTATCTTTACTAAGCGTTTACAGCTTATAAGCTCATGTCCTAAAGTCGAGGTTCGCATCAAGATTCTCTAGAGTACACTAGAGAACGCTGTCTTTGCAGTCTTATTAATTCCTGCATGAGCGGAAGGCTCAGCTACAATACCGACCCGATAGAGGGATCTCTAGTGGCGTCTCCTATGGATCGGCTAACATGGAGGTAATCTGTCCGTTTTTAATATGGCTACTGGAATAAGTAGTGTTAGAGATGACTCTACCTAAATCTGCGAGAAATAATAGGGTTGCTAGCGTAAGTTTAGAGGCTTATGCAGCTAAATATGTAGTGAAAGACCTAGGTTCTTCCATAGTTAAAGTAAAGATCAGTAAGAAAGCTTCCAGTAACAGTGTTGAGAGCTCCTCAGCCCCTGAAGTAGTGAATGAAGTAAACGAAGCATACTTACTCGGAGTTTACTACTCGGGGGAGCTCGGTAAGGCCTACATGAAGTTCTACTCTGAAGATAAGGGCAAGACATACATAGTTCTAGATCCCGTCGGGCATAAACCGTACTTCCTTACCGATGCTTCTCCCGAGGAACTCACCTCAAATAGAAAACTAGTAGAGCACCCTTCCTTCGAAAGCTTCGAGACCGTGGAGAAAATGAACCTACTGAAGATGAAGCGTGTTGTGCTAACTAAGGTTGTGGTCAAGGATCCCTTGGCTGTCAGAGAGATTAGAAGCTATGTAAGCAACGCATACGAAGCAAAAATAAAGTATCACCACAACTACATCTACGACAACCTGCTTATACCGGGCATGAAGTACATTATCTCAAACGGAAAAATAGTGAAGAGTAAAACTAAGATAAGTGAAGGAACCTCTGCATTACTATCAAAGCTTACTGAAGGTTACCCACCCGAGAAGAAATCTTATTTCACGGAATTTGCTGAGCTATTCGAAGAGAAACCCCCGGACCCGAACATTCTAGCTATAGATATTGAGGTGTTCACACCAATTGAGACTAGAATCCCGGACCCGGAGGAATCTAATTACCCGATAATAAGCATTGCCCTAGCCGGATCTGACGGATTAAAGAAGGTATTTGTACTAGCAAGGCAATCGATGGAGCTCGGAGACGTCAGCTCACTACCAGGAGATTGCGTAATAGAGATATTTGAGGACGAGAGATCGATGCTCCTAGAGCTATTCAGAGCGATTGAATCATACCAAGTAGTTCTTACGTTCAACGGGGATGCTTTCGATTTGCCGTACATCATAAACAGGTCTTTAACTTTGGGGATAGAGAGGTCGTTTATTCCGTTCGAGGTTGTCGAGGACTATATAACTCTGAAACATGGGGCCCACATAGATCTATATAGGTTCTTTGATATTGAGGCCATACAGAACTACGCTTTCGGGTCAGCCTATAAAGAGAAAACGCTGGACGCTATAGCTAGAGCACTGCTAGGTGAGTCGAAAGTGGAGATTGAGGCAGGTGTTTCCTCTCTATCGTTTACCGACTTGGTTAGGTACAACCTAAAGGATGCTGAGCTGACCTTAAAGCTTGTAACCTTCAACAATAAGCTAGTCTGGAAACTCATAGTCCTAATAATGCGCATCTCTAAGATGGGAATAGAGGACGTTACTAGGAGAAAGGTCTCAGCTTGGGTTAAGAGCCTGCTGTTTTGGGAGCATAGAAAGAGAGGTTGCCTAATACCAAACCAGTCCGACATACTGTCTCTTAAAGGCGAGGTAAAGACTGCTTCTAAACTTGGCAAAAGGTTTGCTGGAGCAATAGTTATAGAGCCTATACCCGGCGTGTATTTTAATGTTACAGTCCTCGACTTCGCTTCGCTGTACCCATCAATAATGGTAGTATGGAACCTCAGCTATGAAACTATTGACCCACCACCCGGTCTCTGCCAGAGGGTTGTCGACGTTAAGGATGAATCTGGTAGAAGTCTCCACAAAGTATGCCTAGATTTTGAGGGGATAACTTCCCACACTATCTCCATATTAAGAGAGTTCAGAGTAAAAATATATAAGAAACTGGCTAAAGATAAGAACCTCCCGGAGGAACTCAGGAGCTGGTACGACGTAGTTCAGTCAGCAATGAAGGTATTCATAAATGCCAGCTACGGGGTCTTCGGGCATCCCAGTTTCCCCTTCTTCACTCCCGCACTAGCAGAGTCGGTTACAGCTATCGGAAGGCATGTCATCACGTCAACTCTTGAGATAGCAAACAAACATGGTTTGAGAGTACTCTATGGCGATACGGATTCCCTGTTTGTATGGAACCCTGATCGAGAGGCCTTGGAGAGCTTAGTTAGAGAGGTATTAGAGAGGTTCAAGCTTGAGATAGAAGTAGATAAGACGTATAAGCTGATAGCATTCGCACTCAAGAAAAACTATGTGGGTATTAAAGGTGAGGGTGGTGTGGATGTCAAGGGTTTAATGGGGAAGAAGAGGAATGTCCCTGAGGTAGTTAAGAGTACGTTCAACCAGGTCGTGAATGCCATTAAGATTATAGAACCTAACATAGGCTCCATAGAGTTCGTTAAAGAGAAGATCAAGGAATCTGTGAGGGACCTGTATATGAGGTTGAAGAACAGAGACCTCTCACTTGAGGAGGTAGCCTACAGCAATGAACTAAATAAAGAACTAGATGACTACAAATCTGAAGGCCCTCACGTTAAGGCCGCTAAAATGCTAATCGCCTTCAACAGGCAGGTTAAGCCGGGCGACGTCATATACTACGTGAAGGTTAAGAGCCGGGAGAAGGTTAAACCAGTACAGCTAGCGCGGATTGATGAGATAGATGTAGATGAGTACATAAAGGTAGCTAGATCCACGCTTGAACAACTTCTAACACCATTAAGTGTATCGTGGGATGAGGTAGCAGGGGCACTTCCTCTAGATCTCTACATGAGAAGCACGCGATAAACATTAAGGAGACTTACAACTGAAAGCATTGCCTTAGAAGGCTGGGATGAGCAAAGAAGTTTATAATTTTCTTTGTTTTATGGTCTTAGGATGAGGCTGAGTGAGTACGATTGTCCCTAAGCCCGAGCGGGATGCGGGTCAGACGACCATGGGCATGGGGAATGCCTAGACCGATGAGGGGATCTCTGACCGCCCCGACTGCCCCGCATGTGGCAGATGTATCCCTAAATAGATGCGGGGAACTGATGAGCCGCCCTAGGGGAGAGCCCACACCCTTCGGGGCGGGGGGAGGTCAGTTGCCGTTTCAAGGCGTTAGAGTAGCTATATACTTCCTCATTTTCTTACTTTACGTGTTTTCTGTTGATGCAAGGGTGACTAGTAGCTACCATATTTCGCTTCTAGCTTACTCAAGCTCGCTCCTTAACGGTAGCACTCGACTACCTCAAGACGTTGTTTACAGGTACTTTCCGACTATAGTTGATGTAGTGCCGCTTGATTCAGGGTTTATAGCGGCGCATTCAGCTGGCTTTGTTTTCTGGTCTCTTGCTTCAACATCTATTTCGAGGTTTATAGGCTTAGAACGTGGACCTCCCTACTTCGGGAGCCTGTTTGTTCTAAACATACTGTCAGCTCTTGTTGGGACACTTTCTGTTATCTACGTAGAGAGAATTGCTAGGCTGTATCTCAAACCTCAGGATGCGGTGGCGGTGGCCTTTTCTTATGCCGTAGGATCTATTGCCTGGGTTTATTCATCTATAGCGTATTCCCAAAGTTTCGCTGCTCCATTCATCGCCATAGGGCTTTACTACCTGCTGGTTTACTTAAGATTCGGTAGGCTACGTCACTTACTATTAACAGGTGTTTTCTACTCGATCGCGACATATTCAGACCATACTTTAGCTGTACTGGGATTAAGCGTCCTAATAGTAATCATCGTAAAGAAGAGGGCGGTCCCCGTCCGCGAGATACTTAGCTATCTATGTTGCTATACGTTTCTACTTATTCCGGTAGTAGCGTACTACATCTGGATAACGGGATCGCCTACCCCTACACAGACTCTCTATTCTACTCACTTAGGTCTTAAGCCGCTCGATATGTCGAGGATAGTGCTAGAGCTTTCCCTCACTGAGCTATTGTTCGGACTTAGAAAGAGCCTTCTAATTACGACCCCAGCTTTACTTACGTTTTCTTTGTGTTCCTTTTTCTACATTAAAAACATCGGAAGCATGGAGAGATCTGAGCTTACCTACGCACTAACGGTCTTCCTCCTAGAAACAGTACTGTACTCTTCTTGGTATGATTGGCATGGCGGTCTCAGCTACGGTCCTCGACTACTGTACAGTATACTCCCGCTTCTTAGCGTAGCAGCGTCTGTATCACTGAAAAGTGGAAACCGCGTTTCCTTATTCCTTTGCCTGAGCAATGTCGGGGCTATATTCAACATAGCAGTGATATCGACAAATCCATTTTCATGTGCCTACCAAGATCTGATCCGCAGTAGTGTCCCACAGGTTATTGCCTGCAACCTACCGTTATTGACGTCGAGGTGCTATAATCCCACGCTACTGGGTTCACTTGGTTTCTCATGTGCCTCCTCTTTGCTGCTACTTCTTAGCATAGTGCTCGTAATAAATCTCTTACTGTACACTAACTATAAGTCAGGGAGAACTAGTGAGTAATCCTAGATTTTACCTGCGGGTGGCAAAGGACCTCCTCGAAGCAGCCTGTAAAGCTATTGAGGTTGACCTTCATTTACTCGCCGCGATAAGCCTTGTTCTATCAACTGAGAACTCTGTTTACTCGGTGATCTCATGCTTCAAACCTCCATCAAAGATAGAGGACCCAATCATAGAGCTAAATCTCTTAATAGAGGAATACAGAGAAAGTATGACACACGTTAATGCCCTACTTAAGGACTTCATAGAGATTTCGCAGTACGTAATATACACATATAAAGAGCTAGTAATGAGGGGGGACATAGTCGAAGAGATAGTGCCCTCCCAAGCTGTAACTAGGGATGAGGTGCTTGAGATATTAAGCAAAGTTGAGAAAGTTGTTAAAGTGGCTGAAGAGATCCTTGAGAGGTGCTCGTAGAAAGATCCCACGATCCCTTTAGGCTCATGTAGCGTGATCGTAGCTATATAAGGCTAATATAACCTTTACTTCTTGGGTGTGGAGGATAGACGCAAATAAGGTCTCGCTTCTCCTGAGTAAGCTAGTGGAGCCTTTCACGGGGAGAGAGGAAGAGGGTAAGGTAATAGTGCTCACCCTTCTCGCTAGGGAGCACGCGGTCCTTATAGGAGAGCCGGGTACTGCTAAGTCTGCTATGATTAGGAGGGTGAGCGAACTTCTTAACGCAAGATTCTTCTCCTACCTTTTAACTAGGTTCACAGAACCCTCAGAACTTTTCGGACCAATAGACATAAAGGCGTTAGAGGAAGGAAAGTACGTTAGAATAACTTCAGGAAAACTTCCGTCGGTGGAGATAGCGTTCCTCGACGAGATATTTAAGGCTAACTCCGCTATACTAAATGCCCTTAATACTCTACTCCAAGAAAGGGTGCTTTACGACGGTTACAGCGAAATATCTGTCCCGCTCTGGTCACTTTTCGGGGCTAGTAACGAGATCCCGGAAGAGTCAGAGCTCACCGCTTTTTATGATAGGTTTCTACTTAGGCACTTCGTTAAGCCCGTTCCCGAGAACCTTTGGAAGGACCTCCTAGATAAGTCTTGGACCTTAGAGAGAAGCACTTATTTTGCTGAGAAAAGAAGGGCGGAGCCGGTCATGGACATGAAAGAATTGAAGAAATTCCATGAGGCAGTTCTCAATACTGACCTAGAACCGGTAAAACATAAGCTTACAAAATTATTTGCTGCTTTCGAGAGTCGCGGTATACACGTGAGCGACAGAAGAAAAGGTAAAGCTCTGAAAGTTATAGCCTCTAATGCTGTCTTGGAGGGTAGGAGCAGAGCTTCAGAACAGGACCTTATGGTCTTAAAGTACCTGATACCGGGAGATTGGGATGAGCTAGAAAAAGTGAATACCATACTTTCTGAGGAGCTGAAGACCCCGTACAGATACCTAAGGGAGCTGGGCGAAATAAAAACCAACCTGCAGGAACTGCTTAACTACGTAGTCAGTCTTCAGCCAGTGGAATCTAAGTACGTCGACTACAGGTTTAAGCAGATTATGAGGGACCTAGAGCTAACACGCGAGCGGGTAGCAGCTATAGCCATAGAGTCCCAGGATAGGACAGTCCAGAAGGCCGTCGAAGAAGTACTTGACCTAGTAGAACAGATAACCTCTATTATCAAGAAGAGGCTTCCATAGCCATGCCTAGCGTCCTCAGAGGTGTAGATCACAAGGACCCTGTGGCCCTTTATAGAGGGGAGAAGATAGTTCAGCTAGTAAAGAAGGTACACGGTAGGGCCAAGTTCGTGGACCAAGCATTCGCTATAGACAGCTACTATTCTCTCTACTTACCCCACCCAATACTTAAGAACCTCAGCGAGGTACCAAGAGATCTATCTAGGCATTACATATTCTTTAAATATCTCCTGGAATCTGATGAATTCTCTAAGATAAGGCATAGTACCATCGGAGATTCCTCACTGAGCGTTTTAGCGGCCTCACTAATCGCGGCAGAGCTCGAAAAAGCTACGGACCAGCTACAGCAAGCATCAGGCGGTACCTCCCAACATGGGGAACCCAGTGAGGAAGAAGTTAAAAGCATAGCAGAATCCGTTAGTAAAAGCGTCTCAGAAGCTGTCGACTCCATAAAATCTATTAGGAGATTGATGAGCTCTGGGAGTGAGCCGGGGACTGGTACAACCTTTGACTTGGAAGAGGAAGGTGAGGAAGTAATGAGGCTGGCACAGATGGCAGACATAAAGGCTGTCCTCGAGCTATTAAGTAAGATACCTAATATCTCCAGCAAGCTAATGAGACCTTACGAAAGGTATAGCAAGGGAGAGATCAGAGGCTTTGAGATCGGTGGTGACTTGGAGAGGATACATCCTTCAGAGATAGCTATGCCTAGGATACTCTTTAGGGTCAAGCTAGCTGAGGATAAGCTACTTCTCTACGATAAAGTGTTACCTAAAACATTAGGTCCTATCTACGTTCTCATAGATAAATCGGGCAGTATGGAAGGAGAGAAAATAGTGTGGGCTAAGGCAACTCTCCTAGCGTTACTGATGAGAAGCAGAAAAGAAAGCAGGAACTTCTATCTAAGGTTCTTTGACGGGGTTCCCCACCAGCTAACAAAAATAGGAAAACGTGTGAAGTCTAGGGATTTCGTAGAGCTTCTAAAGTACTTAGCTAGAGTGAAGAGCGGGGGAGGAACCGACATCACTAAGGCCATCATTACGGCTTGTGACGATATATCTGCTGGGATAAGTAGAGAGGTCTCAGACATAGTTTTAGTAACAGATGGAGAAGATAGGGTCGCCTCATCAGCTCTAAGTAAGAGACTAAAAGATGTTAACTGCCGTCTTCACACCGTGATGATTATGGGTGACAACAGAGACCTCAGGAAGATAAGCTACAGGTATTTGAGGGCTATAAAGTTATCTCATAAAGAGATAATACAAATAGTAAGTTTCTGAGATGTTTCCTCACTTCGATGCTGGGACTGACTCGGTTATGTAAGGTTCCTTAATGTAGGAAATTAGAGCGCTATTAATCCCATTACGACAGCCTTTTTAGCGCCTGTAGCTTTAGGCACATTATTAGGTATTCCGCTAAGTGCTTCGTGAGCTAAGATAGCCATCCCCAGAGATTCCTTAAACTTTGAGTCTATGCCTAGATCTTCATGTGTGAGTAGCCTTAGTCCCCTCTCTTTTAGCTCATCCCTTAGTCTCTCCATTATAAACCTGTTTTTAGTTCCCCCACCACCCACTATCACCTCTGTGTATTTACGGGAGGAAGACCTCAGAACAAATCTATCGTAGTTGTAGACTATGCTCTCAACAGTTAGTGCTGTAACTGTAGCAACTATGTCCTGCTTTGAAAGACCTATTTTAAGCCCTTTTCGGATAGCGTATTCAGCGAATCTGCGGCCAAATTCCCTCCTACCAGCTGTCTTCGGGGGCTTTGCTTTTATGAACCAATGGTCCATGAGCTCCCTTAAAAGGTTGCCATCGACGTTGCCTCTTCTTGCTGTTTCACCATCAACATCGTACTCAACCCCGTAGAGGATCCGCATGACCTCATCTATCACCATGTTCCCGGGCCCTGTATCGAAGGCGTAGACCTCAGAGAGGGTGGCACGAGGTGGTAGTACAGTTACGTTAGCTATACCGCCGATGTTCTGAACTAACCTACCTGTTCTATCAGATGTTAGTAGTGCCCAGTCTACATACGATATGATCGGTGCCCCATGCCCCCCGACTGCTATGTCTCTACACCTAAAATCACCGACGGTAATAAGCCCCACATGCTCAGCTATGACAGCTGGGCTACCTACTTGAAGTGAGCACCTAGTCTCTATATCCCCAACCTTAAGGTACTCCGGCATGTGGTACACTGTCTGACCATGTGACCCTACGAGATCTACTTCAGATTTTTTGATGCCGCTTTCATCTAGAGTTCTCATAATAGCTCTCGCGAAAGAAATTCCCACTACGTAGTTCAGAAGACATACATCCTCAACACTACCTCCCTCCGAACACCTAAGAACTCTCTTCTTTAGCTCTGGAGGGTATGGAATAACCCTACTTGCAAGGATCCTCCACCTTATGTTTCTTCCGTGCCCCTTCAAGTGTACTATAACTACATCCACACCATCAGCGCTAGTACCAGACATAGAACCTACAACAATCCTGCTGTCCTTGCTCATCACTTGGTGAAGCCTCGACGCTAGGTTTACGTTAGGCTCCGTCACCGTCTGTCCCTAGATGCTCACCCATAAACCATTTTATTCATAGCACCTAAACACCTGAAGACCCACCTTAACCCACCTAAGCAAACCCCGAGAACACGGAAGAGACCATACCAGTGATTCCCATGAATAAGGATCATCTGACCTCCTCCCCGCCCTAAAGGGCGAGGCTTTCAGTTGTAAAGCCCTGTAAAGCTTGAAAATCAAAGTGCTGTTAAATCTTATAGTATGTCTGAACCCTTAATCTAGAAGTTTACAGCTGAGGGTCTTAAACCTCCAAGGCGGGAAATAGTTAGATGGCTAGGAAGACTTTTCACAGACCTTCAAAGGGTGCTAGATCATCATGCTGATGGATTCTACTGGCTTGCGGTTCCTCGGTTTTGGCTCCTCAGCTGGATACCCGAGTGCTAGTATACCCATAAGCTTGTGCTCTGGGGGCGGCTTCAGAAGTTTATTAAACTCTTCTTCTAAGAGTAAGGGTACTCCCAACCAAACAGAACCTATACCTAGGTTCCAAGCAGCTAGGATAGCGTTCTCCATAGCTGCCGCCGCGCTTTGAACTTCCATCAAGAACTCCGCATCGTTTATATCTCTTGAACCTCCACTAGTTAACTTCCTTAGATCTATGTAGATAGCTATATATAGAGGAGCTAAGTACATACCTTCCTCCATAGCCCTTCTCCATTTTTCGACCCTCTCCGGAGCCATCCTTGCTATCTTCATGGCATACATAGTATGTGACTCGATGAGTAGCCTATGGACCTCCCTCCTCACACTCTCACTCTTAACCACTACAAACAACCAGTTCTCGCGCCCGCCAGCCGTGGGAGCTCTAGTTGCTGCCCAGATAATGCTCCTAACGGCATCATCCGGTAACGGATCAGGTCTAAACCTACGTACAGAAGCTCTACTCCCCACAACACTAAAGAAGTCCCTAACCTGCGACATACCTACCACAAAACAATATACAGGTAAACAAATAATTATTTAACTGGTTGGAGAATACTACAGCATCCTGCTCTTTTATAGTGAAACCTTCGCCCTTCAGGACAAGGAAGAGATCAGCTACGACTTGGTTTCCTCCAGTAGCTCACTGACACTCGCTTCTCCTAAAGATTCGGGGATGGGCATATTAAGTGTACTAACAGGCTCTATTTCGAGAATTGTCCACTCCTTTATTAAACCTCTTGACTCTAGTAGACCGATGAAATCCACTACCTTGGGGATTAGATTAAGAGGTAAAGATGATGAAACGATGGCGTAACCTTCCCTAGTACTTATATATGCCTCGGCAAATGATGGTATCCCAGTGATCGCTCTAACTGCCTTGATCAAGAGACTTGGTGGGCCTTCGAGAACTAGTAGCTTCTTTGATGATGATGTCATTCTCTCAACAAAGTTTTCGAGAGTGGGTCTAACCCCGGTTATTACCCCTCTCCCCAATATATGCTCTCGGTAATGCCTTAGTACTGTTTGGTAGCTTGGCGGAGGCTTCATCCGCGAACTGACAACTTCATGTATATCCTTCATTTTAGTGAAGACGTCCTCTTCGAGTGAGTTTATTATTGATATATCTATGCTGTCGACACGGCCAGCAGTTCCCGGCTTTGTGGGTAAGGGAGGGGCTACGGTTAGTGCTAGGAGCTCCCTAACATAGAGCCTATCTAGGGAACTGCGTGTTAAGTGAGACATTACATATCTTGGTGGGATCACATGATCTATCACATATACCTCTGAAGGTTCTTCCCCTATATGGTTCACCACATAATTCACAACAAGCTCCACTTCATGAATCCTGCTAACGTACCTGAGGAAAGTGACCCTCTCTAGAGTCCTTATAAAAGATCTCAACATTTTCCATGGTATCTTCTCTTTGGGTATCCTCGTCCTATACACCAGCACAACCTCGATTAGCCCTAGCTTACTTAGGTCTGTAACAGCCCTAAACGTAACCCCAGCCTCCCTCAAACTCCTTAAGATTCTCCAAACGCTTGACGGACTGAGGCCGATAGCAGAACTTATTTCCGACAACGTTGGGACATAGCTGAGACCATTAACAAACTCTACTACTCTAGCTACTTGCTGGCTAAGTAGCACAGCATTACCCGATATGATAACACCATGCGAAATTTTAGATTCTTTTTTGGTACTTAAGGACCTGACCTCCTCCCCGCCCTGAAGGGCCGGAGGTTCCCCTCATCTATTTGGGGATACATCTGTAAGCAACTGCCGAGATCTAGATAAAGGTGATGACAGGTTCTTTAGCATATTATTGTCTTACATGAGGCAGAGAAGATGTCTGTCGAGATAGGCGGGATCCGAGAACTCCTTTAACTGTGTATCTCGTAGATGAGGGCTCTACGCTACCATCGCGGCAGTGTAACTCCTTTCTGGCCCTGGTACTTACCTCTGTAAAGATTGATGGCTGGTGTATTAACTTTAGCGAAAACGACGTGTAGGAACCTGGTTCCTGTTCTTATCTTAGTCGGGAATGGTGGTGTACGTACCTCCACTGTCAGTTGTCCTTCGAACCCTGCGTCAACTATTGTAGGAGGCATTAGAAACCCTAACCTAGCAAAGGTCGACCTTAGCTCCACGAATCCCATGAGCTCAGGGGGCATCTTAACGTACTCGACTGTGTGTAGGAGGTAGTGAGATGATGGGTTAAGGGTAATGTACTCCTCTGTCTTATGGCAACTGTAGTAACTACCTACATCATCTTCCCCGATTACCAAGGTTCTGTTGCTCTCATTGAGTAGGCAATACCCCTCACCTAACCTAAGGTCAAGGCCGTTCTCCCTAACTATTTCCTCAGTAAGAGGTGTGATAACTAGGCGACCGCTTGATAGGTAGGCCCTTATGTCGAAATCGGAGAGTATCAGCGGTGACCCCGTAGCTACCTGCCGACTTAGCATTTAAAAAAATGTTACCACTAATCGTATTTGCTTGGACATCTAAACCGGGACTTTTGATACTGCTTCTAAAACCAGCCGTGCTGCCCTAATGGTGTACTCACGTAGTTCCTCTGCTGATGCGTAGCCTAGGTGCTCTACTAGGGAATCACTGACCATTAGGACAGCCCCTGTCTTCAATCCCCTCATTAAGCCTAGAGTAAACAGCCCAGCGCACTCCATTTCTACAGCTACTACACCTCGAGATGACCATTTTCTAGCGAAATCAGGGTCCTCAGCGTAAAACGCATCACTGCTTACCACCGGACCTAGGAAGTACTTTACACCTCCGCGCTCAAATTCCTCAACTAAAGCCTTAACCACCTCGAAGCTGGGTACAGCCGGACAGCAGACCCACTCACGGAGGTACTGGTAGTACGCCCCTCCCGGGTAGTAGGCAGCTCCTGTAGGTATGACTACGTCTCCCACTCTCATGCCGGTGACCATGGCACCGCAAGTACCGAACCTAACTACAAGCTTTGCGCCGACCATTGCAAGCTCTTCAAAGACTATGGCAGACGAAGGGAATCCGACTCCATGTGCCGCTATAGTCAATGGAATGCCCTTATATGTTCCAGTATATGTGATGAAAGCCCTCCTAGAATTAACGAGCTTAGGATCTTCGAGTAGGTCCCTTACCTGCTCTACCCTAGCAGGATCTCCAGCTACTATGACCCTCTTAGCAACAGTCTCGGGGGATATGGTCATGTGTATAGGTTTACCCAACATACTCCCACATGCATGTCTTCGTAGGATCTATCTAATAAGCACTTAAGCTGGGATCCTCATATCTTACCTTGCACGAAGCAGGGGTTGACCAGTGACTTCATCTTAAGTTCCTCGACATAGTAGCTCAAGTTCGCTAGAAAATCCCTAAAGTAGTATATCGGTACGACTCCCACACCTTCGACCGATCCCCTTACTAGCTCGCCTAAGGTTACTACAACACCAAAGAAGTACCTAGCTTTTTTAAGTACAGGATAGTCCGAGAACTCGTAGCCGCAGCTATCTAGTAAAAGCTTGAGCTTGTTGAAGTGCTCTAGAGAGACCGACCTGATCTTACTAGCACTTACGTGCCTTGGAGACCAATGCTTGCAGTCCACTACTAAAGCTATTGAGGACGGTACGCTGACCGCTAAAACATCGAATTCCCATCTCCTCGCACCGAACCTGAAGTTCTTAAATACGTAGTAACCGCTCTCCCCCAGAGCCTCTGCCACGAAAGATTCGAAGTCTCTCCAGCTGAGATAACTAGAAACCCTCTTTGGGTCACAGCCACACCTTACTGCGAATACCGCAAGTTCAACGATAGACCTTACGCAGATCTCTCCCGAAATACCCCGGTAAACTAAACCAAGCGCGTTGAGTTCATCTAAGAGTCTACTTTCTATTTCTCCTTGCTTAACACATCGCCTCTCTGAGAAGACCCCAAGCATGTGGTAATAGAAGTCAGCTGGTTGCATCCATCTTCACCAAGTCCGAGATCACCTCCCTCATCACTAACTTTTCTACTCCCCCGCAGTATGTCTCAAGCACCTAATAAAACAGGAAGTTACCATAAATTAGCACTTATAAACCTGTCTGCAAGCAACGACGAGGTCGACGATGCTAAGAAAGCTAAACATATTTAGAAGTGGAGAGAAAGAACTCATAGAGGGATTGAAGAAACATCTCTCATTCTCACGGCACGCTGTAGGTTATGTACTCGAGATGCTTTCATCACCTCTAGATCTTAGTCCCTCGCAGCTTGGTACATACAAGGCTAAAATAATCGAACTAGAGAAAGAAGGAGATAGACTGTACGACTCCATGATATCATCAGCTTTAAAGGGTGCCTACCCGCTGTTTATAGCTGCCGACCTAAATGTTTTGCTAGACGATTTTGACGATATCCTCGATCTAATATATTTTCTTGGTATGGAGCTCGGTCGCGGCATCACAGCAGGGGTTCCTAAAAACAGCACAGCACTAGAAATATACAGCATCGCGCTTAACATGCTTAAAGAAGCTACGAGAGCCCTCGACTCGCTAGGTAGGGTGCTAGAAAATGTTCTGAAGGACTTACCTAAAACCTCGGAGGAGGTCTCCAGCATAGATCTTATTGAAGACCTCGTAGACGAAATTAAGAACGTCGCTCTCGAGAGATTGTACTCTAAGTCTGGAGAGTTGGGGGTCCTCGAATTTACGCATCTACTAGAGGTAGTTAGGACCGTAGATACGATAGTAGACAAAATTCAGGACGTATCTCAAGAGCTGATTAGAATATTTTCTGCTCTATTATCTTAAAGGATATGCTATGCTACTCGAAATACTAGCAAGCGCTAGCATGGTGTTTGCTGTAATCAACAGTATGGGGCTTATACTTAACCTAACTAACTGCTTCAGGTACAAGAACAGACTCTACCTTGTACTAGTGAGTGTTGCTGGGTGGATTTCCGGCTATATGTTCGAGAGAGGCAACTTCAGTCTACCTCGGGCGGGCAACACCTCAATATATGTGATCCCTCTAATCATGCTCTCAGTGCTGACAGCCGCTGGATATCCTACATCGATAAGTCAGCTCTATGTGTCAGTTCTACTTGGTTACTCCTTAGCGTCGAACTTTACTCAAGGTGTCTCATCCACCGGCTTGATCTTGCTGTCATGGTTGATCTCATTCGTCTCTGGGTTACTTATCTCGATGTTAATTAAGGAGATTCTAGCAGTACTTGTCAGGCCTACTAACATAGAGAAGGCTTTAACGGTGCTCAAATCTATTTCCGTTTCCTATGTGTTTCTACTCTCATATGTTTTAGGAGGGAATGTACTCAGCACCATTACGTCGCTACTAGGTCTCAAAAACGATCTAGGAAGCCTACTATTAGTTTGTGCCTCAGTCTCTGTAGCGGTACCGATATCGCTGAGGACGAGCATATCGTTAGGTCTAACTAAGGTGCTCTTCCCCACTAAGTACCTCACCTCGCTGATCCCCTACACTACCGCGATAATTTTAACGCAGATAGCAAACCGCCTTGGATTGCCCCTAGTTCTTTCTCTACTTATGTTCTCCTCTACAGTAGGTGTAGGACTAACATCTAAGCTCAGGCTACTCCACAGAAGGAAAATAGTGATGTACTTCGTAGAGTCTTACATTCTACCTTTTCTTATCTCAGCATCGCTAAGCTACTTGATTTCGCTGGTCTTGTAGTGATCTACGTTTGCCGGCTACTTCATTAGTAAGGAACCTCCTTCAGCTTCAGTAAATAGGCTATGAAGTTGGTTATAGGGTGCAAGACCAAAGCTGCTAGCACTACAAACATCAATTCGGGAACACCTATATCCGTATAAACAATGCTGTCTATCCCGAGTGCCTTAACTAAGGCTATTGTTACTATGATGAATGATGTCTGATCTAACACGGGTAGGGGAGCGCCCGGTCTCAGATCTAGTCGTCTCTTCAGAAATGAGTTCGTTAGGTCCCCAACCATAGCGCTCAAACCCTCAATAAGCCCAACTAAAGTGAACTCTATGTAAGTACGTGAGTAGAGAGGTGCTAAGGCGAGACCGGTTAAAGCTCCAAATAATAACCCGCTCATAAAGCCTTCCCAGCTCTTGTTATCCCCAAATATCCTCTTCCCATCGATAAAGAACCCCCCAAAATCAACCGGATGTCTTCTCTTAAAAAAGTTCTTTAGTATTAGCGGAGCCGCATTTGCCGTAAACGCTGGAGCGAAGAAAAGCATATCGAGAATTATTCCTGGCGTTTTACTCAAATATTACCCCCTGCTCATCGATTGAGAACACTAGTTTCCTCTCCTTTAGGTCAATAGGCTTAATCACGGAAATAACCCTGTATACCTCAGACCTCTTCACTTCTAATACTAAGTCCGACCAAAATTCGAGTATCTCATAACCGCTCGGAACGATCTCCCCTTCTTCCTCTCTAACCTGCGCCGTTAGCAGTACCCTAGTGCCGTATCTACTAGCTACATATGATAGAATAGCTAAGGCAGCATTAAAGAGCTTGCTGGCATCGCGCCTCTCCATTACTTCATATCTATAATGAGCATTTACAGAGTCTACGCAGATATTTCTGTACTTTGAGAGCTCCCCATTCAAGAACATGCCTATTATCTGTGTGGCTAGGTCCTCGAGGCTTAGAACTTCCACGAAATAGAAATCCTTCGTAGTGAGGGAGTACCTATCCAGCAAACTAGTCGGTAGAGAACCTTCAGTACTTATGTAGAGGCTCGGAGCTGGCACGGATGAGAGAATCCAGAGACAGAGATTAGTCTTACCGCTACCGGCACTACCATATATGGATGTGACCTTACCCTCAGTTATCTTCAGTATCCATACGCTCAGCTGACCTCCTCCTTGCCTTAAAGGGTGATGGTTCTCCGGGCAGCTCATTGCCTCCCCGCATTTATTCGGGTCTACATCAGTCATCTGCGGGGCATTCAGAGGATCAGAGCTCCTCACATCTGAGCACACTACAATTATGCACAGATAGAACCTATAAACCCTTCCTCCATCCCTACCTTAAAGGACTAAGCTTTCAGTTATGAGTCTCTCTTGACACACAGCTGAGAAATCTCCTATACGAGGGCTACACTACAGGCGACTAGCCGAGAACCCGAAAAGAAAGCACTCCTCAGCAAGGTACAACGCTTGGTCTAGGAGGAGGGTCGGCTACTTCTACTCTAAGGCTGGGCGTGTAGTTGAGGACTGGGTTAAGAAAATCTCTCACAAAATCGTGGAGTTAGCTAGGCAGAGCCAGTACGCAGTAGCTAGGGAGGACCTAACTAACTTAGTGGAGAGTTTGAGGGAGCTACCTAGGGAGCGCGGGGTTGGACCACTCATACCGAGCTACAGGAGGCTGGAGTTCTGGATAGACTGGCAGGCAAAGAAATTAGGAGTACCCGTAGCCGTAGTAGAACCTAGGGGAACGTCCTCAACCTGCCCTAAGTGTGGTTCAAGGCCCGTAGAGAACGGCTACAAAAGAATGAAGTGTGCTAGATGCGGGCTTTGAGGCTAATAGAGATACGGTAGCTATAATCAACATAGAGAGGGTAACCCTAACCAAGATGGGAGATCTCTGACAGCTTCGACTGCCTCGCAGATGATTGATGTAGACCCAAAGAGATGCAGGAAACCTGTGAACCCCTAAAGGGAACCTCAGCCCTAGAGCGGGAGGAGGTCAATATTAGAGATCTCCCTATATGAACGTATATAATGATTGGAGAACATCATCTATTTTGGTGCTAGGGAGTGATAAAAAAGTTAGGTACTACTAAACTGAAGATCGCTACCTTGCTGCTGATCCTCATCTTCTTTAGTGCATGTATGTGGAATTGGTATGATGTGAGCATATTCGAAAACTGGGTTAAGGCCTCAGAGTACACTAAGCTATATAAAATCTACGAGGTTCCCTTACTTCTCGGGAACCTCAGCTATCGAGTCGTTTACCCCCCAATACCGCCACTTATCTATATTGCTACCCGATACCTAACTGATTTAGTTGTCAATGCCGTGGCCTCCGCTGGTCAGGCAGTGCCTGCTATAGGGAGCGCACTGGGGACTGTGGTAAATTATGTTCTTAGAATCTCTTTGAAGCTTCCCCTGCTAATATTTACAGTAGGTTTAGCGATTCTGCTCTGGAAGAAGCTCGGGTCGGAGGCCTTCTACTGGACCCTAGCGGGTGTACCTACCATCGTTACCTTAGCTACCTACCAGTTTGATCCGCTCGTCGCTTTCTTTCTCTATTTAGCTGTAGTAGGTCTAGATATACCCCGTGCTGGACTATATATTACCTCACTGGCAACAGCTCTAGTGGTTTTAACAAAGCCCCTAGCCGTCGTCGCGTTACTACCTTTAATTTACTACCTGTATAAGAAGGGTGGAATCAGGTCTTTAATAGAGTACCTAGCAGTATCCTCCGCGGTTACTGCGGTCGTGATCCTTCCGTTTTTCTTAGTCAACCCATACGCCTTCATATTTAACGTCCTCTCATTCCACAGTGAGAGACCCCCTCAATACGTATCTTTATGGAACATCTTCGTCCTCCTTTCAGATAGAAACCCTGAAGTCGTGAAGGTAGTAAACGTCGTATGGCTTCCCATTCTTCTAGTAGCTATATCAGCAGTTCTACTTCTCCTTCGAAAGAACCTTGACTCTGGGGACAAAGACGACGTAGTACTGGTAAGCCTGATAATAGTGCTCACGATACTCACCTTCAATAAGGTGGTAAATCCTAACTACCTCCTGTGGGCATATCCCTTGGTAATACATCTAGCGTTCAGCCGTCGGTTCAAGCTTAGGGGTGTTTTAGTGATGTATAATGTAGCAGCGATCCTAGCAACACTTTGGAGTGGGCTTTACATGCTTATCCCCGCACTAGTAAATGACGTTGTCGTCATCGAGGAGACAGGTGAGCTCATCCCAGCTAGAGAAATAATCTGGAAATCTCTAGATAGCCCCTTAAACGAGACAGTCCGGGGTTTAGTTAAGATCGGTGAGGAGTACTACAACTACGTTAAGATAGTGGAAACATATACTAACGTGTTAGGAGCCATCATAATCTCTGCTTATAGCTTCGTTATGCTCTACCTAGCGGTGACTCTAATAAGATTGTACACAAATGCTGGGAGAAGTCCTAGGCAGATCTAAAGAATTCGTCGAAGTATTTCTTCCCTAACTCTAATATGTTGGTTAAGAGGGTGTAGGTATTCTCTGTTGGAGATATTCTGCAGAAGCTTGAAGATAGGTCGTAGAGTTCTTTGGAAACCATTAGGCGGATATTTGGCGTGTTCATTCCATCCCCTTGAACAACTAAGTAGAGAGTATTGGAAGGAACAGCCTTACTTATTGCGACAGACTTTATGGAAGAAGAGCTCTTGGTTAGGATACTGTAGAGATCTGCGAGACCTAGCTCAGTTAGTGAGTTCAGAAACCTTCCGGAGACAAATAACTCTACTACAGCGGTGCTAACCCTTAAATCCACTAAAACCTCCTCATTTAGTTGCAGCGCTATGTAGCTTGTAGACTCAGTGAAAGCTGTCACAAGCTTAGAGCCCGGAACCATGCTGGATAATTTCTTAAAGATCTCTTCAACCTCCCGGAGGTCTAAGGACAAACCTTTCAAGACATCCCTTGGACTATGACTTGACGTTTCGCTCACCACTGAGAGATGCAGTTATGGAGTAAAATAAGGCTCTACATCTCATCTCTTTCTTATTTTCAAGAGGGACCTTTCGGCTCTCAACTCTTCCTACCCCTCAGGTGGCGGGTTAGTTACAAGGCCTACTAGAAAACTTGCCATAGGACGGAAAGCAATTTGGGATGGTTTTCGAGGAGCTGCTGTACGCATGTTTTCGTTCTTACGCTACTTTATCTGCTCTAACCTTACCGTACCTTGAGATTACTTCAGCCAGTCTTTCGGCGTCAGAAGTATATACTCTGAAAATAATTTCGACCCCACCTTCAAGTTTGACGAACTCTACAAAATTTCTTGTGGGGCAAAATCTTACGGAGTATCCTTGGATAGGGAACTTGAGCGTAAAGCCTGGGTTACCTATAATTCCCGTGGTGTAGACCTCAGCGCTTCTAAGAACGTTGACGTACTTTTTGATTAGCTTACGGCTTCCGATTTGCATTGTGAGAGATATTACTGCTGGGATCTCGTACAGCACGAGAAAGCTCACCACCCGCATGATTAACTCACCACCCGCAGCGTTAAAGTGTGGCCGAACGAGTCCTGGGTATATCATGTAGAACCATATGAGCACGAGCACGAGTGAGATTATGGACGTCATAGATACCTTAAATAACGGTTTCAACTCGCTGATAAGTTCCTGGTCCTTCATTTGAAGGTTCATTGCCTCGTCTTGTTTTATGGTTAGAACTTTCTTACCGGAGACTATATCCTTAATGTCGCTGCCTCCTTTATATCTCCTCATAGTAGAGAGGAAAATGAAAGCCATAAAAACTATGAAGTAGGCTGGCATAATTATCTGATAATATTCTTGCGGTACGAAGAGGTTTATTACAATAAAGAGAAATATTATACCCTGACCTATCGCAAGAGATCTCAACATGGCTTTCTTGCTGTAGTAATACGACAGACCCGCACCACCTCTCTTAGATAACTACACGAGCTACTTTATAACCGACGTTCTGCCGTGCTTAAAAAGGCTTTACTTCTCGAGATTTTGAAGGGTGGTAGAGTTCAGGTTCCCCCTCGAAATAGAGGTCCTTAAAGTGATAGCTAGCTACGGATCGGTTAAGGGCGTGATCAGCCTGCACAACATAGTCTACGACCTGCAGAGGAAAGGTGTCTTGCGAACGGATTTCAGCTTCATCAAATACAGCTTCGGCTATTACAGTAAAGATTTGGAGGAAATTCTTAACACACTCAAAAAGCTTAACCTAGTTAAGGTAAGTAAAGGCGAGGATGGACTCGAAATTTATGAGATTACTGAAAAAGGTTTGAGGGTCTTGCAGTCCATGATGGAGATGCGTGAAGGATAGTAAGCAACTAGCTGTTCATCTTCGAATCGTCGCACCATAGCTTTATGCTTTTCAGGATCGCATCTGGGGACTCTCTTTTCACTCTCCTTCGCCGGTAGCATTATTACCTCCAGAATAGTTGTTTCCTAGTTGATGTTTAGGGGGTTAGGTTTATAGATTCTGGTTCCGATTTACTGCTTAGGGTCTGCCCAAGCGATGGGGACATTATTCCAAACCCTAGCGAGTTAAGTTTAGGTGAAGGTCTCGTTCCCCTGGACTCGACAGCTACCCACAACCTCGCAGAGACTTCGATATTCCTGCGGACGAGGTGGGAGTGTCTAGAGGCAATGGGTAAACATGAACCGACAAGAATGAGTATCTAGAGGCAAACGGTTTTGCAGTACATCGGGCTAGTATTGTGATCCTGACAAATAAGTCCTAAAGGGGAAGTCTTTGTGTTCTCTTCCATGGATCTCCGTAATCACCTAATGCCATTCTCAGTGAGTGTTCTAGTCTCTTTTTCATTAAAGTCGCTGTTCTGAAAGTCCATGCGGAAATGTCATAGTAGGGCTTAGCTCTGGTCTTTCTTAGGCTTTCGATGATCTCTTCTCTACTTAGGTCACTTACCTCTACTAGGGTATGTGATGAGCCGATTAGTTCAGGTATGTGTGCGTCGCTACCAGCTATTCTACACTTCTTGTCTCGGGTTGCGTAGATGGAGTAAATATTTGTGAATATATCTGACGAGGAATTAAACACTTCAACGCAGTCTAGGTATCTTAGCTCGAACGCTCTACCACTCCCCTTTCTAATTAAGGCGAATGGGTGTGCCGCTACCAAAACGCAGTTCTCTACATATGCCAGCTCCACTAGCTGAAGGAAACTAACATGCTTTCTGCAATCTTTTTTAAGCCTGCCCACAAACATTACTGGGACATTACTACAGAGAACCAGTATATCGCCGTATTCAGTCCTAAATTCAGCACCAGGTACTACGATTGTTTTATTCTTTGTAGCTCTCGCTTCTTTTTGCGCTATGTAAGAACCGAGAAATGTATTGTGGTCGGTTACCGATATCGCTTCTAAACCATGAAGCCCCGCATATCTCACTATTTCCTCTGGGCTTACCTCCCCGTCACTTACATAGCTGTGAATATGTGGATCGAATCTTATCTTAGTCATCCAATCCCCATCATTCAAGCCCATGAGGCAGCCTAAAAGACACCCCATCTCATCGGGCGAGGAGCAGATACTTGAATACTTTGTACTTATATATACCTAGGTTTTCTATAACCCTATCCCACCCACTACCTACTGCGAATATGGATACCAGAGCTGTTGGCTGAGCACCGCTTTTCTTAACTACCGTCGCGGCTGCCTCTAGTAATTCACGGTTATATAGCAGTATGGTCGCAAGTACGACTCTACCCTTTCTTGGGATACACCCCCTGCTCACGGATATGAAGTTCAGTGATAACGAGTCCTCTCTGAAATACTCGACGACAGCATCCCCAAGAGATACCGACCTTGTTGTCACACATATGTTACCTCTTACCCAGTGAGCAATTACAGCGCCAAGAATTCCCGCCTCTTCCGGAAAGGCCAGTACCCCATCTACCTCTTCCCCGTTCAAGAGCTCCAGCGCTTCGAAAGCAACTAAATCAAGAAAACCTATGTTCTTGACTATGTCCCAGATATCGCTTAGGTCTTTCACCTTGGCGAAGCTCTTTTCAAACGCGTTCTCAATTAACCTCTTTTCCCTTATTATCTGTACTAGCCTCCTAGCTGTACCCTCCTCTGGCGTCGTCAGGAAGTTCGTGTACCTCCAGAGCATCTGGTAAGGTATACCCAAAATCTCCTCAAGCTCTTTGAAAGTGTAAAAGTCCTTAAGAGCGGAGAGAAGCCTCATAGTAAGTACTTTAACATCTCGCCTTAGTGGATGAGTAGACTCTGCCGGTTCACTCATACAGACCTGTTGGTACTTAGAGAGCGGGCATAAAAGCACAGGATCTCAGTACAAAAGACCTTCCGTACGGATATCTTCGTTTTACAACCGAAGGCCTCGCCTTTCAAGACAGGGATAAAAGGAAAGCCTATAGATGATCCTCATCTCAATTAGTCTTGGTGATGGGTGTTCAGGCTCTTTGAGCCTAGGGCGATGATGGTTGGAGCACCCATAGCCCCGAGCCCCGGGATGGGTAGGGGTAATGGGCAGGAGGCCCGGCCCGGATCGAGCCCTCAGGGAGGGGATGTAGCCCCGAACCTCCCCACCCTAGTGGAACCCCCGCCCTTCAGGGCGAGGGCTCTCTAGGGATCTTGCGGGTAGTCCTTTAGGATGAGGAGTCCAGCACGGGGCGCGGATGCGTTGAATCCTTATATACTTGCCTTACCTCATAGATCTAAGGTGTGATGTGAGTATGTCAGTGCCGGCTAAGACTGTGGGTATAATTTTGGGTTATAGGAGGGGTTCGGGTAGGCAATACGTGGACCAAGTTTACGTAAAAGTCATTACTCCAGTTGAGAACGTACACTCCCTAGTAGGTCGTAAGGTTGAGGCAAGCGACATCTACGGGAATAGGTACCTAGGAAAAATAGTAAAGGTTCACGGTTCGGGAAAGAACAGTGTGGTTATTGCAGCCTTTAGTAGAAACATTCCTGGTCAACTAATAGGAAGTGAAGTAGTAATTTCCTAGCATGAGTATATAACTGCCCTGACCGCGAGCTCTAGTAACTGCCTATCGTAGCCGGCAAATAATATGGAATTCGAGTAAGGGATCTCGTACAGCACCCCTCTATCACCTATATACGCCATGGTTTTTATGTAGTGCTTTAAAACAGTGTCGTCGACCTTAGCTACGTTAAGGCAGATGAAGTTAGCCGTATTAAGACCGTAGAGAACTGGATGGCTCCTCCATAGAGTACGCAAGATCCCGCATACTACTGTCCCCTCCACTTCTTCGAAGGTACTTAGATCGGCAACCACGGGATTTAAGGAGGTCTTGACGAGCTCGCTGAGACTTCCTCCGCAGAGGATGGAGCAACGACCATACGTGCCTAACTCCCCGAAAACTTCCTCCAGTGACTCTGCTATAGGGCATTCCTTGCCTTTCCGTGTCAGGGAATTTTTTGAGGGTATAGCCTTTCCATCTATCCAGGCGTCCTCAGCCACGGTAAAACCTTGCCCATCAAAGTGGCATGATTCCGATGCCTCCGGGTTGAGGACTATAGAGGATGGTGGAACGGCTAGCTGTGTGACCCTCTTATTAGGTCCCCAAACAGTAACTATGGACGGCTTCGTTACAAATATAGCCTTATCTAGTGCGTTGCATCTAAGAAGTTCCTTTACAGCTTCCGCGATGCTCCATCCTAGCCCCGCCAGGTACACCACGAAACCGGCCCTAACCCTCAGATTTCGTCACCTGCCGGATAAAAACCTTGAAGGAGAAATATACCTACGCCCTCTACTCGCCTTGAACGTTCCCCGCAAGGTGGAATGCTATCTAACTATAAACACTGAGATAGGTACATTAACTGCCACTGAAAGCGCCACCGAACCTACAACTAGGTCTGGGTTCACTGTCCGACCCCTAGCTGATATTACCACAAGGTCGTAACCTCCTTTCGATACCTCCTCTATTATTGCTGTAGCGGTTGAAGTTGTCGGACTAACCTTACTTACTTTAACTTCGATGCTTACCCCAGATTTCTTAGAGATCGATGCCACTACCTCAGACACTTTCTCAATGGATGTTATGGTCCCATCATCAACTATTAAAGCTACTATAGAAGAACCGTATCTCTTAGCAAAATCTATTGCAACGCTGAGAGCCTTAACGCTGTGACTTGAGCCGTCGAAGGGAACCATTATTCTCCTAAACATGAAGCTAACCTCATAAGTTGGCTCTCTCACATACATCCGACCACACCAAGCAATACTTTGAAACAGCGATAAAAAGCTAACATATCTACAGCTGAAAGCCTCACCCTTTATGGCGGAAGTGGTGGGAAACATATAAGCTCTACATCAAGATATTGCTGTGGTTATCCCTAAGCACCGAGATTTTGAGAATAAACACGAGGGAAAGCCACCCTAATGGAGAGACCTCTGACCGCCTCAACCGTCCAGCAGATAATATATAGCGCGAACAGATGTGAGAAGAGATGAGCCCCTAAAGGGCGGGGAAGGATCAGATATACTCAGAGTTTTCAGTCCATGGGAGTAACATCACTAGTCAGTTCCTTCCGGATGCATCATCCGCAAGTAATATCTGTTCCCACCTTAAAAATTGAGTATCTCCTGTTACCGCACGAACTTCGACAGCTCTTCACTTTTAGGAATTCTTGCCGTATCTATGTTGCTGTTCTTGGAAAAAGCAAGACTGTTTAACAACTTTCGCCCTTTAGAGTGAGGTCCCACACCACTAGAGCCTAGATAGCTAAGGAAATCCGGCTCGTTCTACAGGACGCTCAGGAGATTTGACGCTTAGGAGATTTTAGTGAGTGTACCAGCCCACTAACTAGAATTATTAAGAGCAACACGTTCCTTACAGCGGCTACCCACTGGACGGGTGAGTCTATTCCCCATGGGTTCGACCTGACCTCTATTGGGATCCCGATATTGCTCAAGAACGCCCTCAGATCTTTGTCCAAAAAGAAGAGGGCCATTATGAAGAAGTTAGCTGTGTCAGCTATAACATACATTTCTAGGTTTGGTCTGGAGCTTAGAAAAGCTACCACAAATGGCGAGACCATCAATACCATCTGCGGCGAGAAGACGTAGTTAAGGGTCACAGCCCCAATTATGGAATACGTAGCTAGCTCGTAAATCTTAGAGTTATCGGTTTTGCCCGTGTTGCGGTAGACAGCTACTGCTAGGGCTACTGCTAATAGTGAGATGGCTAGGATAGTCAGCGTTCGATGTATGGGATCTAAGACGTTATGTACAAAAATTAGGTAAAGGCAGTTCTCGCAGTACCAGCTTGAGTGATGAGATATAAAGTCCCAGAATCCTGTTGGAGCCGCAACTAGGAGTATGATATATGGGAGAGCTCCAGCTAAGAAGAGTGATAACAGAAAGCTAAGTAATTCCCTGCTTCCAGCCTTACCCAACGATTTCAGTAGTAGGTATACAAATAACACATACGCTATCGATGCTGTCATAACTTTTGTAGCTATGGAGAGTCCCAATAGAAGCCCTGAAGCGAAGTACCTCCTCCTTTGGAACATGAATAAGGAGGCAAATGCTAGGGAAGCGCAGATGATGTCCCAGTTGTATGTGGAGTAAAGAATTGTTGATGGAAGCAAAAGCCAGAGGAGGGCTGCTTCTACTGAGTTAGCAGAAGATATGAAGAGAGAGGTTGCTGAAAGAGAAATAATCAGTGGAATTACGCTTATAATGTAGTGTATCTTGGCGACTTCGCTCAAAAACGTTGCAGGATTAAATCCCTCAGGGCTCGGACCACCCGGTGATAACCTTATAGAGGAGCATGTGGAGATGTACCACAGCAGGGCTACTAGTGGGGGATACTCGAACATGTAGTCCACGTAGGGGAGTGGACATACGCGTTCTCCTCTTGACAGAGAATATATGGGATCTGTGTTATACCAATACCTATCCCTGTGGTCTGAACCCTGCATAAATCTCGGGTAGAAAACCCCGTACACTATATCGCTATATTTCAACCCCAAATTTCCCATAGGCGGTGGGACTTGAGGCAAGTGCATGTAGGCAGACAGAATACCGACTAATATAGAGACAAGTATAAGTACACCCACATCCCTACCTCTCAACCTATCTATGTTCATCACCCTCTATCGTTTGTCCCCTAGATGCTCATCCTCATCAGTTCATGTCTACTCATTGCATCTAAGGACCTCCACCTCGTCCACAGGTTTTTGGTGTCCCTGCGGGGTCATGGGCGGCCGTCGAACCCGAGAGCCGGCCCCCATCTACCTTCAACCACCTAGGCTTAGAGCAGGGCTCCCATCACCTAGGGGGTCCAGGAAGTAGAACAGGACCAGAGCCTATAAATCTATCTCCTAAACATTAACCACGAAACAATCCTAGCTGCCCAGTTTCAGGGGTTCAGCTCTCATGTAGGTTCATATAATTTGATGCGCTTTCATCGCCTCATTTCTTTTCCCCGCATCCCACTCAGGCTTAGGGGCACCACGAAAACCCGTTTCCGACCTTTCCTTGTCTCGATGAGTGTGAGATCCCCTAGGATAAGGGCTAGGTCTTACCCTAATGTCCTTGTTCAGGTTTAGTGACTCTCAGGGATTGGAGATAGATATTAGGCTCTCTCCTCGCGGAAGAACTCTTTTCCCAAAGCCTTAGGGTCAGCGAAGACTCTGCCTCTTTTAGGAAGGATAGACACGAGAGCCATTACAGCTATGGATACTGCGTATGGGATGGCTGTTGAGACCTCTACAGGCAGGCTCATGCTCTGTAAGTGCGGCGAGAGTACATATAACGACGAGAAGAAAACGGAGACCGGTGCTACAAGTAGCGGAAACCTCCACCCAGCTATCGATATAGCGTAAGCAAGCCAACCGTGGTTAAGTCCCTGACCCTGGGACCATCCACCGATCCTCCACAACGTGAATAGAGCCCCTCCTAGACCTATGAGCGATCCCCCCAAAAGCCCTGAGAGGAACCTTATGTAAACCACGTTTGCACCGACCTGGCTAGCTATTCTAGGATCCTCTCCAACAGCCCTAATAAATACCCCTAGCTTGAGCTTGTAGAGTAGAAAATGTGTAAAGAAGACTGCGGCTACTGTGAGCGTGTACGCGAAGATGGAGCTTTCGATGGTGGTACCTATGTAGTCTGTCCTAACTCTGTGGGTGCTGAAAAAGATCCTCCCGATGTTGCCTACTATAGCTCCTAATCCGTAACCTGCAAACATGAAGGACAGACCTATGGCTCCTTGGCTCACAGGTAAGACGGTGCTTATCGAAGTAAAAATGGAGTACGCTATGGCGGCAGTCAGTGCTGTAAGAACTACGGAGATGCAGGTAGCTAGGGCTCCAGGGCCTAAGTATTGAGAAAGGAGGATAGCGTAAGTATACGACATCGCGGAGCTTAGAACGAAGAATCCGTCGATCGCTATATTGAGAATACCTGACCTCTCGATTAGTAAGTTCCCTAGAGCAACTAGCGTGTAGACGATATATGCCGGCGCTAAAGATGTGATAAACCAGCTCAGAACTTCGATCATGCTTTAATCACCAGCTTAACTGTGTATTCCTTCAATACCCTAACTATCGTGTAGACTATGAGAGTAACCCCAATGAGAACCAGAGAGATGGCATAAGCAGACAGCCCCGGTGGTAGCAATCCTTTTAAAAGCATCTGCATCCTATAGCCAAAGCTATTTAGAGATGCCACGATTAAGGCAGAGGCTAGAACGTACCGTATGTCTCTGAAGGATAACCAAGCAACTAAAATCGCCGTATAACCGTAAAAACCGGTCTTTCCGTCACCTATGTTATAAGGTAACCGATAGTCGTAGCCTAAGAGCCTTAATGATCCTGCTAATCCCACTACGAAGCCGCTGAGGGCGGCCGTTAGGAGCGTTATGACTCTATCATCGTAACCAGAAGACCTGAGCGCTACTGGGTTCGTACCTAGAAACTTTACTTTAAGCCCGAGCTTCGTGTGCTCTAGGAATATATACGCGATGATTATGATCAAAGCTACTGCGGCGAGAACCTCATATCTCAACATCTCTAAACCTGGTATGACTGTTAACCGTGCCGATTCCGGTATCAGGTCAGTCCTTATGTAGCCATACGTATACCTACCCTTCCAGGGACCTGCTGTCAAATAATCAGAAATGTTGTAAGCTATGTAATTCATCAAGAGTAGAACCGGTACCTCCGTGACTTTAGCGTACGCTTTAAGCATCCCAGGTATTAGAGACCAAGCTGCTCCAAGTAACCCTCCGAAGACTACCACCACGACCTTTGATAGCGCAGTGAGTAGCGCATTGTCCTGGGTGAAGACCGAACTTAAAGGTGAAAACATTGTGAGAAAGATAGCTCCCAGCATACCCATCACATATTGCCCCTCAGCCCCAACGTTCCAGAAAGAACCGTAGAAACCTATTGTTATAGCCGTCCCAATTATCGCTAAGAAAACCAAGGGCTCTAAGAGCCCTGTATAGGAAACAATAGTCTGATAAAACGTTCCAAAGAAGCTAACTATATCTATACCCATCGTTGCCCATATAATCACACACGATATTAGAAGGCCTAACACCAAGGATCCTAATATGACGATTGGGGTCGACGTGAGCACGTTCTGCTTTGTGCGCCTAATAACTACAAAGCCTACTTTAACCAACTACATCACCATAAGCTTCTCTACAGTATCCCTTTCGACACCTTCTCTCTCGAATAGCCCAACTATCTTACCTGAGCTTATTACGGCTATTCTGTCACTTACTGCTAGTACCTCATCAAGACTCTCGCTAATATAGACCACCGTGATGTTATCGCGCCTCGCAAGCGTCCTTATAGTGCTGAGGAACATCTCCGAGAACATCTCGTCAAGAGATCTCGTAGCATTGTAGGCGACAAGCATCTTCTTTGAAAGCTCGAGCTCCCTCGCTACAGCAAGCCTCATCACGTTACCCCCTGACAGAACCTTCACGAGGGTTTTCGGTGAAGCTACTGAAATCCCGTAGGTACTCACGAACTCCCTTACCTTCGCGGCTAGAGAACTCCACCGAATAAAGAAGTTATTGCTAGAAGTTATTGCTACGTTCTCAACTAAGCTAAGATCCCCGGAAAAACTGTAGTGTAGAGGGGCCTCAGGTATGAAGCCTACACCAGCTGCTCTTATGGCTTTAGTCCCCCTATTAGTAACTTCAACTCCGTCTAGGTAGTAATGACCTCTTTTAACGTCCCTAAGGCCAACTAGGACCTCAGCCAACTCCTTTTGACCGTTACCTGAGATACCCGCTACACCTAAGACTTCCCCTCGTCCGACCCTCAACGTCACCCCTCTCAGAGCCACGTTACCAGTATCGTCGTTAGCCCAGATATCGTCTAACCGTACTAGCTCCATTTTCTCTTTTCCAACATTAGCTGAAGTTGAGTTCCCCGGATACTCTTTCCTACTAGGGAAAACTCGTTCGCCGAACATGAGCCTTCTTATCATGTCCGCGTTAAGTTCCTTCCTCTCTAAAGTTCTTACCACCATCCCCGAGCGCAACACAGTTACTCTATCAGCTACATCAACTGCCTCACCGATCTTATGCGTTATTAGGACGATGGTCTTTCCTTCATCTTTTATATGTCGCATATACCTGTAGAAAGACTCTCTTACCACTTTTGGCAGGTAGGTAGTTACTTCGTCGACGATCAGTATTTTAACACCTAAGATGGATGCCTTTGCCAGCTCCACTATCTGTTTCTGTGTATAGCTAAGTCTGGAGGCCTCAGCGTCAGGGTCTATTCGATAACCTAGCTTGGAGACTTCCTCCTCTATTGTCTCCCTTATCCTACCTACCTTCGTTAGTAATCCGCAGGACTTGAGTACTAGAAGTATGTTTTCAGTCACTGTCAGGTTCTCAATCAGGCTAGGAGCTTGGGGGATGTAGAAAATGCCGTACCTGATAGCGTCTGCCGGGCTCGTGAACCTTACTGGTTTACCCTGAACTTCGATAGCGCCGCTATCCGGCGAATATATGCCTGCAATTACCTTAGCCAGAGTTGACTTTCCAGAACCATTCTCCCCAAGAAGGGAGTGTATTTCCCCAGAATAAAGCTCTAGGGAGACCCCGCCCAGGGCCGTAACTCCTGGGAACTTCTTAACGATATTTGAGACGCGAAGAACTATTTGACTATGATTAGGTAAAAAACTCATTTAGGTTCACTCCTTACCTAGTACCCAAGTACTTTACCCAGCTCACAAACCAATCCATATTCCATAGATCGTCGTGACCTAACCTCTTACCAGCAGTAACGGATACGGTTGTTGCTTTCTTGCAGTACCCGCTAAATGCTTTGTCCCCTGTGTAGAGACACCAACCATCTAAAGGTCCGGTAAACGGGTCGAAAATTGCCGAGATCAGGTACTTCTTTTCTTTGCCTCCTATGTCTATGTATGTTACGTTCTCTAGTTTATGGGTCAAGGCTGAGAATTGGAGTGGCTGTAGAAGAGTGGCGTACTTCATCTGCTCGTATCTCCTAATCACGAGATCGTAGACTGAGAGCTTCTCTCCTGTTAGCTTGTCCTTCACACTTATACTCTTGAGTTCTGGGACGAACTTAGGGTTAACCATCATCACTGTCCCATTCTCAAAGACGTGAGCTCCAAGCTCGACAGCCCCGCTGTTAAGGAGATACCAGTAATCAACATTATTAAGGTTTGTCGGGTTTAGGATGCCGCTCTTTATCTTAACTAGTATATCAGCGTATATTACCTCCCACCTCACGAGCTGACCTGAAACTACGACGTCCGGACCGTACTCGTACATAGGTCCATAATGGCTGAAGACGTATACCTGTTTCCCTTTCTTGTATAGCTCCTGTGCGTACTCGACTACAGCTGAAGTATCCTCAGTGAATGCTAGAACATCCACACCCATCACATCGACTAGGTACCTTGCAGCATCAACAGCCTTATCGGGCGCGACCCAGCCTCCTATCTCAGCAACGTACACCTCTATGTTCTTACCTAGTTGTTCTCCAACTTCCTTAGCACCTATAGCGAAGGCGTTTATGTGCCTTATCACTTCAGGAATGGTGAAAGCCGCTACGTACCCTATCTTACCGGTCTTGGTTAGAGCACCAGCCATAAGTCCGTTCAAGTAGTAGACCTGGTACAGATCTGCGAAGTAGGTACCTAGGTTCTCCTTCCTCATATATCCGCTACAATGGAAGAACATGACGTTAGGATATTTCTTCGCGGCCTCGTAGGTCTTCTCCATGAACTCGAAAGACGTTGTGAAGATCACTGAGTACCCTGCTCTAACAAGTTCGTCTACACGTGACAGGAGATCTGCCTCGCTTACGCTCTCGTAGTACGTGGTCTCTAACCACGGACTGAACAACTTCTCAACAACTCTCCTTCCTAGATCATGCATGTAGGACCATCCTAAATCACCTATAGGTCCAACGTATATCCAGGCAGCCTTGATCTTCTCGGGAGGTGCTGTAGATGGTGCTACAGTAGTAGTGACTGTGCTGACGCTAGTCACTGTTCGGACGGTTGTTGCGCCGGCCGGTACTGTAACCGTGGCAGGGGGTGCCGCACTGCCACTACCTATGAAGTATCCAGCTATCCCAGCCACTATGACTGCTACGACTAGTATTGCGTAGAGTGTTTCCTGTTTAGGCATGCGTTACCCCAAACTGACTTTGTTGTAAACCTTATAAAACTTTTCGGTTCTAATTGGTCAAAGCAATAAGCCGTTTTAACGAAGATCATGTTAAAAAGTTGCTAGCTTCCTGGGGCCATGAGGGTCTTCCACCTCATGATCACCAGGTTCTCCTCTAACGCGCGCAGGTTTATTGCTTTCTTGGGGCAAGCAATCTCGCAGCCCTTGCAATAGATGCACTTGCTTTCAGCTACCTCAAGCCGGGATACGGCTACTCGGAAGACCCCGGCGGGGCAGAGCTGCTCACACAACCCGCATAAGTTGCAGCTCTCCGAGATTTCAATCTTTACCTTCAACCTGCTTTAACCTTCCATACTGCTCTATCTTAGACCTAATGAGAGCAGCTAGCTTTTCTATATCAACGGATTTAACACCTGAGCTTGTAACTGCGTAAGGTATCCAGAACGGGTTTGTTGGAGCTCCTCTTAGTTTCTTTACTAGCAGTTCCTTGAGAGGTATCCCAATACTCCTCAAGTCTTCATTTATTCTAGTATAAATGACCCCATCAAATAAGTGCTCTATGTTCTTTTCAAGCTCTATTAACTCCTCCGTGTCGGTGTGCAGTACTTGGAAACTTATGACGCCTCTAGACTTAGAGATGTGTGCCCTAACAGATTTGATGAGCATCACTATCTTGGTAATATCGTGGAAGTAAAAGAAGTCGTTCAGTGAGTCTATTATGATGATGCCGGAATCCTTGATCTTGAGTTCCTCTACTGAGCCTATCACTGTGTAGATGAATTCATCTATCTTCTGAATGTTGATTCCTTTTTTGGAGTATGACGACTCCAGGTACCTTCCAGTAGTGTAGCTGTACCCATCTATAATGTAGAGCAGCCCCTTAGAGTAGAAGTCCTTGCTGGGCCAGCCGAAACTTTCCAACTGTTCTATGAAGGACTCTGGTGAGTCATCTAAGGCTACGTAGATGCAGTTCTCACCTCTAGCCATGAAGTTGGCCGCTATATGTGCTATCAGCGCTGACTTACCAGTTCCAGATTCACCAGCTATAAGCACTGAGGACGAACGCGGAATTCCCTCAGGAGCTCCTAAATCGAGAGGATCTATCCCCGTAGGAACTTTAATAGTGGGCAGACTTCACACCGTATATCTTGTCTCTAGCAGTACTTAAATTCTACTTAAACACTTCGGCCTGGAGAGCTAACCCAGCGTACCATTTCTAACCTTCTCTAGTTTTTCTGACCTATTTATTAGGTTTCCTGACCTCCATCCTCACCCTAAAGAAAGGGGCCTTCAGCTGTAAAGTCCTGTGAAGCCCGAATCCTCGGCTCTCGCACTATATTAGCTTTTCTGAGCTCTGCTGTGAGGGTACAGAAAGGTTGAACGTTCTGTTTGTGGCAGGTCCAGCCGGTTCCGGGAAGTCGATGCTCACATCAACTCTAGCTCTATGGCTCGAGAGGTTGGAGTATGGTGTGTGCAAGGTTAATCTAGATCCTGCTGCGGAGCTTCTGCCTTATGTTCCGGATGTTGACGCTAGGAGGTACGTAAATGCCCGGGAACTGATGATTAAAAGGGGGCTAGGACCCAACGGGGCCTTACTTGCCAGCATGGATGAACTACTTAACTACGTTGTGGATATCAAGACGGAGATAGAGGAAATTAACGCTGATTACGTATTAGTGGATCTTCCAGGGCAGTTGGAGGTCGTAGCTTTCAGACCTCTAGGACCCCGCCTACTTCACGAACTATCTGAAGAGAGTAGGGCAGCGGTGATTTTCCTTATAGACTCGAGGCTCGTATCGAGGATTTACTCTGCCTACTCACTCTTACTGCTTGCTCTCTCAACAATGTATAGGCTGACCTTACCCATGGTTCTAGCACTAAACAAAATAGACCTAGTAGTTAACATATCAGAGTACAGCGGAGAGAAACTCTATAAAAAGATTTACGAAACTGTACCCATTTACAAGTTGCTAATGGAGGAGTCAGAGTGTCCGTCCCTTGTTTCAGGTGAGACATTCCTAGATACATCTATCTCCTTACAGCTTTGCCAGTTCTTTAGGCAGTTCATTAAGGCACCTATACCTATCTCAGCTCGCGAGGCTATAGGTCTAGACGATCTAATAGCCGAACTAGAGAACGTTCTATCCGCATACAAAGAAGGCTGATCGCTTCCCACACGAGAAGAAATTTTCACATATGGTCGACAGCAGTTTCAATCCAGTGAAAACTCTGCTGCCTTCCATTATCTAATAGCTTCAACAAGCATATTTTAGGTTTCATGTGGGTTTGTGCCGGTCTGACGTTGCTGAACACTTACAAGTCCAACTCAGCGGCTTTGCCTGCCATCAGTGAGCGCCTTCTAATACTCTGGGAACCCGATATATGAAGCCCTCGGGGGCGGCCATGAACACCCTAAGGCGGATGAGGTCCCAAGAAGCGATGTGAGGGGAAAGAAGGCGAGGTAATGAAACATCAGGCTATGTGAACCCATGTAGGAGCTGAATTCCAGCAGTACACTACTAGTAGCTGCTAGTTAGTTTCAATTATGTCTCCCAGAGCAAGTATCACTTCTATCTGAAGGCATACCAGGTATTACATCCGAACACGTGATGGGAGTGTAAATGGAGTGCCCGTATTGCGGGTCTGTCAACAGCTTGGTCTGGGATGTGAGTAGGGGTGTAGTGGTATGCTCTGAGTGTGGCACTGTTTTAGATTTGATATATGTCAGTTACGGTAATCCTGAATATGAGCATGAGAATCCTAAGAGCATGAACGTGCACACCTTTAAGAAGACAAAGAAGCTTACTGAGGCATCGCTTAAATACCTAGAGATACTTAAAGAAATAAAGTACAACCCTATGCTATTCATAGATAGTCACTCCTTCAGTAGGTACCTAGTCTTAGGGAAGAGAGTTAAGGTTGTGAAGAGGAGAGCGGAGTTACCAAAGAACGAGGTCTTAGAGGCTATAGTCTCACTTATGTCTAAATATCCAAAACTATGCTCTAGAACTGACAGAGCTAAGTATGCTATAGCTACTATAGCTTACACACTGGTTACTGAAGGAGGTATAGATCCTTCCAAACTGTCCAAAGAACTTGGAATCAGCAAGACACATGTTAGAAGGTTGATGAGAGTGGTTAGCGAATCACGAAGGTTTCTAAGTGAGGTGCGAAGATTAGTACCAACATCCTTAACTACGCCAATACCGCGCTGAACCCGTTCAAACATTACTAATACCTCATCGTTGTTTGTCTTTTCTTGGTTTAGATATGGTCGCTGTCCTTCATTTATGCTTTCGAGCTCCCCACTACCTACCTCTCAACGGTCTCCCCAAGCCCCCTCGCCGCAGTAGCTCACCGCTAGTTGCCTAGTGATCCATAACCCCACAAATCTCAGAAACCCCGAGATCACGTAAGGTATGTAAGCTGTGGGGGTCTATGGGCATGTGAACCTAGCAGGGACATCAAGCTCTGGCGTGCATTATAGAATCACGCTGAGGTACGGACTAGATAAGCACACAGCATCATACCTAATAGCACTAAGAGAACTAAAACATCAGTAAACACGAACACTACAAAGTGGATATGAAGATCGAAAACCCAGAGAGCTACTTATCGCAGCTCGCGGCCATCGTGAAACTGCTTTGGTTTTCATATAGGTTTACTAAGGGCTGGTGCTGCCATCATGTTGTTGAGCTATCCCGTGAGGGGTGAAGAGCCCGCGTTGGTTGAGGCCCTTAAGATGAGGGCTCTCCCCGAGGGTAGCTCCAAGGGGCACTCAAGATGTGGGGTCTTCGGGGTGGCCCCGAACGCCCTAAGGCGGATGCAGCCCTAAGGAGCGATGCGGGGGAACGAAGATGAAGCTATGACATGAGAGCTGAACCCCTACACTTTGCCCAGATATGCACCAGTGGGTACTAAGTGCTTACGAGTTTTCTTTAGCTTATAGGCTGGCTACTGGTTCTGTCTATGGTGTCGATTTAGGTGGTTCACGTAAAGCCGGGAGATCTAGTTAGGGTAGTTACTAAGAGTGGTATTATATTGGAGGGGGTGGTGATGCCCTCCACGGAATTTACATCGCGTGGTTTTATAGTGCTTAAGCTCTCGAATGGGTACAATATCGGTGTTTCCCTAGATAGTGCTAAAGTAGAGATCCTCGCGGAAAGCTACTTGAAGCTAGAGACTTCTGAGGTTCCGCAAGGGGTTACTGTCATGAAGGGTGACGGCAACATGAGAATAGCTTTTGTTAGTACTGGAGGAACTATAGTGAGCAAGGTTGAGTACGAGACCGGGGCGGTAAAACCTGCATTAAGCGCTAGCGATCTCATAGAGTTCGTGCCAGAGCTCAAGGAGATGACCGCGGAACTCATAGTCTCAGACTTCATGAGAAAGTTTAGCGAGAACATGACTCCCGAGGATTGGAGCAAGATCTCTGGGGAGGTCGGTAAGTATCTCGCTTCAGGGTCCGACGGAGTTATAGTGGCTCACGGTACTGACACGATGGCCTACACGGCAGCGGCCTTAGCATTCTCTTTAAGGAATCTGGGTAATCCGGTAGTTATGGTAGGAGCGCAGAGAAGCAGCGATAGACCTAGTACAGATGCTCTACATAACTTGAGGGCATGCCCTCTAGTAATTAGGGACGCACCTTTTGCTGAGGTAGTCATAGCCATGCACGGAAGTAGCGATGATCAATATGTCCTAGTTCATAGGGGAGTGAGGGTCCGAAAGATGCATTCAAGCAGGCGAGATGCGTTCCAGTCTATTAACGATATTCCCCTAGCTAAAGTATATGTTAGAGAGGGAAAGCTCAAGCTGATAAACAAGTACTACATCCCTAGGAGTAGAAGCGCTGATATAGTTGTGATGAACCGGTTCAGCGATAAGGTTTCCCTCGTTAAGTATTACCCAGGGATGAATTGCGAGGTAATTGACTACTTAGTCGACAGAAACTATAAGGGGGTAGTCATTGAGGGTACTGGGTTAGGTCATGTTAGGGATGAGTGCATTGAAAGCATTAGGAGGGCTACTGAGTCAGGGACTATAGTTGCCATGTCTACGCAGACAGTGTTTGGTCGTGTAGACTTAAACGTTTATACAACCGGCAGAAAGCTCCTCAAGGCTGGTGTAGTGTCTTTAGATGATATGCTAGCTGAGGTAGCTTTCGTCAAGCTTTCTTGGCTCCTCGGTAACTACCCTGGGGAGGAACCCAGTAAAATAGCCTCTAAGCTAGTCACGAATTTCGTCAACGAGATAGGGGGTACTCAAAGCTTCGAATCTTTCCCGAGGTGGTACCATGGAGATTGATTACAAAAGTGTAGGGCTCAAGGTAGGACTGGAGATACACCAGCAGCTTGACAGCAGGTCTAAGCTATTCTGCGGTTGCCCTACGAGACTGGCACCGGAAGGTAGTAGATACTATGAGGTTGCTCGGTGCTTGTGGCTAACTAAGTCTGAGCTGGGCGAACTCGATCCAGCGGCCGCTTACGAGGTCTCTAAAGGTAGGATGACAGTCTATAAGGTCCCAGAAGGACATGCCTGTCTCGTTGAACTAGATGAGGAGCCTCCGCACGATGTGAACAGGGAAGCCCTTGTGATAGCCCTTGCCATAGCTAAGGCACTAAATGCTCAGCCGGTTGACGAGGTGTATTTCATGAGAAAGATAGTTGTAGATGGTTCAAATACGTCTGGCTTTCAGAGGACAGCCATTATAGCTCTCGGGGGCTATGTCGAGGATGAGGAGGGAGTAGTTAGAATTCAGACAATAGCGCTTGAAGAGGATGCTGCTAGGAAGGTAGATGAAGGTCCTGGCTACGTTGTTTACAACCTAGATAGGTTGGGCATACCTCTGATAGAGATAAGTACGGCACCAGATATTGCCAGCCCGGATCAGGCCCTCAGGGTGGCATACAAGATAGGTCTGACAATGAGGTTGAGTGGGAGGGTGAAAAGAGGTATTGGCACTATTAGGCAGGATCTGAACGTATCGATAGTAGGAGGAGAGAGAATAGAGATTAAGGGGGTGGATAAGTTAGAGTTGATACCTAAGGTAATAAAATATGAGGTCATGAGGCAGATTTCGTTACTTAAAATAAGAGACGAGCTCCATCGAAGAGGCTTGAGATCCGAGGACGTACCTGATAAGTTCCTCGACGTAACGGATGTACTGAGGAGCAGTAAAAGTCGGATCGTAAGAGCTAGCATCGAGAAAGGGATGAGAGTGTACGTGCTACCTTTACCCGGCTTCAAGGGGGTTCTAGCCATAGAAGTGTCCCCCGGAAGGAGGTTCGGCACGGAGCTCTCCGATTATGCAAAAGCTTGGGGGGGTGTGGGAGGCATAATACACAGCGACGAACTTCCAGCTTATGGCATCTCTGAGAGCGAGGTCTTAGGGATTTACGATCACTTAGGACTCGATAAAGATAGGGACGCCTTCATACTCATAATCAGCGACCTCGAGAAGGCTGAAAGAGCCTTCAAGGCCGTTGTCGAGAGGTTGAGATACGCGTTTATCGGGGTTCCTAGGGAAACTCGGGGAGCGAACCCAGATGGTACTACCAGGTATCTACGTCCACAACCGGGGGCTGCTAGGATGTATCCTGAGACAGATATACGTCCCGTAAGGATAGATGAAAGCATTCTACAGGAGGTAGAGAAGCTGCGTATACCTAGACCTGAGGAAGTTCTTAAGATCCTTATCGAAGACCACGGACTCTCGCGTGATCTGGCGTCTCAGCTGATGCGAGATCCCTCATTTCATCTCTACTTAGACTTAGTTGAGGAACTGAGGGGTGTAACTAGTCCGCAAATAATAGCATCGACTTTAGTTGTAACTATTAAGTCTCTAAAGAGAGAAGGCGTAGATGTCGACAGGGTGGACTACGCAGCTCTCTCTAAGGTGCTTGAGGCTGTAGGTATGAGTAGGATCGCCAAGGAGGCCATTCCAGACATCATTAAAGCTATAGCTCTGGGTTCGAAGGTTGACGATGTATTAAACTCCTTCAAGACACTGAGCATAGAGGAGCTTGAAAAAATAGTTGACGAGGTAATATCGTCGAATATTGACGCGATAAGAGCGAGAGGACCTGACAAATCTGTAAGTCTAGTGATGGGCAAGGTTATGTCTTTAGTGAGAGGTAAGGTGGATGGGGCTCTTGTAAGTGCTGTTGTAAGGAAAAAACTTGCTGGGCTATTTACTACTTCCTGATAACTCCAGACTCACTAGAGAACTAACCTCCTCCCCGCCCTAAATGGCGAGGCTTTCAGCTGTAAACATCTAGGGGCATGGGAGGTGATGAGACTCCGTGCTCAACTTCCTTCACGCGCTCGAAATGTAGGATTCCATCGTGGGTGATGTTCTTAGCTTAAAAACTTGCTGCTGTGCACTATTTTTGGGTAAGGCTGAGTATGGGTAAGGTATATACGTCGCTAATTAAGAGGACTGCTAGAAAATTGATGGAACTCTATCCCAGCGAGGTCTCGGAAGATTTTGAGAAGAACAAAGAGCTTGTGTCTAAGTACTTGGACATAAGATCTAGGAAGCTTAGAAACCAGGTAGCTGGGTATCTGACAAGGTTGGTGAAAGCTTCGAAGGAGCCCGCTGTTCCCGTCCAAGAAACGGGAGCTCCTGATGAAAGTTAAGATAGAGGTCTACGGTTTTCTGAGGAACCTCCTAGGGTCTAATTCGGCTGAGGTAGAGGTTCGGGAAGGTTCGAGCCTCAGGGAGGTGCTCACCAAGGCACTCACATCTTTTCCGGTACTTAAAGATGCTATAGAGGAGAACGGTGAGGTACGATCATACTTCATCCTCTTCGTTAACGGAGTTGACTACCAGTTAGTTGGGGGGTATAGCTATATTGTTAAGAGTGGGGATTCCATACAGGTGCTTCCGATAAGTCATGGGGGTCTTGTCAACACCTTGGAGAGGTACCTAGAGGAGATAAACTCGGTGAGAATATTTTCGTGCCTAGTAAGCAGAGACCTTGCTGAACGCATTCTCAGCTATGTAGACTTCGTTAGTGACGAGTGCGTGGCTCAGGTACTGCCCAAGAAGCACTATTACGGCTCCCAGTATGCCGCTTTAGTGGCGTATCTCACCCTACGTGCGATGAAGCTCGGAATCAATGTAAGCAAGAAAAAATCGCTGGAGTACCTACTTTACTACTTCGGTGATAGGCAGATAAGTAACGTCCTCCGCATGCTCAAGGAAGAGAAAACAGAGGAGTACGTAGCTATATATGCCTGTACAGGTACCGCCGCAGGTTCTCCAAAAAACGTCTTCTCAGAGATAGTGGCTAGTTGCTCGAATAAGCCTGAGGACATGAAGAGACCTCCTGATGACGCATTACGTAAGCTAGTACTGGGGGTGCTTACCCTGCTCTCCTGAGTTCCACCCTCGAAAAGTTTATAAGATCCAGCAGGAGGGCTTAGTTGAGTGACCACCAATGTACGAGGAGGAATGGTGGGAGGAAGAAGAGGAGTGGTGGGAGGAGGAAGAAGAGGAAGAGGAGTGGGAGGAGGAAGAGGAGGAGTGATCCCAACTCCTCTAAACGAGGCTTTTTAGTCGTAGTTAGACATTCTCCATGTTGGATAAATGTTTTACGGGGGAGAGTCGGTGGTTAGAGTAGCGTCTGTGGAGAAAGATCTCTGTAACCCTAGAAAGTGTCAGCTTGAATGTGTTAGATTCTGCCCGATTAACAGGACCGGGAAAAAAGCTATTGAGGTTCCAGCAGACATAAACAAGGCTCTGATTTACGAGGAGGTGTGCGTAGGCTGCGGTATCTGCGTGAAGAAGTGTCCATTTCAAGCGATTACGGTCGTTAATCTTCCGGATGAACTGGAGAAGTACGTAGTTCACAGATACGGTCCAAACGCGTTCAAACTCTACGGTCTACCGATACCGCAAGAAGGTAAGGTGCTTGGTATCATAGGTAAGAACGGTATAGGTAAGACCACAGCCGTCAGGATACTTGCTGGGGAACTGGTCCCTAACTTAGGCATGCTGGACATAAAGCCGAGCTGGGAGGAGGTCTTGAAGTTCTTTAAGAGCTCAGAGCTTTACAACTACTTCTCTAAGTTGATTAACAGGAAGATTAGAGTAGTACACAAGATACAGCATGTTGACCTCATACGGACACACATTAAGGGGTATGTTGGAGAGGTACTTGGGCGGATAGATGAGAGAGGTCTCCTAGGCGAGATCAGAAAAGCGCTAAACCTAGACCCCCTAATCGATAAGAAGATCCCGACATTAAGTGGGGGAGAGCTCCAGAAGATATCTATCGCAGCTGCCTTACTAAGGGACGCGGATGTCTATGTTTTTGACGAACCTGCCAGTTACTTAGATATCAGGGAGAGGCTCAAAGTAAGTAGAGCTATAAGAAGCTACATACCTAGCCGGGCTTACGCTATCGTCGTAGAGCACGACCTAGTCATGGTAGACTACATAGCTGACTTGGTCTCCGTAGTATATGGCGAGCCCGGGGTTTACGGCATTTACTCAAAGGTCTATTCAGTTGGTTCGGGGGTTAACCATTTTCTTATCGGTTACCTACCAGCCGAAAATATGAAGATACGGTCTGAACCTCTAGTTTTTGATATGAAACCGGATCAGAGGATCGTGGAGTTAAGTCAGAAGCAGACATACCTGAGCTGGCCTGAGATGTCCAAGAAATTAGAGGGCTTCACTCTCGAAGCTGGGCAAGGTGAGCTAAGAGTAGGTGAAGTAGTCGGTGTGGTAGGTCCCAACGGCACGGGCAAAACAACATTTGCGCGCCTACTTGTGGGAGAGCTAGAGCCTGACACTGGGTATGTTCCTTTTAGGGGCTTAAGGATTTCATATAAGCCCCAGTATATCAAGGCCGAGAATTACTCTTGGGAACTTGTTGGCGAAGCACTTGAAAGCGTAGCGAAGGATGGAATAGCCTCGAGCGAGTGGTTTACGGAGGAGGTCGTTAGAAAGTTCAGGCTTCACAGACTCAAGGAGAAGAAAATAAGGGAACTTAGTGGTGGTGAGCTGCAAAAGTTCTCGGTAGCTATTGCTCTAGCTAGAGATGCTGACCTCTACGTCCTTGACGAACCATCAGCTTTTCTCGATGTTGATGAGAGGCTAGTAGTGGCGAAGGCTATAAGAAAGATAATAGAAGGTCGAAAAGCGGCGTGCATGGTCGTAGATCACGACCTGATGCTGATAGACTACGTATCCGACAGGCTAATAGTTTTTTCAGGGGAACCTGGAGTAAGAGGGCGGTGTGTGGGACCTTTAGAAGTTAGAAGAGGCATGAACACCTTACTGAAAGAACTTGAAGTTACATTTAGACGTGATGTAAAGACTGGTAGACCTAGAGTCAATAGACCTGACTCATACCTAGATAGGTACCTGAAGAGCATAGGTGAATACTACTACAGCAAGCCTGCCGAGGGCGAGACATAGGCTGTCAGAACGGTACCCTGCTGCTAATCCCAAGTTTGTCGAGGACTTCACAGAGAACGCAGATCTTCCTTCCCTGTGCTGTAGGGGCCCCACACGCAGAGCACGTTGGTAGTTCTTCGAAACCTAGCGGTCTCGATAGCAGCTCTCTTTCTATGTAGATATCTATGGCCTCAATAACTCTAAGGAGAGATCCCGGTCTTTCCTGCTCTACCTCGTACAAATAATCGCGGATCTCCGCCCTCAATGTAGGCTGGTATCTGATGTAAGGACACTCAAGCTCCTGAAACCTAAATCCTCTCATATACGCGTAAACCGATGTCTCCCACTCGTAGATTTTCCTAAGAGGTTTGACCCTCTTTACGAAGTACCTACTTAAAGTTCTGCTTAGCGGGTGATTCTGGATCAGTCTACCACTATCACCCCGAAGGATGTTCATTATGTATGTCTGAACCTCGTCATCTAAATTATGGGCTGTTAGGACCTTGTCGTATCCTTGGGACCTAGCGTAGTAGTTGATTATCCTTCTCCGGAGGACACCGCAGTAAGTACATGGGCTTATATCAAAACCTTTTAGCTTGCCTAGCTTAACAAGCTCGTCAAGGCTGTAACCGGTATATTCCTTGAACGACGTCACGTAGAGATCTATCCCATACTCTCTCGCGGTAGCCACTATCCAGTCGATGTCCTCGAATCTATTATATCCCTCAATGCCCTCAATTATGGTAACTATACCAATCTTACTTACATCATGTACCTCTTTAACTACATCGAGAAGTACATAACTATCCTTACCACCTGAGAGAGCTAACAGTATCCTATCCCCGGAACCGAACATTCTGTACTTTGACACCTCCGCGCTAAACCTACTTACGATATCCTCCTTGAAGCATTTCTCACAAAGGGCCCTCCCAGTATGTCTTTGCATGACCCTAGCATCCCTCACCCCGCAAACATCGCACTTCCTAATGTAAGTCCCCAAGTACGTTGCCGCTTGAAACATTAAAACCCACATATGAAGTTCCGGGGGCATGAAGCAACAAGTATAACCTAATAACCCAGACATTCGTTAACCGCCTGCCCTTCAATGCGGGAATTCGGTGGAGCGGGCATCATTCGATCACTTATCCGATGGACTTTCACCACGTTAGCGGGAAGAAGTTTCCGACATAATGCTTATAAAATGATTGCGATAAGCATTCGGGGACGAACCGTTGAGTACGAGCGCCAAGCCCTACGTTAAACCTCCTAGGCAAATAAGGAACAGGGGAATAGCTAGCAGGCTGAGATTAGGTCGTGGCTTCAGCGAGTGCGAGCTAAGTAGAGCCGGGCTCAGCACTGAAAAAGCAAGGAAGATGGGATTACCTTTAGATATTAGGCGTAGGTCATGCCATGAGTGGAACATCAAGATACTCAGAGAGCTTCTGTCTACGCTACCTAAAACAACATAAAATATTTCCCCAAAAACAAGGTGAGAAGTTAGCTACTTGCTGTAGCTATGCTGGATTCCTGACTCCCGCCCTGCGGCAGCTCGCTCAGCTCAACGCTCAGCGCCGGGCTCTCACTAACCTCTAGAGCTTTGTAGAGCTTTTCACCTAGTTTAGTTAGCCTGTAAACCTTGTAGTTCCCCTTAGAAATAACAAGCTCTATGATCCCTAGCTCTTCAAATACATGAAGAGCTGCTAGAACTTCATACCTAGGTAACCCTGTAGCCGCTACTACATCACCTGGGGTGAAAAGCTTCGCGTACATACTATCCAATAGTTTCTTGATCCTACTCATATTGACCCGTACTATCCCTCAGTTAAACGCAGACTTTTAAGTGGTGAGGGCAATAATTGCTACAACACCTAAACACAGAGGAGTGTTCTAGCTTAGATATCAGTGGTGTCTGCTCTACTAGGGGACTCTTTTTAAGCTCTACACATATCGGGGTGAACCATGATGTCTAAGAAACCGCTTAGGCGGGGAGTGAGCGAGCTAGTAATAATACTGGCCCTGATAGCGATAATAATACCCACAATCATGGCTGTTCAAGGCTGGCTATCGCGAAACGTAGGTGGTCTCGAGAGAGTAAATACTATGCCACCGCTCACAGGTTACGTAATTAGCCGGGCTTACTCAGGAACTTCCGAAATCATAACTATCGGATTGAGGAACCAAGGTCAGGAAACATACAATCTAAGCGAGTTCAAGGCTGTCCTCGCGGATGGTACCATAGTATCCGCGAACGAGAAAACCGGCAGCACTACGAAGGTCCTGAACCCAGGAGAGGAAAGAATATACACACTAACTGTAAATTCCGCGACTTCCAAGGTGAAAAGCATAATAATAGTAGCTAAAGAGGCAAATAGCAAAAGAACGTTGGAGGTACCTATAAACCTCGAGTAGACAAGAAGAGTAACATCGTGAACTAAGATCAGGTGTTTTTAATTGGAGACTTTATTCAGCTACAATGTAGGTCTTTCCTCCGTAAGTATCGTGCGGGATCCTAGAGGTAACTATCAGTACATAGTTAACGACGTAGAGGCTTACATGTATGAGGCAATAGCAAAGCATGTAAGTAAGGCACTCGATGCCATAAGCCCTCAAAGGAAGGTGAACATTTACGATGTAACTAAGTCTGTCCTTGAGTACCTCAAGGACTACGATCCTGAGTTAGTTGCCTACGTAGTAAATAGGGAACTGAAATACAAAAAGTTACAAGTGCTTTTAGATGATCCGTACATAGAGGACATATCTGTAGTAGGACCTGGCCCGGTGTGGGTCAGGCACAAGCTAGTCTTGGAGAGAGATCCGTCGGCAGACTACATAGAGACCAACGTAATTATTGGGACGCATGAGGAGCTTATGAGCTATATGGAGCTGATAGCTGAGAGATGTGGGAAGGTTATCAATAAGAAGATCCCGATAATGGACTTCACTTTACCTGAGGACGATGGAGCTCACCGCGTACACATAGTACTACCTGACGTAGCTCACACAGCTGGAGAGATAGTAATAAGGAAGAAAGCTCCTTATGACTTCACTGACCTAGACTCACTAGTTAAAGGCGGGGTCATGCCGGGGGCTGTAGCGGAGCTAATAAAGGTTGCGATAAGGAGAGGTGGCTCAATACTGATCCTAGGACCTCCAGGATCTGGGAAGACTACATTGCTTAAGGCAATACTATACTCTGCTATCCCTAGGTCTTGGAAGATAGCTATAATAGAGGACACCCCGGAGGTCGATGTCCCTAAGGGAGCTAGCTGGGTTAGGTACACTGTGCCGACCGATGTGTGGGGTGCTGAGAGAGGTATAGATCAGATGATTTTAGCGAAAGCAGCCCTCAGGGCGTCCGTCAGCCGTTTCATAGTGATAGGTGAGACTAGGGGGGCTGAGGCAAAGGTATTGGCTCAAGCCATGAACATGGGTCTGGGCGGTCTATGCCTACCGGCAGATCAGTTGCTGCTGGCGAAGGTAGATGGTGAATTAAGGCTACACGAAATTGGTGAGCTCGTAGAAGGAATCGTTGGGGGTACATACAGAAACGTTGAGGTACTGTCTCTCGGGCCGGACTACTCACCAACTTGGGTTCAGATAAGCTCAGCCGTGATAAAGACCGGTAATGATAGGTTCGTTAGGATCGAGGTTGAGGAAGGAGCAACACATGAAGTTCACGAAGATCACCTAGTCCTCGTTGCTGGTGAGGGTAACAGTTTCAGACTCAAGAAAGCTAAGGAGCTTGTAGCCGGGGATCTCCTAGTCGCTCTACCGAGCCTTCCCAAGGTGAAGCACTGCAGAAAGCTCATCACGTTAGGCGACGACCTTCTCAGCCTCAGTGATGAAACTGAGCAGAATCGGGGTATGTTAGGCGTAGTCGTCGATCCTTACGCTACGCAAACACCTGACGGGAGAGTACTTGGTGTGAGCGATGCTGAGTTACCTAGTACTCGTATTACTATCGAGCTTAGTAGATATTTGGGATACATAGTTGGGCTATTTGTAGGAGTTGGTAGCATAGTTAGAGACAGCTCTGGAAGGGCTACAGGGGTCCTCTTCGATGTACTTAACGATGAGGTGGCAACTAAGCTATCAGAATCGCTGAAGAACGTTAGCCAATTTGGATGCTCTATCAAGCTAACTAGGGATAACGAAGGGGGTCGTATCCATGTTTCTGTGGAGTCCTCGTTTTTAGCAAATCTGTTGCTGCGGTTGTTTAGGGGAGACAAGCGTAGAGAGTTAAAGGAAATACCTTTGGGGCTTGTGCTGGAGGCTTGCGATGATTTTAGGGCTGGGGTAATCGAAGGTCTTTGGGATTCTCTGGACCACACTAGAGGTAGCGAGGGCTTGAAGGTACGCACAAAAGATAGAAAAGTAGCTGAATCCCTAGCTTTGCTCCTTAAAACCTTCGGAGTATCAGCCTCAGTTAAGATGATCTCAAGCAAAGCCCTCGACTGTGGTTGCGAAGATCTTTTCGAGGTGAGTGTGGAGAGCGTTGGGAACAGGGAAAAACTTCTACGGATGCTCGAGTTTACTCATAGTGAAGATAAGCTTGGTGAAGATGCGGTGGACACTATCTCAAGCCAGGGACTACAGCTTCTGAAGGTTAGGAAAGTTGAGGTAGTTAGAAAGAGTAGCCTGCTATACGATATTGAGGTTCCTGAAACACATGTTTACGCTATATCAGGCTCATTAATACTTACACACAATACCACGTTCCATGCGGGGTCCCCGGAGGAGGCTATCGTAAGATTGACGTCGCCCCCTATAGACCTCACACCTCAGCAACTCTCTATGATATGGCTCTTCATTACTCTTGGCTTTAGAGAGTGTAAAGGCCTTAAAAGGGTTGTTGTGAGGGTAGACGAGCCCGTTTTAACATCCAATACTCTCATCCTCAACAACATATATAGGTACGGCGAGGAAGTAGACCTTGAAACCCTTCTTAAGAGGCTCTCTAAAGCGAGAGATCTATGAGTGGTAGTAACTGGAAGCTGGGAACTGCGACCAAGATTTTAGGTAGCTACATGGAGATAGTCAACACTTTTAGGGTGCTCTCAGGGAAGAGAAGAATACCCCCGAGTGGGTTACGTAGTTATATACTTAAGATGTCCCTAGTGCCGGCAATATCAACGACCGCTATATCCTTCCTCGTGCTTTTCTACGCAGATGGAGCACTGATTGTGATAGCACCAGTACTCGGTTGCCTCATGTTCTTCGCAGTACCTATAGCTTCCGAGCTCCTATCTTATATGGTACACACCCGAAAGCTGAAGGAAGAGCTGATGTACTTCATGGTTATTGAGGGTGTTAGCCCTGGAGATGACCTCATCAAAGACCTAGAAGAAGAATATGAAGCTATGTGTGAGTTCCTTAAGTCTCTATGCTCAGAATATAGTAGGCTGAGGCTTTTCACTAAGTTCTTCCCAGGTATACGAGGCGTTAAAGAGTATATAGCTAGGTCACCTAAAATCATGAAGAGAACTCTCCTGGAGTACATGGTAGCCCGAGAAAGCGCGAGCTTCAGCACATGGATTTACAGTAAGTTCCAGGAATCACTCAATGAACTTAAGGCAGTCTCTAAAAGAGCGTTAGAACTCGAAGTTTTCCTCAGCCTAATAGTTGTTGTCTTTAATGGTCTCACACCATCTTTGCTAGCGCTCACAACAGTGCTCGAGGGCGGGGTACCTCAATATGCTTACCCTGCCCTAGTTGTCCCAAGTGCGGTCTTAGTTCTTTCCGAGAACCTAAGTCCCAAAATACTTAAGGTATCAGCTGGGGCCGGTAAACTTCGGCTAATCTCGGTCTCAACTACCATGCTATCCATTGCTCTACTCCTACTGGGGAGTGGAGGTCTCCTAGTTGCCGGGATTTCCATGACTATTATAGGGCTGGTAACGGCGTATAAAGCTCTTCGAGCACACTCCACCTTCTTTAGCTTACCATCCATTTTAACAAACCTAAGCGAGAGACTTCCGTACACTCACGATCCAACAGGCCTTATAGAGGAGAGTTTAGGGAAGCTACGGCACTCTAGTAGCCTAGCCTCCCTATGCTACCTCATGCTGCTAAAGTCTGTAAAGCAAGGGAATGTGAACACGTCCAGGGTAATCACATTTAGGGGGGTGGTGGAAGAGCTGTTCTCCTTGGTTAGACAAGGTACGGTTGTTAGGATCCTGGTTTTGGCTACAGCTATAATGATGCCTGCTGTACTAAGTGCTTCAATAACCTTAGCATCATCTCTAGCTCCGATAACTACAGAGATCCGAGCTTATTGCCTCGCATCCTCAGTACTGTACAGCATCGTAGCGTCTATAGTAGTATTCGGGGGCTATGATAGTACGTTACTTGTCGGTGTAGTCCTACTGATACTATATCTTTTGGGTGTGACTCTGTGATAGTGCCTAGAGTGCGGAAGGTTCTCAAATCAGAGTCGATCATCGGTGAGCCAAAACCTAGCAGCGAGCTACGTTTAATCAAGAGTCTTCGTGGAGTACCGGTACTGAAGCTTGAGGACCGCGACTCGATACGGCTCTACGCATTTAATGAAAACGGTATACTTGATGTTAAAACAGTCAACACCCCAATGAAAGAGCTGAGCCTAGGGGACATATCAATCGAAGCTAGAAACAGGGAGGTAGTGATTAGGTCTGGAAAGGGGGAGTTTCGCGGTGTGGGGTTCCTCAAGCTCTTTGGGACATCAGCATACTACCTCACCTGTAGGCAAAATAATTGTCTTGCCGGCATCAGCGACCTAATCGACGGTGTGGTTAGGCTCTACCAGCTAAGGGTTGACGGCTTAAGACCTTCAGATATGGAAGCTGTAGACGTGAGTATCTGCCATGGATGCTTTTCCGTAGGCGGTAAGTTCTTTACTCTGTACGTATCCGCTCACACAGCGGAGGTGTTGCCAGGTCTCTTCAAACTCGTAGCTAGTTGCCCCGGCGGGGACTACCTTGTAGATAAGGACGGATTTCTAGTTAGAGTTAGAAAAGGCTTGCTCGATGTTCTCGGAAGGTTCAACGATGTAGTAGCAGCTACTTGTCTGAGTTATGGTCTAGCAGTAGCCGACAGGGAAGGCCTTAAGATCGTTGAGTATGGAGCATACACAACAGTTTTTCGAGACTCTATCTGCGATCTTTCCTCACACCAAGACGTAGTTGTTGCGACAAATAGATCTGGGTTAGTGAAAATAATGGCGGGCGAGAACTTCTATGCGCTAGACTCGCCGCTACTAAACACATGTGAAGCTACATCCGAAGGTACTGTATGTCTCGCAGGGAGCTACATAATCTTTCTAGACCCGCACAGCCCGAGGAAAGTGGAGGTTGTATTACACGAGGTCGGTAGTGGAAGGAAAGGCATTTTCGAACTAGTTGCTACCCCATGGTATGAAAGCTGCCACTACTCTATCGCACCCAAGATAGTGGAGGTGTTGGAGAGCACCTACAGGGATGACACACTTCACTTAACTCTTTATCCGAGAGCCCTTGGGTGGGAAGGGCGCGTAAAGCTACTTGTTGAGTGCCCAACTCACTGCTCCTCAGTTGAGGAACATGTTAGGTCAGGAAGCGTGACCCTTGAGGAAGCACTTGAAAGACAGGTAGTTGTAGTAGAGTCCGGCAAGTTAGTAAATAGCGAAGACCATAACTGCGCCGGCAAGGTTTCACTACGTATCACCAGCCTATATCCACTGCCACTAAAACTAGAAGCGAAGATCCATGGATTAGAGCACCCAGAAATTACTCTCAGCCAGGACAGGATACTCCCAGGGCATAATGAGATAAGTATCACGTTCTCAGGTAGATATCGAGGTAGAGAAAAGGTAGCTGTAGAGCTTTTCTCAGGTCTAGACCCCGCAGAGCTGGAGCAGGTGGCAACCGTATACATAGAACCTGAGCATGTTATCGAGGTCAAGCCGAAATTGAACGAGGAGATGCGTATAATGAGCTCAGAGGCTTCAACTACCATCGTATTACCGGAATCGTATTTAAAGCTCTACTGCTCAAACGGCACGGTACTTGAAGGGCTTGGTAGTATTCATGTAGAGAACTGTGAGGAGCCGGCACTACTTCAAGCAAAGAAAAACATAGATGTTGGTGGGTTCATCTTCGATGTAAACACTCTTAAGATATTTAGAGGTGTTACTGAAGAATGCGTTAGGAGCCCTGCCTCTGAAAAAATCGCGAAGGGGGGATTCTATGTTAATTGCGGTAAACTGAGGGCCTTAGCTAGTTACTTAATCTCTAGTAAGATAGAGTACGACGACTCCTATAAACTATCAATATACGTAAATTCCTCGAAAATACTTGAAAAGAAATTAGAAAGCTGGCACCTCATAGCAGGATTAATAGCCGACGTTGCTGGAACCAGCAATGTACTGGTTAGCTGGAGAAACGTGATCGAGCAGTCTATCAGGTTTGCCTCAGTAGTTGGAGGCTTACTTGGTGAGGTCGTCTATGGAAAACGAAACATACGAACTTAAGGACGGCTTCCTAGTCCGTAAGAGCAGTAGCGAGGTGTGTGTGAAGAGATTCGCTAAAGTAAGTAGCGTCAGCACAGCTGTCCAAGATCTTGATGACTACGCTGCTGTGAGGTACATCAAGGCGTACGTTAATGCTTTCAACCTAGGTTTCCCAGTGGAATTCTACACAATAATAAGACCTATCGATAGAATAAAATTCGTTAAAGACCTTGAAAAAACTATAGTGGAGAACAGTATAATCTACGAGGTTAACCCCCTCAAAGCGGACAGTAAGATCAAAGCAGAGAAAGCAAGGCTGATAAGGAGTAGAGTTATGAGGGATTCTATACAGCCCTTCGAAACGGAGGTGTATATAGCTGTTTCATCATGCGGAGAAGACCTAGACACCGCACTCGAAGGCTTGAACGTTAAGATGAGGGTCCTTCATAGCACAGTTAACTCCCTTGGGATAGAAGTAGAATACGCTGACGCGGAGAAAGTTATCTCAAGAAGTTTCCTCAATAACCTAACTAATAAAAGGAGCTTAGCTTCTAAGTTATTTGATGCTCTAAGACGAAGGCTTTTAATAGCTGACGTCGTGTCATTACCTATATTCACATTCATTCCTTTACTTGGAAGAGCGAAACCGTCTCTCAGGTCTACCGGCATAAAGCTTGGAGTGGATATAGAGAGCAGAGAAGAGATTTACTGGGATTTGAATAAGACCACGTCCCCCCATATACTAGTCATCGGTCCGTCAGGAATAGGTAAGACCACGTTCTTGAGTAAGCTGTCTATATCTCTAGGTAGAACAGGGATTAGCGTGCTGGTCCTAGATCCAAAAAACGAGTACAAAAACATATTCGAGTCTCTCGGTGTGGAGGTAGCCTACTTCTCGCTAGGTAAAAACTTGTCGATAGGTATCTCGGAGCTTTTAGGAAGCCTACGCAACATGATGGGGAATGAAGCGGCTGAGGTGTTGATAGACATTCTCTCACTACACCCTGAGCTAAGTAGGAAAGACGTGTTCCCATGTTTATACACCATGTTAAATAGAATGCCGGAAATTGGCGTCGACAGTAATGACCTTGAAGTACTTAACACACTTAAGAGACTTGCTAGGTACTGCTCTGACGACTACTCTGAGTACTCTGTTGGAAAGGTTTTGACTGCTCTATCTCTGATATCCAAAGAAGGCAGCGGGCTAATCAGCCTTCTAAGGGCAGGTAAGAAAATAAGCGTTGTGGATTTCTCAAGTGTTCTGACTGTAGATCCTCTCATGATGCCTATGATAATGAAGGTTATCTCCTCTGCTATTAAGATAGTTTCTCCGAGTCCATCGTGGGAAACTCCTAAATATATCAGGGCCATCGTAATAGATGAGGCGTGGTCCGTTCTTAGAGATGAATCTCTGAGAGTTGTTGAAGAACTTATAAGAACTGGAAGAAGCTTTGGAACCATAGTAGCGATGGCAACGCAGACAGTAAAGGATTTAACTAAAACTTTAGGGCCTCTAGTTGACAGCCTCGGTCTATTGGTAATACTCCCGTCAACGAGTAGCGATTACTGGGATGAGATTAGCAAGCTCATCAAAGTGAGCAAGGAACGTATAGAGAGAATGAGATCTCTAGGAAGAGGCTATGCCTTAGTAAGGATAGCTCCAGACCCGAGAACATTACTTGTGAAGTTAGGTCCCTAAAATTCTCCTTCCCACTATAGAGACAGCTCTAGGCCTCCTCAGAATCTAGCTACTGTTGCTGGTATTGCGCTTGGGGAAAAAGTTATAAGGCGGTACAAGCTCTTCTTCTGTGGTGCCGGGGTAGCTCAGCCAGGTAGAGCGCCGGGCTGTTAACCCGGTGGTCGGAGGTTCGAGTCCTCCCCCCGGCGCCATACCCTATATAGAGCTCTCTAGCTATGTTACAACTGAAATCCGCCATTATAGCAGGAAAAATCCAAGAAGCAAAACGCTAGAACCCAGAATAGCGAACGGACTAAAGCGCTAATTTGATATATCCAGAACGCAAGAACTAAAAAGTTTGTTACTATTAAACTACCTGACCTAGTAGTAGCAGGCTAAGCTGGGTAGTCGTCAGGAACCTTAGCTCTGAAGTACTTTCCGGTCGGGCTCTTGAACAGCCCTATCTTTACTCCCTTCCTACCCTTGGGTGCCAGAGTCCATACCTTCTCTGGGACTAGCTCTAGCTCCTGACCTGTGTGTGGATCCTTTACCTTAACAGGTGGCTTCTTGCTCATAGTATGTTCCACCGATGATACGTTGGATTATAGTGCTATTAAACATAACATAACTACTTCAGGTAGCACTCCGGGATACTCATAAACTTTATATCAAAGCTTATTTGAAACAATACAACAAAAACTTTTCCCGAAGCAGCATGTTGAGCATCCGACCGTGGGATATGTCTTGTATCAGCTGATGAAAAAAACCAAGGAAATAAAGTAGTAACCATCAGAAGCAGAGAATCTAAATCCATACAAGACTAGTCCGACCTTCTCCCCGCTATAAGTAGTGAGGGTTTCTGCTAGGGCAGGGAGGTTCAGGCTGCATCCCGAGGGTTCAACCTCAGACCTCCGGCCCATCACCCCTATCCCAAGCGGGACTCTGGTTATTGAATCGAAATCAATCATCGCCTGAGGCTCGCAAAGCATAAACACAACACCGAGGGCGATCAAACCAAGAAAGATTATTCGCTTCTCTCCATCCCTACCCTAAAAAGCGGGGCTTTCAGCTGTAATTTATGCAGGTCGAGATTTCATGATGTCCTGCTCTCAGATGAGGGACAACCTTCGAATTATGGTCTGAGGTTCCCCAAATAGCTTGGCCCTGGACTCGATCAGCTTTTTATCTACCTTTAGTTTCTTGCTTTCAATGTACCCTTTCACCCTTCTTATTGCTTCTAGGTCTTCATCCCTACCTGCCACAGCTTTTAGAACTATGTAGTCCTCAGGCCTCACCGCTTTTACCCCAGTCCCGGATATTTCGTAAGTCAGGGAATCCTTGATTATTTCTTCCGGGACGTAAAAGTCAAGCATATTCTCGTAGAAATCTACAACCACTTCCTCACCTTCCACAAAACAGGTTATGTTAGGTGTCCCAAGCCATGTTGAGCCCAGTACGCATCCGTACTTTCTGGCAAACTCCTCGAGGACTCCGTAATTAGCTAGGAGCGATAGAGAGGTTAAGAACATATCTATATCCCCGTCAAAGCTGTCCTTCTTCAAAGCCATATCTATTGCTGTACTCCCTATGATAACGCCATCAACTCCTTCACTCCTCAAGAGCTCAATAATTCTACCCAACGCCTTACCTGAAAACATAGGCCCACCTCAGAGTGCAGTACCTGGTAGGCTTTTAAAGGAGGGGAACCTCCAACGCAGATAGGCCGGAAATACCGGAAGAGCTCCTGGAAGAAAAGTCATGTTCTATGTTTACTTCTTGACTCCTATCTTCTTCTTCTTGGGCCGGAGGTTGCGGCTCTTGCACCTCCTGCACTTGGTTGCTCCCGGCGGGTTTTTAGCGCCGCACTTTCTACACACTAACTTGTTCAGCACTCTATTCTCTACTATTTTCAGGAGTGCTGGATCCGTTACTGGCATTCTCAGCACCAAGGTACTTGGGAGCGTAGACTTAAAAGTTTAAATTCTAGATATGTCTACGGATCAGACCACGGAGATGGTAAAAATTGAAAATACCTCTGGACCAGCTGTGTGTAAGGTCTGGGGTGCTATGTCCTAGGTGCGAGGCGCTAGTTAGGAGTGGCGCCGTCACAGAGTTAGACTTAGAGGTAATGAAGTTACTTCTTAAAGCTGAGACAACCCACGACTTTAAGTTCCTGCGGGACTCCGAGTACATAAGATCTGTCAACATCGGTAACGTGATAGTAGTGCAACTAAACGTCTCTCAGCAATGGACAGATCACAGAACCCTCACAAAGCTTGCCAAGTACCTAGAGAGCCAGTTAAAGACGCATGTAAGGGTCATAGACTCGAAGAGCACTAACACCAAGGATCTAGTGAGAAGCATTATACAACCAGCGAGAGTTCTAGGTGTAAACACTCTCTGGCTCCCAGATGGCTCCGTAGAGTACGTGGTTAGGATACCTAGGTCAGACCTGAGGCACCTACCAGCACCTCAAGAAGACGTTGAACACCTCCTTTCTCAAATGGTTGGAGCAAACGTACGAATTAGGGTGATTGAGGGCTGACTAGGTACAGAACCCACCTATCGTCCGAGCTAGGACCTCAGCTGGATGGAGCTAGAGTAGTTGTAGCAGGCTGGGTCCACTCTAAGAGGGATTTAGGTGGGAAAAAGTTCCTCCTAGTTAGGGATAAGGACGGGATAGTACAGGTAGTGATCAGTAAGGAGCAGAAAGAGCTGGGAGAGCTATTCTACAACCTAACACAGGAGTCCACCATCTCAGTCGTAGGGGTAGTAAAGGCCGACGCTAGAGCGCCGGGAGGGTTCGAGATAGTACCAAGTGAGGTAGTAGTACATAGCTTAGCTAAGGCACCTCTTCCGTTAGACGTGAGCGGTAAGGTATCCGCAGACTTCGACACTAGGTTTAGAGAGAGGATTCTTGATCTAAGAAGGGAGGAAAACAGGGCTATATTCAAGATAGTTTCAGTGGCCCTCAGGGCTATAAGGGAGGAACTCTACGAGATGGGGTTCATCGAGGTATTCACACCGAAAATAGTAGCGGCGGCAACGGAGGGTGGAGCAGCGCTCTTCCCAGTAGCATACTTCGGGCGGGAAGCCTATCTAGCACAAAGTCCTCAGCTCTATAAGGAGCTACTAGCTGGTGCCTTCGAGAGGGTCTTTGAAATAGCTCCTGCATGGAGAGCTGAGGAGTCGGACACTCCATACCATCTCTCGGAGTTCATATCCGTAGACGTAGAGATGGCTTTCACTGGTTACGAGGGAGTGATGAATGTTCTGGAGAGAGTTGTGAAAAGAGCTGTTAAGGATGTGAAGGAGGTTGCCTCTAAGGAGTTGAGAGTATTGAATTATGAACCCCCGGAGGTGAGGATACCCGTGAGGAGGATCACCTACGCCGAGGCTGTGCGAACGTTAAATGAGAGTGGTGAGAAAGTTGAGTTAGGAGATGACCTCTCCACGCCTCACTTAAGGAAGCTCTCAGAGCTTATAGGCGAGGAAGTATACTTCATAGTGGACTGGCCGGATAAAGCAAGACCCTTCTATACAATGCCTAAGGATGATGGATTGTTCAGCGAGTCGTTCGATTTTGTGTGGAAGAACCTTGAGATAGCTTCTGGAAGTACGAGGGTCCACAAGAAGGACTTATTGATTAAGAGATTAATTGAGAGAGGTTTAAACCCAGATAACTTCAGCTTCTTCCTTAAGTGGTTTGACTACGGCATGCCCCCTCACGCTGGATGGGGCATGGGGCTAGCTAGACTTGGACTCATGCTGACAGGCTCTAAGAACGTTAGGGAAGTAACAGCATTTCCTCGAGATAAGAAGAGGTTGCTACCGTAGTAATAGGGAGTCACGTATTCCTCGGAGCTGTTTCTTAGTTGGCGTTTAGGGGTTAGAGCTATAGGTTCTGTTTTCGTTATTGGTGTGAATGAGGGGTTATGCCCCGACTAGGCGGGGCGACTCAGGAGGGGCTCGTGCCGTTAGCCCCAATGCCCTGTGACCTATTCTAGAGATAGCTGTGCTATCAATGGAGGGGTGGGTGAGGAGGAAGCCCCTAGATGCGACGAGCAAACATGTAATGGAGGGAATGACCATCTAGGGCAAACGGTTAGGACCTGCTTTAATTCACTGGAAGCGTTTATCGCTTGGCGCGCTGTGCCGGAGATATCGCTATCTAGGGGAGAGGGTGAGACCGCGGGAGCTATAGAGCTACTTGATGAAGCACTCAGGAGGGAGATAATAAAAGAGGGTTATGTAGCTCTGACTAGGGTGCAGGAACTCTCTATTCCGAAGGTGCTCTCAGGTAAGCACACAATAATAGTTGCTCCAACAGGATCTGGCAAAACTGAGGCCGCTATTTTCCCGATACTCTCGGAGATGTTGAAGCAGGGTTACCGCAAAAGAATCTCTGTGCTTTACATCACCCCGCTTAGAGCTCTTAACCGAGACATAATGAGGAGGGTGGAGACGATATCTGGTAGGTTAGGCGTAGAAGTCGCTGTAAGGCATGGTGATACCCCCGCCTCTCTAAGAAAGGCGTCAAGTTTGAGACCTCCTCATATATTGATAACGACCCCCGAAACATTCGCGTACATATTAGTTAACCCTAGGCTGAGGGAGGCGTTAAAGAACGTTAAGTGGGTAGTAGTAGACGAGCTACACGAACTCCTAGAAAGCAAGAGAGGGTCTCAAGTGGCAGTTAATCTAGAGAGGCTTGTAGAGATAGCTGGTAATTTCCAGAGGATAGGTCTCTCAGCCAGTATAGGCGATATTGAGACGGCTAAGAAGTTCCTAGCTTACGGACGCCACGTTGAGGAGGTGGTTGTTGAGGGGGTAAGAGATATGGAGATCTATCTAGTAGCAGATTACCATGCTTTAGACCCATCAAAGAAGATCGAGGCTGTGGCAGAGCTAGTAAGAAAACATGGGAGCTCCGTTGTGTTCACAAACACTCGAGACGAAGCCGAACTCATCGGTAGGAAACTTGCTGAACTAGGCTTGAGCGTTAGGGTACATCACGGTAGTTTATCTAGGGATGAACGTGAGGAAACCGAGAAGTTACTTAAAGAGGGAAGCCTCTCCTGTGTTGTAGCTACTTCAAGCCTCGAGCTAGGGATAGACGTAGGCTCAGTTGATGCGGTTATTCAGATATCGTCGCCTAGGCAGGTCTCGAAGCTTATACAGAGAGTTGGGAGAGCCCGCCATGGTCCCGGAAAGAAAGCTTTAGGCTATGTTGTCTGTGATGCTTCCCTAGACGACGTGGTCGAGTCTGCTGTCATAATTAGGAGAGCTACTGCCGGGCTCATAGAGAGATCTAAACCCTACAAGAACCCCTATGATGTCTTGATTCATACTCTAGTAGGGATGGCCCTAGAGGGTGAGTACGACTTAGAGAAGGCGTATAAAGTGGTTTCCAGGTCATACTCTTTCGCGGAGCTAACACTCGAAGAGTTCAACCAGTTGGTGAATAAAGCTGTTGAGTTTGGGTATATCAGGATCCATGATGGCAATAAGCTAAGAAGTACTCCGAAGGGTAAAATATACTACATGACTACTACGACCATAGTTGACACCGCGTCATATGATGTTGTTGATGCTCTAACTAGGAGGACCATTGGAAGCCTTGATGAGGAGTTCGTTGTAGAGCTTGAAGATGGTGCTAAACTAGTGTTAGGTGGGAGACTGTGGAAAGTGGTTAGCGTGGATCCTGACAGCAGCAATGTATACGTCGAGGAACTGACGGAGGGTGAAGCACTAATTCCTTCATGGACTGGTGAGACCATACCAGTCGACTACAAAGTCTCTAGGGAGGTGTGCGGCGTTCTTCGTATTGTAGGCATTACAGGTAGGATACCTCCCCAGTATGCTTCGTTTATGGGTGAGGAGGCCAAAAACTACATAGAGAAGGTTGTAGCAGAACATAAACGCAGCGGCTACCCTATACCTTCGGATAACCTTATAGTTGTTGAGTACGTAGACAGTGACAAACCCCTACTTGTTTTGTCGAGCTGCTTAGGTACGAAGGGTAACAGAGGCCTAGCCTTCCTACTACTACACCGGCTAAGCATGAGGTATGGGATTAGCCCAGCCTACAAAGTAGATCCATATAGAGTTATTGTTGAGATGCCATACAGACTACCTCCACATGAGGTTTTAGGGGAGATCTCGAACATTTTCGGAAGCGCGAACCCGGTGGAGGACCTCACGGATGGTATAAAGAGGTCGAGACTCTTTGATCTACTTCTGTTTAACGTAGGTAGGAGGTTAGGGATTATACCCAAAGAGGTGGAGCCCAGAATAGCTAAAACTATCATGCTGGGGATACGTAATGATGAGGTAGTGGCTGGAGAGGCTGTAAAGGAGGGTCTCACACGCTACGTAGACCCTGATGTTGTTGTTGAGCTTGTAAGAAGAGTTAGAGGGGGTAAGGCTAGGGTGGTTCCAGTGATCGGGGTTAAGTTATCGCCTATAGCTATGGAGGGGCTTAAGGATGTCAGGATCTACGAGAGGGTTAGAGGGGGTACCATACCGAGGGGTTTAGTTGCCGAGATAGTGCGTAGGAGAATACTTGAGAAGGAGGTTCTCTTGATTTGTCTTCACTGCGGATATAGCTGGGTCTCGAAAGTCAAAGACCTTGAGGACAGAGTTAGTTGTAAGCGCTGTGGATACGGTCTAGTTGGGGTCAGTAAGGTGGTTAGTGATGATGCGGTTAGGATAGTTAGGAAAGCTGTGAGGTTAGGGAAGAACTATAAGTTCAGACTCGGTAACGATGAACTAGAAATATTTGAGAGGTTAATGGATAGCGCCGTACTTGTTCTAGATTACGGTAAGAAAGCTGTCGAGGCTCTCGCGGCATACGGTGTCGGACCTGAGAGCGCTAAGAAGGCTCTTCAGTACGATGGCGATGATTTCTACTTAAAGCTATATGAACTCGAGAAGCAGTTCGTTAGAACTAGGAAGTTCTGGGGATGACCTCTAGCTCAGCACAGTAAACTTTATTTAGTCCCGGTACGTAAACAGAGACTTCCCCTCCACAGGGGGCTTTCAGTCCGTAGACAGAGTACCATAGGCCGTTAATAAACCTTACTACCCGCCTAACCTCCTCCACATCACCTCCCATGACGGCCCTCGCTAATATCACAGCGGACCTCCCTACTAGGTGTGATACAGCCTCCTTGCTAACACTCAGAAACGGTTGACTCAGCTCACTAACAACCCTGAAAGACCTCAATCGAAAAGTAGTTTCTAGCCCCAGATCCACGAGAGGTTCCCCACGCCTCCACGCATAGTGCGATGTCAACATGGGTGAGTGTCTAGATGCTGATACGTAGTCTGGAAGACCGAGATCTAAATCTATAGATGAGGCTATCTGCAACTCGGTTTCAGATAGAGAACCAGATAGCTTCTTCACGATCTCGTTCGTGACTACCGCATATGCGAGAACATCATAGTCTGAGGTACCGCGACATATCAGCGAGAAGTTACGTGTGAGTAGTCTCTCTAGGGACTTCTTAAACCTCAGCATATACTCGCCGAGGACCCCCGTGATTTCGACCCTATCTCTCCCACTTAGCAGAAGCACCTCTACCTCTATGCTCACCTTCACTTCCTCCACATTAACCATGACTATGGGATTGCTTACGCCAGGTATCGGTAAATGTGCTAAAGGTAAATGCATATCTAGTCGCACCTATCTCCACAAGCCTCCTCTCTGCCCCAGCGGGCTAGGCTTCCAGCTGTAAGCTGGCCTAGCATCATGCTTTATACCTAAGCTGATTGTAGTAACCTAGTACAAACACTATGGCGCACACCACTAAAGCCACCCTCATGTCCAGGCTCAGAGATGCTAAGCCCTTGAACACCATAGCTGAGCCTGCTAACGCAAAAAACAAGGAAATAAAGTACTTGCTCAGGACGTAGACTATTATGGTAAATATGATGAAGAGAAGTAGGAAGAGGATATCTTCCCCTCTGTGAGCAATTAGACCTGCTATAAAGTACGCGAAAACCACGGATACAGCTAATCTAAACAAGACAAACCCGACAGCGAAACCTATGAGTATAGCTACAAACATGAGTAAGGCTGATATGGCCACGCTCTTCCATAGGCTGTAGCTATAGATCCACATAGTGTAACCCAGGAAAGAGGCGAATGCTATTGAGGATAGGAACCTTGCGAGCTGCGACCCCCAGAAACTCATCACCACCCCGAGAACTGTGAGAATCACGTAGGCGGGAACATCGACGACCTCCGCAACCATTTTTCACGACCATACCATAGCTTAGCTAAAACCGCAAATATCTGCTTGTGCTCAAACCCAATATTTCTTTATTAATGGTGGGGCCGCGGGGATTTGAACCCCGGACCACGGGGGCCCAAGCCCCGCATTCTGCCAAGCTAAACTACGGCCCCCGTGCATTCATATTAAGTAGGTAGCTTTTAAAGATGATGTACTTTGAACCTTCCACACAAGAAAATTGGTGGTCGGTGCCGGCTATAACCCGCCTTCTGTACTGCGGCGGCATTAGACTGTGCGGCCTACCCGTACCTCACACGGCTACTCATCGGTACTGCTCGGCCTTGCTCCCGGAGGGACGGCCGTTTCATCGCATCCTCCCCCATACTCTGCGGGTTACTGACTCCCCGTTGCCGAGGAGTCCTCACCGCATCATCGACATCTGAGGGTGGCCGTGTCGTTTCTGTGCCGTTGCCGCGGGTCTCCCCGCGCTCCTTGCGGAGCCTCCGTGCCGTGCGGAGGGCGGTGTTTCCCCAGTTCCCCGTAGCCGCCAGCCGGCTCCGACCACCGAGCTGGAAATGTTTTGAGGGTAAAATAAGTAAAACAGGTGATTTTTATGGTGCGGGTTCGTGGCTAGAGGTAGGGTATTTTTGAGGAGGCACCTGATGTTGAGCAGGAAGTACGCTGACTTACTGCTAAACGGTGTGAAAAAGTCGACCATAAGGCTGGGTTATGTGATCCCTAAGTACGACGAGGTGATAGTGCACAGCGGCGGTAGACCTATAGCTAAGGCTAAGATAATCGGCGTGGAGTACAAGAAGCTGTCGGAGCTGACGGACGAAGACGCTAGACTCGATGGCTTTAGTAATGTTAGCGAGCTCCTTAAAGAGCTGGAGAGAATGTACGGTAGCTTACATCAAGACGATATAGTAACGATAATAAAGCTTGAATTAATCCAGAGATTCGATGATCTCAAGACAGATGACATGTACTATGGGATAAACCCATCCGATATAGCTAGGATAGGATTAAGATATGTAAGAAATAGGTTAAGCGAGGAAGAGCTTAAAATCCTTGAGCTCCTGGGAAAGGGGTACTCCATTAGAGAGGTGGCAAGCACTCTATATGGCTCACCACTAAAAAGGCTGAAGGTTCGGAGAGCCCTCAGAAGAACCCTCAGAGAGCTAATTAAAAGGAAAATCATAAAACCGCAAGATGATCCAAATGAAAGGGGAGGCTCTTCGAAGATCTAAGAATGCCCCGAACCCAAAGCGCTTTAATACCCGCTTGACCTTTTGCCCCCTCGATAGACCCTAAGGGGCGAAGCTTTCAGCTGTAAAACACCGCGGCAGACTATTATGAGCTGAAACTCTGCAATAACCCTCGAAAAATCTTGAGTTAGCGGGCTATTACCTAAGCTCACAGTTTCAGCGTCTTATCCTCTACTTGGGGCTCCCCTCTGGTAGTATGGTACGTGGGGTCTCGGGAGGTACTCCACCCCAGGTCTTTGCTGTAGAGCCTGTGGGTAGAGCTCCATGAGCGTATATACCTCTGGTGGTACATCGGTGCTGACGTTTAGACCGAGTTTCCGAGCTTCCTCAGCGGTTATCGGGTAGTCATGTGTGTAGTAGCCTTCTGTAAGTTTCTCAGCTATTTCAACAGCTTTTTCCCTACCAACCCTGTCTGCGAGGAGATGAACTATGATTTCCTGGACTTCCTTAATAGCTTTCTCAGCTACGTCGGCTAACACTAAGGTCTGGTCATCCGCGGAGTTACCCTTTACCTTAGCTACCTTAATCAAGCTGGGAGCTGGGAAGACCGCGCTACCTACCTGTATCTGAGGGTCTAGAGGTCCTAAGACCGCGTCGGGATCCATAACTATCTCGTCAGCAGCTAGCGCTATCAGCGTACCACCGCTCATCGCGTAGTGGGGCACTATAACCACCTTCTTCGCTGGATGCCTCTTCAGTGCTAAGGCTATTTGGGAAGCCGCTAGAACAAGACCACCAGGTGTATGTAATATCAAGGCTATGGGCTGCCCTGGTGGTGTTGTCCTTATAGCCCTCAGCACTGTCTCAGAGTCCTCTATATCTATGTACCTATAGACGGGGAACCCCAGAAACCCCATACGCTCCTGCCTGTGGATCAGTGTAACAACTCTCCATCCATATTTACGCTCGATGTTTCTGATTAAAGACATCCTAGTACTCACTAGATGCCTATACTGCACCTGTGGGTGTAAGACGATGTACAGCAGCAACATAAAGAACAAGATGTTCATGAGGTCGGTTAAACTCGACATTCTTTTACCCAGGAAACTAGTATTGCTTAGCCTATTTAAAGTGATAGCAAAGGCTTAGATATAATATTACTACATCTAGAGAACAAACATAGGAAGAACTACGAGGAGGCGTTGCCGCACTAACACTCCCTAGGAGATGGCGCCGGGGGCGGGATTCGAACCCGCGCGGGGATTCCCCCACTGGCTCTCAAGGCCAGCCCCTTAGACCGCTCGGGCACCCCGGCTCCTAATATCCTTCTTTAACTTCTCTTAAATTTCTTAAGTCTGGTTTGAGCCAAGATCTTAGCTATTTCTGTAGCTACTTTGGCTACCTCCTCCTCCCCGAGGAGGGAAGTGTTTATTACTACGTCAAATATGTCTAGCTTGTCAACATCTATTGAGTAGTATTTCATGTACCGCACCCTCTCAGATTCCTCCCTTACCTTAATCTCACGCAAAGAGTCCTCAAAGCTTTTTCTGTCCCTTCTTGCCACCCTCTCTGCTCTGACTTCTAAAGGTGCGTACGTCAAGATCTTTATATGTGCTAGGTCCCTTGCTATCCAAGCCGTTATATGACCATCGAGGACCACGCAGCCCCTCCTAGCCTCCTCTATGGCAGCGCCATCTATTAACTGATCGATCTCCGGATTCTCCTCAGCTATCCTACTAAACTCCTCTAAGCTTAGGTTCCTCGATCTAGCTAAGTCTCTGAATATTTGCCCCATAGACACATATCTTAGGCCGAGGGCTTCAGCAAGCCTCTTAGCAAGGGATGTTTTCCCACTTCCTGGCTTACCGCTCACGGCTACGACAAGACCGAGCTCGCAGAAATTCCCCAAGCTTACCTAATCACCCTACCCCACGAAGAGCAACCTTGTAAGCTAAGGCAAGACAAGAGGAACAGAGGGTCCCGCCGTGCGGTCTCTCAGGTCTCTTTTCCGTCCTAGCACCGTACCTTATCACCCTGAGGTCTTTAGGGACTCCACCTAGCGGTCTACCGCAGACGGAGCAGTGGGCTAAATACGAGTAGCTCCTCTCATAAAACACTCTTGATTTACCACTAGGTACTCTCTTATGGATCCTCCTCTGGGATCTCGATCTAAGCGCCGGCCTTACCAGAGACCTCACCCAATACCAAAAAACCGGGAACCTAAAAGCTTTTACGTTTCTCTAGATTTAGCACACAAAGCACTTACAACTGAGAGCCCCCGCTTTTAGGTAGGGAAGAATTCCGCTCTAAAGGGTGGGACGAGCGGAAGGTTTGTAAGTTAGGCTGAGATGCTGTGGCGATCGCCTTCTAAGTGCGAGGGTGTGGAGCAAGTAAGGAGTTGGATGTTGGGAGAGGGCGAATGCTCCCTCTTAAGGGACTGTTTCCCGGTAGAAGAGATTCTACCTCTTGTGCAAGCTTAATAAGCAACACATTTTTCGATTAGTGGGTACTGGCACGTGGTCATCTATCAGGGAAACGACTCGAGGAAAATAACCGGTGGTGTGAGGAGAGCTAACAGAAAGAAGAGAAAATACGAGCTAGGAGGCTACCCAACCCTAACTAGGATCGGGGAGAAAGACCTAAGGATAAAGGAGAGAGTGAGGGGCGGCAACGTTGTTGTCCGTGCCAAGGCAGTTGCTTACGCTAATGTCTATGACCCTGAGTCTAAGACCTATAGAAAGGTGAAGATATCTCGTATAGTTGAGAACAATGCGAACAGGGAGTATGTAAGGCTTGGAATAGTCACAAAAGGTTCCGTTGTGGAGACCGAGCTTGGGCTAGCACGTGTGACTTCGAGACCTTCGAGAGACGGGGTAGTCAACGCTGTCCTCATAAAGAGTGGGTAAATCTAATGTCCATTAAAGAGGTTCGAATATGGCTGAACTATTTTGACCAAAGCTTAAGCCGAAGGTACGGCAGGAAGCTACCAAAGGTGCTTACAGTTCCTGACCCCAAAGCCTCCGAGGTATTAAAAGCTTGTGAGGCCTTGAACTACGAGTGTGAAGTTGAGGAAAAGAAATACCCTAGAACTTGGTATGAGCCCTCAGCTGTAGTAACAGTGAGAGTTCCGAGTACCGCTAGTAAGTACGAGGTAATTAAGCAGATAGGGAAAAAGCTTGTCGAGTTGAGGGGCCTGCCAACTCAGCAACTAGGGAAAGGCTACGGAAAAGAAGCTAGGTAACTACACTTCCCTCTCTAAACCACATTCTACCAGGCTCAGGCCGTATGTGAGAGGACAGCATTCACTAGGTCATCTGGCTTCATACTGTCGTAGTATCTTTTAAGGTCGACCACATAAACTTTCCCTTTATAGAGGAACCGTATGATGTCCTTATCCTTGAACCTGTAGACATCTAACACCCTAACACCTACTTTCTCCAGAGCTTCCTCATACTCTCTCCTCATCGATCAGACCCTTACTACAATCCAACCGAGAAATTAAACTATTCACATATTTGTCTATCCTTAAGAGGCTACTTTCCGATGTTTTATTGTACAGCCCCTCCAACCCCTAGAGACTACTACCCACCCCCAGAACTATGGGAACCCCTAAGAAACCGCAAGCAACCATTAAACAAAACAACACAAACCCGCACACTCCTCATCACTTGGGCAAACACCATCAGGGAGTAGAGTAGCGGAGCCAGTTACGTCCATCACTAGGCAAGGGCATACATTTCACTGAAAGCCTCGCCCTTTAGGGCGAGGAGGTCGGTTCGTAATAGCCGAAGGAGCTCGAAAGTTGTTGAGTGCCTTGAAATTAACCCCTCCGAAATAAGTAGTTAGGAGCCCGCTGTCCTCCTATGTGGTGGGCCCGGGGGGACTTGAACCCCCGACCTACGGGTCTCTCTAAGTCATCCCGGAAGGTCCTAAGACCCGGACTGGAGCTTCGGCCTTCATCCGCCGCTCTGCCTGGCTGAGCTACGGGCCCTCCATAAAACTCTTACAGGCTAGAAGCTTTTAAGCGTGAGTTAAGGCATTAACCTTTATTCTTAGGGCAGGGTCTCCACTCCTTGTGAGTGTCGAATAAATAGCACATAGAGAAGCTAAAGCATCCGAAACGCTGGGTCTTAAGCTATTACTCTTCCTTTTCTTCTTTAGTCCCTGCTGGAGTCTGCTTCGCGTATTTACTGAGGGTATTTCTCAGTTCTTCGAGCTGCTTCTTGAGGATCTCCTCCATTTTCTCTAAGCTTGTCAGCCTTATCTCAAGCTCTTCCTTTTTGTTTTCGAGATCTTTGATAGCTTCATCCCTAGCTACGCGAACCAGTACATGACCGGTGCTTCTATAGACCACGGCATCGTTTGGAAGTTCCTTAAGTATTCCTAGAGCCCTCTCCATCTCCCTTATATATGATATCACCGTCCCCTTTTGAGTCATTACCGACGCTAGCTGGGTCTCCACCTCCTGGTACTTTGCCAGAGCTTTCTCTACTTCAGGAGGTAGTCTCTGCACATTCACACCAAGCTACACGCGGTTTGGAGAAAATAAGCTCAAGTATCTGACGTTCTCCTGCCCCAGAGCTGGGCTCGCTGTCCCTCCGTACCTGTTCGAGCCCCACCAACCGCCTACGAAGCAGTTGAGTGGATAAGGAACTAACTTCCTTCACATTTGTGCCCCTCTAGTACTAAGCGATTCGCTCTAGGTTTTATAAGGGTTTGATATGTGAGACTTGTTTTGGTGTGGTGATGGGTAAAGATAGGTTGGTTGTGTTTATAGGGTTTAACCCTAAGTCGCAACAAAACCTAAAGAAGCTTAGTCTATTAATAGAGAAGATGAGGAAGTACTATGAGGTATCTTTAGTATACGTACCCGATGATATAAGTGACGAACTGCCTTATATAAGAGTAGAACCTGCTGGGGTTAAGGAGGGTGATGAGCCCCTCAAGGAAATCGACCTACAGTCAGTAACTGAGATATAGATTTAAATGCCTATTGCCTGAGTATATCTTGGTGTGAGAATGCCTGAAGCTCTGGCCACGGCTATAGTGCTGTTAAATACGGATATAGGGGCAGAAGATGAAGTCCTAGAACAGCTCGCCACAATAGATGGAGTGGTAGAAGCGAGTGTGGTGTACGGTGTCTACGATATAGTGGTCAAAGTTAGAGCTAAAACCATCGAGGAGCTGAAAGACGTGATCACCAACAAAATCAGGAAATTACCTAAGGTTAAATCCACTCTCACGATGGTGGTCGTCGAAGGCAAAACTTTCGAAAGGAAGTAGTTTGGAAGTTGCTGTAGGCATAGATAGTGCGGACTCCCCGTATGGAGGCTGCACAACACACGCACTATACGGAGTATTTAAGAGGTTATTTGCTAGGGGCCTCATAGGCAAGCTTTTAGATTACCCGTTACTTGTTAGATTAAACCCGGCTGTTCCAGGTAAAACGCGAGGTAATGGTGCGGTAGCGTTAAGGTTTAAAGCTAGCGAGAGAGCAACCCTTGACCTCTTAGCTGAAGAGGTAGCGAGTGAAGTAATGAGCTATGTTTCTAGGGTTCAAGGTGATGTATCTAAGGTTGGTGTAGTCATAACAGCTGGAAACATAGACCGCGAACTCTACGATATATACCTTAAAGCGCTGACAGACTTCGTCCACTTAGATTATGTGAGAACCGTCGTAGATCACCTTGAGGGCATAGTATTGCCGCTTGGGTTAAATAAGGGGTGTGTAGGGGCTCTAGCCGCAATAGGATGGAGTAGCACGAGATGTACCTATGAATTGTTAATATACAGACACCACCTTAACGCCGGTAGGACTGAGAGGTCGGTGGATGTTGAGATATTAAGATGTCTTGATCTGTTACCTGAGTACACCACTTTCTGCAGCTATGACCATGAGAGTAACAGAGCAATAGCTGTCCCTCGAGGACCAGATCCTGTACTTCTAGGCATACGGGGTCTTGACCCCGAAAAACTCGTGAACACCTTAAACTACCTACGCTTAAAGGAGCCGATAGAAGGGTGGATGGTTTTTAAGACAAACCAGGCAACCGGCGACCACATGGTTCCAAGAGCATCCACTGAGCTCAAACCTTTTAGAACAGGCTGTGTTGCTGGGAAAGTTGAAGATGTTCTGGTAATAGTCGGTGGCGATGTCCTGCTCTTAGTTAATGATGGTTATGGGAAACTAAAGGCAGTAGTGTTCAAGGAAACGGGGCTAGCTCCATACGCTGGTTTACTGGAAAAAGGTGACGTAGTGAGGTTTTGTGGCACGATAAAGGTTTGGGACAACCTAGAACCAGTCCTTCACGCCGAATACCTCGAGGTACTAGACCTCGCAGAAAAGTACCTGACGATGAACCCTAGATGCCCCAGATGCGGTAAAAGACTGAAGTCAGCTGGTAAGAGGAAAGGATATAAGTGCCCGTCATGCGGCTTCAGGTCTTCAAATCTAACCCCAGAAGTCCAGATCTTACCGCGGGAACTGTCCCAAGGTGTTTACCTACCTAGTTGCGCCTCAGCAAAACATTTGAGCATACCGAAGCAACTACCTGTGACTAAGGTTGAGTGTGTAGCTAGAGAACCGAAGCAGGTATCAGATTTCTATAATATCCAATCTTGAAGTTCAGCCCTCATATAGACTATCATGACCTCATTCTCTTCCACCTGTCCCTAGATACTCACCCTCATCATATCCAAGGACTTCCTCACCCATACCTTCATAGGTAGCACAGCCACCCCGGGAGTAGGTTCTAGGGCATCGGGACGAACAGCACGCACCCCCGGAAACACATCACCATCAGAGAGTGGAGTAATAGAGCCTACAAATCTAACCCCTAAACATCAACTATGAAATATCCACCTTCAAGGATTCACTACCCGTCTCCGTTCGGGTCTACATCCACTCATTTACGGGACAGTCAAGGCGGTTAGATGCCCCATTAGGTGAGCTTCCTCCATGCCCGCAGCCGCTCTCCCCACATCCTGTAGTACTTAGGGCGGCCGCGGCAATACCCTGACACAGAGCTCTAAACTTTTCTCTCCATCCTATCTTGAAGGCGTTTTTAGTCGTAAGCATTCATTGTATGAATGTTGAAGTACTAAGCAGGTTATGTAGTGGTATCATCCGAATATGGTGAGGTAGGTAAATACATTAAATTGTATAAGTAAAAGTAGGTAAAGATAATAGCAATTTAAAGGTTTTACCATCTCACCTACTGTGGGTACTCGGTGAGTTTAATCTTAGAGCGTGGTTTAGTTGAGTTGAGGTTTCATGGTAGGGGAGGACAGGGAGCTGTTACTGCTGCGCACATCACCGTAGACTCCGCAGTTAGAGATGGTTTTTGGGGGACCGCCTTCCCCTTTTTCGGGGCTGAAAGACGTGGCGCGCCGGTCGCTGCTTTTGCTAGGTTAAGCCGCAGTAGAGTTATGACTAGATCCATGGTCCGGACTCCCGATGTAGTTGTGGTTCTGGACACATCAATAATGAACTACGTTAACGTGTTTGATGGTTTGAAGGACCGCGGTATTTTGGTGATTAACTCCCCGACAAAACCTAACACCCCGAGAGAAGTAAAGCTATACACCGTAAACGCAACTAAGATCGCTCTGGACCTGGGGCTGGTCCTTGCGGGCTGGCCTCTAGTTAACGTAGCGATGGTGGGGGCACTGTCTCGGGTTCTAGGTATAAAGCTTAGTAGCGTCTTGGACTCAATTGGGAGTATGTTGTCGGGGCACATAGCGGAGCTCAACGCTACCGCCGCAGAGAGAGCGTACCATGAGGTGATGGAGGTTGGAGGTGGGTAGTCGCTTGCTACCTCTTTCTAGACCTAAAATAGGTGTTCAGGGAGCTACAGGTAGTTGGAGGTTCAGGAAGCCTGAGATAGACCAAGGTAGGTGTATCGGGTGCGGCATCTGCTGGCTCTACTGCCCGGACAGTGTTATTGATGTGGAGGATGTAAGTGGTAAGTTCAGGGTAAGAATAGACTACACGTATTGTAAGGGTTGCGGTATATGTGCCTCAGTCTGCCCCGTCAAAGCTATCAAGATGGTTAGTGAGGTGTGACTTATGGTGAAGCTCACTTTAACAGGTAACTACTGCGTTGCTCACGCCGTTAAACTCTCTAGGGTAAAGGTAGTATCAGCATACCCGATAACCCCTCAAACAACTATAGTTGAGAAGATCTCCGAGATGGTTGATTCCGGGGATGCTGACATTAAGATGATAAGAGTGGAGTCGGAACACTCAGCGTTATCGGCTGTTTACGGGGCCGCAACAGCTGGAGCGAGAGCGTTCACCGCTACATCATCACACGGTCTTCTATACATGCATGAGATGGTTTGGTGGGCGGCTCAAGCTAGGGTACCTCTAGTTATGGCGGTAGTTACGAGGACTATAGGTCCCCCGTGGAATATATGGACAGATCACCACGACATAATGGGTCAGAGAGATACTGGGTGGTTGATAGCTATGGCAGAGACAAACCAGGAGGTATTAGATGAAACTATAAAGCTCTTCAAGATAACCGAGGATCCTAGGGTTTTCCTACCTGGGATAATAGGACTTGATGCGTTCATCCTCAGTCACACCGTCGAGCCGGTAGAGGTGCCGGAGCAGGAGGCGGTCGACTCATTCCTACCTGAGAGAAGGCAGCCCTACACCATAAGGTTCGGGGACCCACTAGTTATGGGTAACATCCCGTCAGATCTACTAGTAAATGCTAGGATGCGCTGGGAAGTTCATAAGGCCTTAGAGAGCTCCGCCCACGTTATCGATGAAGTTGACCGGGAGTGGGGAAAAATTACTGGTAGGTACTATGGGGGGTTAGTTGAATGCTATAGATGTGATGACGCCGACTTTCTATTTATTGGAGTAGGGGCATGGGTTGGCGATATGAGATTAGCCGTGGATAAGCTTCGGGATGTAGGCTACCGATTCGGAGCTCTCAAGGTTAGGTATATAAGGCCGTTTCCCGGGGCTAGGATATTGGAGTTAGTGAAGGGAAGGAAGGGTGTGGTAGTTCTAGATAGATCCATCTCCGCCGGGTCTGCAGGACCTATCTTCCTAGACCTAGCAGCATACCTCCAAGGAAAGCGGGTTACCGTCCCAATTAAGGATGTGGTGGCTGGGCTAGCAGGTTTTGAGGTAAACTACGAGGATTTTGTTAAAATAGGGGAGAAGTTCGCAGGTGAGGTGTTGGAGGTGGGTTGGGTAAAGGACTACCTAGAGTTCTATCCGTCGAGGTGAGGATCATGCCCCTGACCATAAGGGATTTGCCTAGAGAGAAGTATGTCCTACCCGGTAACGCAGCTTGCCCAGGCTGTCCTGAGGCCATGGGTTTGAGGTATGTCGGCATGGCTCTCGGTAGGAAGGCTATACTAGTCATACCTGCTGGCTGCACATCTATAATTCAAGGCCTGCATCCTGGTTCAGGGCTTTCATTCCCAATAATAAACGTAGCCTTCGCATCTTCGGACGCTGTTGCCGAGGGAGTTGCTGTAGCGAAGGAATTGTTAGGTGAGGATGGTGTAGTAGTTGTTTGGGCTGGTGATGGTGCCACAGCTGATATAGGCTTCGCTACTCTCTCCGGGGCAGCAGAAAGGAACGGCAATATAATCCACATATGTGTAGATAATGAAGCATATATGAATACAGGAATACAGAGATCGTCCCTAACACCTAGAGGGGCCTGGACCACTACTACTTGGAAGGGGAAGACAGAGCCGAAGAAGAACATGCCGCTAATAATGATATCTCATGGCGTTCCATATGTTGCCACAGCAAGTGTCGCATATCCCTTAGACTTTATAGAGAAACTGCGTAAAGCAGCCTCGTTAAAAGGTTTCAAATATATACACCTACATGCCCCATGTCCAACTGGGTGGAGGTTCGACCCATCAGAGACCGTTGAAATAGCTAGATTAGCTATTGAGACAGGGATGTGGGTGCTACTAGAGGCTGAAAGAGGTGTGATTACCATATCAGCACCCAGCAGACCATATATAGATAAACGTAGGAGGAAATCTGTAGTTGAGTACCTAAAGAGACAGGGACGTTTTAGAGAGATACCGGAGGAGTTAGTTAAGGAAGTGGAGAAGGAGGTGGATGAGTATTGGACGATGATATTGAAGTTATCTAGCCAACAGATTCAGTAACGCAATGGATATGATAAATACTATAGATATGATTACCAATTGTTTGGGAGTTATCTCAAATACAGACTCCACCTCCTCAAAGAACCGTACAAGCCCTGCAGCGGGAGATATTGGAGCCTCCTTTCTTCTTCTACCCCTACTGGACAACACTATCACCAACAAATCTCACCTTTTCTTAGATATAAATACATATTCTCCCAGCTAACACTCGGGCATATAATGCTAACACTTAAAGAAGCTCAAGAACTGATGCGTCGGATGTTCTTCAAAAGAGACTCAGAAAGAGGTGTTTACGCTACGTTCACCTGGTTAGTTGAGGAAGTAGGTGAGCTCGCTAACGCAATACTAAACAACAATAAAGAAAACATTGAGGAAGAAGTAGCTGATGTCATAGCATGGACCTTATCGATAGCTAACCTATTAAATGTAGATGTTGAAGAAGCATTTAAAAGGAAGTATGAAAAATATGAAAAAGAAGTACAGTAGGGTTGGTGGGATAAATTTCCCACTCCACCCGCAAAGAAGGGGTTAGATCTCATACATCCGTAGGACACCCTTATTTTTCCTCTGAACAGGGAGATTGTTTGTTCTAGCTATGTCTGTGTTGCTGTATAAGGTTTAGAATATAACTTCATTTTATATTATATACGAAGTTGTTTGTATAAAGTACTTCAGTCACCAACAATATATTCAATACATCAACATTATTTGACATATTTCCACATCTAAAGGTAAGTCTAGACTAGAAAAAGAGGGGTCTCTCTGTTGAAAGTTTGCGTGGGAAGTAAGTGGGTTCAACACGCAAAGGAGGGATTTGACAACCAACTATTTCTATCTATACAAGTACCATAGTCTTTTAAGGTTGATATCTGTAGTAGTCTACAACACCTTTACAACCGAAAGTCCTACCCTTCAAGGCGGAGAGAGGTCAAATCTATAGTCATTGTTAGGCTAGGATACTCGCTCCTATTTATTTAGTTCAATACCTAATGATAGTATTAGCTCTAGCTTACCTTATTGACGTTGGTTAACTCTAACTCAAGTTTACTTCCATCTATAGATATCATAATTTTGATCGGTGTGAGTCCGAGCTCGGCAGCCCTTAAGGTCCTCACCTCAACAAACCTAAGTTCTCCATTTATGGATTTGTAGTATTTAAATAGTTGAGGTATGACCAATAAATCCCCAAGAACATTTGAAGTATATTTTTCCTTATCATACCTCTCTACTGTAAGGTTGGTCCATGTGGATATTATTGATGGGTTGAAGAAAATATCTGTGAAGTTGTTAGATCTGAACGCCAGCCCCAAGACATCTGCTAGTACGTATAGCGGTTCTTGGACGGAATAGATAATCGATCTATATGTAATCGTAGTATTGGTTGTACTATTCCCTAAGATTATCTCCTTGTTTATGTATATGTATATATAATCGAGAGTCCCGAGGATGAAGGAATTTGCTGGGACGTTTCCGCGGGCTTTATACGTTAATATAATGCTCCGGTTGTTAAGATCCTGAGTGGATATGAAACTCTTTAATATCTCAACCGGGTTCTCAGCACTCCCACCACTAGTCCCGGAGGGTTGTGTTGCTAATATAATGTTGTAGATTAGAACGCCTGCGATAGCTAAAATTACACCCACGACTATCAAGTCGAGCCTGACCTTTCTATATTTCTTTTTCGTTACTTGCTTACCCACCTGCTTTCTACCACCTCGACTCAATGAAAGCACCCACACCTAGCTCAACCAACAATAAATAAATACTATTTAATCCTCAATACGATCATGAATAGATGTGAGGTAGTGGCAAACGCTGGAGGTCTAACACCTTAAGTAGTTCACAAAGAAACTCTCCTAATTCTGATGACTTCCTCATCTTCTTCTATTAGTCCATAGCTAAGGATGGCTATATCGCCTGCTTTGAGGTAACCATCCGATAATGCTAAGGCATAGAGTTTTTCAAGACCTTCCATATACGAAGATGCCTCCACAACGCGAGCGGTGATCCCCCAAAGTATTGACAACTTTCTCGCTATTTCCGGACTTGGCACACCTACATATATAGGTACCTTCGGTCTCATTGCTGAGACTCTTCTGGCTGTATTGCCCTTCATGCTGTAGACGACTAAAGAAGCATTTAGATCCTCAGCGAGCTCTACTACACCTTTCACAAATTTTGTTCTTAAGTCCTTAGCAGATCTTTCCTCGGACCGTGCCATGCTAGATTCAGCTACTTTAATTACCTTGATTAACCACTTTACAACTTCAAGGGGGTACTTACCTACGGCTGTTTCTCCTGTCACCATTAACGCATCTGCACCGTTCTCAACGGCCTCATAGACATCAACGACTTCAGCCCTAGTAGGTATAGGGTTTTCTATCATGGACTCTAACAGCTGTGTTGCTACTATGACAGGCTTCCCATACTCCCTACTCTTCTTTATTATCTTTTTCTGGAGGGTTGGTATCTCTTCGAGACCTACATTCATACCGAGATCTCCCCGAGCAACTACAACACCGTCAGATGCCTCTACGACTGTGTCTAGGTTCCTTAAGGCGCTTAAGGTCTCTATCTTAGCTAGAAGGTTCGCCCCGCAGTTGTACTTCTCCAATATTTTCCTCACGTAGGCTACATCTTCCGGGCTTCTAACATAACTTAACCCGATGTAGTCGAAGCCATTCGAGCAAGCGAACTTCAAGTCGTCGAGGTCTTTTTTACTGACTATCGGTAAATCAAATTCTTTTCCTTTAACTACGAAAGTCTTCCTGGAGGAAATCACGGAATCTACCTGGGCAACAGCATCGAAGTAGGTTTCACCTACCTCAACCACGCTGAACGAAAGCTTGCCATCATCCATAAGTATGATATCACCCTCCGCCAACCCCTCAAAAACCCTTCGAGGTACGTCTATAGGGACGTTAACGATCTCTTCCCTTGGAGGAGGAGAACCCTGGAGTAGAGAAAACCTGATGAGAGATCCTTTTTTCACTGCCACCGGGCTCTTCAACTCCCCCAGTCTCAGGGAAGGTCCAACTATGTCTCCTACTAGAGATACGTACCTACCTACACGCTTCTCAACATCCCTAACAACCCCAACATAGTTAGACCATAAGTCCAAGCTTCCGTGAGCAAAATTCACCCTAAAGCCGCTTACTCCAAGGGAAACCATCCTTTGGACTAAGTCAGGATTACCAGATGCGGGACCTAGTGACGCTATCACCTTGACATTCACACCACACCCCCAAGTTAACCTCAAATACACTATATTAACTAGTTCGGGGTTCGGGTTTCATAGGGCCTGATGTTGTTTGGTATCGGGCCCTCTTCCCTTGGCTTCACAGCCCTCGGGATCCCTTTCATCGGGACCCGCATCATCGGGCTCCGCCCGCTTAGGGTGACCCCGACCCGCAGCTCTTCCTTCATCGTTTTCTCTGGATCATTGCTGTGGGGGAACCCCCGCATCCTGGCTCTCCCTCGAAACACGCCTCTCTTGGGTCTATACCCGCATCCCGAGGCGTCCCCCAGCAGAGGAGGCACCGACAATCCTTACAAACCTCTATGAAACTCGAAACAGTCGCGAAGGGCAAGCACTTAACATACCCTTGGATACCTAGAAAGATACACCTGAACATAACGTTTCGAGCTTCATGCGGATTTACTGGTCTGATGTTGCTGAGCGCTTATAGGTCCCGATTCAGCGGCTTCATTGGTTATCAATGAGGGTCCTCTAATGCTTTGAGGACTCTGAAAGCTCAAGATGTGGGGTCTCCGGAGTGGCCCCGAACGCCTCTAAAGTGTGGATGAGGCCCCGAGCAGGATGCGGGGGAATGAAGATTAGGTAAAGCGCTCAGTCCTGGTGTCACACATCACCACTCAGAAATACCGGCTTTCATCATATTCTCTCAATATCTACTTTAAGGTCTCCTTCTTCTTTCTCTCCTCCTCAGATCTTACCTTAACTATCCCGAGAAACACGGCACAACTAACACAGTAGCACCTGGTGACCGGGTACCTAGCTATTATAGCACCTTTTTTCTCCAACTCATCAGCTAGCTGAGGGTCTACTGGAGTATACCACTTAGTCACGCAGACAGCTTTGTCCTCAGGTATGAGCCTACCACACTGGTCACACTGCACAGTCTCGACAGACCCCTTCGATCCTTTTCGCCTGCCTCTGCTCTCACGTTTCTTTGGCAAGAGACGCACCTACTAGCAGATAGCGTGGAACTTTAAAAGCATTCAGAAGCATGAGAGCAGATAGGTATTTCCAGGTTCAGTCTTCCACGTCCCAACCAAGGATAGGTACGGCTTAAAACTTTTTCTGCCGCTATGCATTAAGGATTTCGGTGGGCCGGTAGCTCAGCCCGGAAGAGCGCTCGGTTTGCACCCGAGAGGTCCCGGGTTCAAATCCCGGCCGGTCCACCATATCACAAACATAAACCTTCCTTGATCGGGCATCAGCCTCATACTTGGTGAGGGCCCTAAATATTTGATGCAATAGGGCTTCCGAGGTAGCCCTGGCACCTCTAAAGCAGGTGCAACCCCAAAGAAGTGATGTGAGGGAAGGAAGACGAGGCGATGAAATGTATCAGACCATATAGACCCGTATAGTAGCTGAATTCCGTACGTAGAAGGTGCTGATCGCTTAACGCTTAAAAGCTTCTAGCCTGTAAGAGTTTTATGGAGGGCCCGTAGCTCAGCCAGGCAGAGCGCCCGGCTCATAATATGGCATATGGGACACCGGGTGGTCCGGGGTTCAAATCCCCGCGGGCCCACTAATGCTTCAATTTATAATCTCTAACTCTTTACTTCGTGGGGAGGTACGTGGGTTATGGGCGTATAGAAACGGGTGCTACAGCGGTGGGGATAAAGCTGCGGGACGCTGTCGTACTAGCTGCTGAAAAGAGAGTCTCCTACGGAGGCTTTGTTGTCAGTAAGTCCGGTAAGAAAGTCTACTTACTTGCTGATAGGTTCGGGATAGCTCTTGCCGGCCTCTTTGCAGATATACAGACCATAAGCCGCTGGCTCTCTGTTGAAATAAGATCTCACGAGATTCAGGTAGGCTATCCGCTTAGTGTAAGAGGGGCTGCTAAGCTTCTCTCAACGCTCCTATACCAATACAAGTACTATCCATTTCTATCTGAGATAATCTTCGGTGGGGTAGACGAGACAGGGGCGCACCTCTTCGTTATGGATCCCTTAGGCTCTCTCATAGAAGATAACTACGCGGCCATTGGAACGGGCGCACCTATAGCGATAGGGATCATAGAGGGAGGTTATAGAGAGGGCCTAAGCGAGGAGGACGCAGAGAAACTCGCTGTGAACGCAGTGAAAGCCGCCATTAGTAGGGACGCTGTATCAGGTGACGGCATCGACGTGGCTGTGATAGCTCGGGGTAGGTCTTACGAAAAGTTCTACCCGGTAGCTTAGTTGATAGGGTTTGACATAGGGTTTGACCCGGAGATAGCTAAGAAGCTACAGATATCCCTATCTTTATATGTCAGTACCTCCGGTATAGATGTGAGTAAAGTAAGGTATGTAGCGGGTCTTGATGTAAGTTATGCAGGGGATAGCGGGTTAGCTGTAGCGACTCTACTAAGCTACCCCCAACTCGACCTCATCGAGTATGTGGTGGTTAAAGGTGAAGTAAAAATACCGTATATACCAGGACTCCTAGCTTTTAGGGAGGCACCTCTGCTCATTAAGGCGTGTGAGCTACTCAGTCTCAGACCAGATCTTCTGGTGGTTGATGGTCATGGAGTAACACATCCGAGGAAGTTCGGTATAGCATCACATATAGGTGTAGTACTGGACACAGCTTCAATAGGGGTAGCTAAGAGCTTACTGTACGGTAAGGTCGTAAGTTCGGGCTCCGAGAACCTTTTAATGGTTGGGGACTTTGTTGGCGGGCTCGTAGTTGAGAGAGATAGGAAGCGCCTCTACTTTAGCATAGGCCATAAAGTAAACATCGACAACTTGAGGGAATTCTCAAAAACTCTTTTTAAGGGTCATGACCTACCAGAACCCACATACTACGCTGACAAGATATCTAAGCAGGTGAGAAACCGTGCGGTTAAGAGGTGAGGTAACTAAAGGTCTTGGGATCGGGAGACAGTTCGTAGGTAAGCACATATACTACATAATATTGACCGAGATCCTGGGTGAGGAACCCTATCTAGGTACATTAAATGTTAGGGTAGAAGTGCCAGTGGAGGAGATAGAGAGACTGTGTACCCCTCAACATGTGAAAACAGTTATATCTAACGGCAATATCCTTGGAGGTTTCAGGTATTGGTTGGGCAATGTAGCTAAAAACGACGACCTCAGGGCTGACGCCTTAATAATTAAGCCCGACCTATCTAAACATGGTAGTAACATAATCGAGATAATATCCTCTAAGTACCTCAGGGAATATCTCAGACTTAAAGATGGAGACTACATAGATATCGAGTTGAGATGCTTATGAGTGGATTTACATGTTACAGATGCATCCACTGCTGTTTCTTTAGTGAGGAGAAGGAAAGCCCCGTGCTTCTGTGGCATGAAGTACTTTACCTGAGTAAACTTGGAGAGCTTATGAGTTTGAAGTTGAACTTCAAGAACTTAGGTCAAGGGTTCTATAGGTTAGTTTTTGACGGTTTTTGCCCATTTTATGATGTGGGCAACCGGGCATGTAGAATACAGAAGGAAAAACCTCTAGCATGTAGGATGTTTCCGCTCTTGATAAACATATCGTCGCTGGAACTAACGGTGTCTCTCATATGTCCATGGATCCGCGAAAATTTCGCGAGGATATCTAAAGACCTAACACTAGAGGATATTGAGAACATATTCCATGAAGAATTTAAAGCTTTAAGGGAGGTTATAGAGTGGGTATACAACGTGTCCAGAAGTACTCCGAAAACAGCTATATACTTCACCACCTACTACAAAGATCTAGCCCAGGACATAATAAGTAAGCTTAGAGAGAGGTACGTAGTAATGAAGGTAAGTGAGAGCTCTGTGGTTGATGGTTTCTACTACATCTTACTAGATGGGGATATAGATAGAAACGATATTGAGAATATGCTTAAGCAGGATGAGATAACTTGGTATAAAATAGAGAAAGTACCTCCAATCACCTAACTACCTAATTACGTAACAGGAGCTAAATCCCTTTGTAGAAACTCCATGTTTGTTTATGCCGGCCTTCTATCTTCAGCTTCACAACCCTTAACCCTTACGAGGCATAGAGAAGCCTCAGCGGTACTGAAAGCTAAGCCTGAAAGCTCACTTTTTAAGGTTGGGAGAGTCAGCGACGACCTTTACTTCCTTTCCTCTGCTTCTTACCACTTTTCTTTTCTTTACTGGTTTCAGCTTTCTTACTTACCCTCCTCCTACTCCTTCTCTTTTCCTTAGGTACTGAGGTGCTGGTAATTTTCTCTATTTCCTCAATGTATTTTGCTGGGTCAGAGGCGCGTGTAGCTTCGTAAAGTAGGTCGCTTACCTTAATCATCACTTCAAGACCATCGACATCTACTACATAGTCTGCTGGTGCCTCCTCTAAGGTCTCAGTAACCTCCTCAGCTTCTTCTACATTTTCTGTTTTTTCCTCCTCACTCAAACTGGTGCCCTAGAGCGTGCAGCTGTCCAAACTTAAGAGCTTTATTCTACGAGTAGGTTTCAGTTCTTATACCGGTTGCGGTTACCTTTTATCTTCTCTTTCATGCTTGCTGGGTTATTTGGGGTTCGCCCCGGGGACTCCACATCTGGTTATTCAGGTCCTCAGAACTCTTCGAGCGATACGCTAGCTCCAGAGCTCATAACTCCAGTGCTTTACGAAATTGTACGTACGAAACATAAACAACATACCAATCTCCGGAGCAGAACGCTAGCTCTAGTGCCCGGATTTTAAGAATCGAGACTATTTCTACAGTAGAAGAGCACGAATGCGTGTCAAGGTCTATGTGCTAAGGTTCGGGTCGGATGATCCAGAGAAGTCAACAGCTCTTAAACTCGTGAGGAAGGGGTTGGCTATTAGAGCATCCATAAGTGAGATCCCTAGGTGCAGCATCCTGCTGACGGTTTTCTCTAGTACAGTACTTTCCCCCCTAGATAGGGAACTTATAGGGAAGTGCGGTCTGACCGTCATCGACTCCTCATGGAAAAGAGATATTAAGGTAATAAAGGACATTAGCGATTCGTGGAAAGGACCAAAAAGAATACTCCCCGCTCTAATGGCAGGCAACCCAATCAATTACGGGCATGTATCTCTTCTAAGCTCAGCAGAGGCTGTCGCCGCGGCTCTTTATATAGCAGGTTTCATTGAGGAATCCTTTGAAGTGCTATCCATGTTTAAGTGGGGAAATACGTTCCTAAACCTCAACAAGGATCTACTTGAATCATATAGAAAGGCGGAATCCCCAAGTGAGGTCCTCAACGTTCAACTAGAGTTCCTAAAGTCAAGAAAACTCATATAGAATCCTAAAGGAGGGTTCAGCTCTTATGTATGTTCGTGTTGTTTTATGTCATTGCCTCATCTCTGTTCCCCCGCATCCCGCTCGGGGCCTCATCGGGCTTGGGGGCGTTCGGGACCACCCCGGGGATCCAACATCTTGAGTGTCCCTTGGAGCTGCCCTCGGGAAGAGTCCCACTTTAAGAGCCTCAACAACAGGCTTTCCACCCCTCACAGGGTAGCTCACCAACATGATGACAGCACCAAACCTTAGTAAACCTATATGAAGCTCAAAGCAGTTTCACGGCGGCTTTGAAGCTGACAATGAAAATTCTGTGATTAGCGTGTAGTAAAACGAAGGGCAGAATACCGGCTCTGAGGAGGTAGTGGTTCTATATGATGAGGACGAGAACATAGGGCGAACGGTTAGAGTAGCCTAAAGAATACTATGTAGCCTGTATGAGTTATGTAAAGAGTTTTAGGTCTCAAAGCTGTGGGGTTGGGCTCGAATTCCCTAGTAATAGTTTCGTAGACCCTAAGGTCAACACCACAGTTCGTGGACTCCACAAACTCGACTGTCTTAATGACCTGGTTCACCGTGGGAAGAAATGTCACTATAGGAGATGATGGGCGGGTTACCTCCTTAAGTTTAGGGTAGATGTTCCAAGGATCTGGGACATCTATGAAGACTGCGTCAAAGGCTCTCCCCTCAGGTTTATCTAGGTGCTGTCTTGCGTCAGCTACTTTTATGATGACGTACTTACCTAGTCCTATCTTTGAGAGGTTCTCTAAGGCGACCTTAGCGTACTCTTGCCGCATCTCATAGCCTACAACCAGACCACTCGGTCTAACTATGTTAGCTATGAACGATGTTAGGTACCCCGTTCCCACACCCACTTCGAGTACATAGCTACCTGGCCCGATTCCTGATAGCAAGATCATGAACCCAGCGTCCTTAGGATAGACAACTTGGGTAACCCTTCTAAACCTAGCTGCTAGATCCATAGGTAGGGGTCTAAGCAGATGAGCTTTCACTCCAGTACTTAATGAGACCTGCGAGCCGTAGGGCTGACCTATGATCTTCTCTAGGTTTAGGACACCTTTGTCGCTTTCAAATCTACCTTCTTTAGTAACTCTTACAACACGACTCCTTCTACTATCTATGTAAACCAACACGTAATCTCCTTCATCGATCGTATCTATGCCCACTCAAACCCCAGCTTTTTGTTCATACTAATTGGAGTAATATAAAACGAATCCTCTAGTAGGGATCCGCCCTCATAGGTTTGTGTTTACAGATATCATCGAAGAGTCTTGTCCCATTCTCCATGCTTGCTGGGTTATTTGGGGTCCGCCCCGGGGACTCCACATCTGGTTATTCAGGTCCTCGAAGTATCACAGGGTCGCCCCACAGCATAGGGCAGATAGGCTACAAAACCTTTATAATCATTAAACACGGTGTTTCTATCTTGATAAATAGTTCGGAGGTTTCGGCTCGAGCTTGATGATATATGAGCCCCTTCCCACTACATGTGCTAGAGCATGAAACTGAGGTAGCGACATCAGCTTTCTCAGGACTTTCTCATATAATGCTTGATCGTCTGGTGACACCACCTTAGCTATGTACCGAGCTGCCGAGACCTCAGGCACTGAGAACGATATTATAGCAATGGAGTTGAGTAGCGAATCTCTCGGTATGCTACTAATGTCTTGGGTGATGAGTATAGCCGATATACCATATTTTCTTCCCTCTCTAAAAATTCTTGCAATAGATACACCGCGCCTTAAGAACCTATGTGCCTCATCTACCACTAGAACCACCTCCTTGTTTAAGTCCTTGAAGTTGTGGTAGAGCTCATCTACTACTAGCTCAGCTACTATTCTCGAGACTCCGGTACTCAACTTCGAGAAGTCTACTACAGTTACTAAGTCTACTACATCGGTAATTCTTTCACCGTAGCTCTTAAAGGTGGACTTCAATGACTCTATGTAAGGTATTAGCGATCTGATAACCGGTTGTGGGACACCGAGGTCTACGTCACCATCAGCAGCTCTCCATAGATATTCGAGTAAATGATCGAAGCTGACCCGCTCACGGGAGTTACTATAAAGATGTGATAACGCCTTCACTAAGGCGATCCTCTGAAGACTACCTAGGGGATATATCTCCGAGACAGCATCTGCAATGAATTCAGAGCGGGCTTGGGGATCGTCCTCGTAAGCCCTGAGTAGATCCACTGCTAGCTCAGAAGCGTCGACACACTCGCTAATGTCGACATCGTGGCAGTACTCTCCATGAGGATCTAACACCACTACCGGGATACCCAAACCCTTCAGTTGCCGCACCAGCTGCTTAGCTAGGGTCGACTTCCCGGTCCCAGTAGACCCAGTGATCACTAAGTTGCGGTTTAAGCCTTTCTCATACGGAACTACTAGTTCCCGGACCTTAGCACCCTTAATAGTCTCAACAACCCTACCTAACTTCAGACGCCGTCGGACAGTATACGTACCACTATAAGCAGTAAGTACAGGGAAGAGAGGTAGTGTGTATGGTGCAAAAAAGGAGACTAGAGCTAGCGCAACGACATTAACGTCGAAGTAAAGAGATGATAGATACGCTTGAACACCATAAGAGGTAAGTATAGATATTATGAGCTCCGTCGAGACCGTCCCCCTACTTACAGCAACAGCCAGCGGGGTAACTAGCGGAGCTTTTACGAGTCCCAGAATCCCGGAACCTACTACTGAGCAACCAAGAGATATCATTGCATGATGGTAGCTGACGGGTAACTCCAGCTTTAGCTCGGAAGAGTCTTTCCTCTTCGTTAAGCCAGCAATGACGCCGAGCATGTAGGCGAGGCTGACCATTATGAGAGAGCTCGTACTTGAGTAGGTCATAGTTATTGATACTATGTATGAGAGCTCAGCCAAGATAGTGGTCAGCCACCCAAACCTAGACACTAAGAACCCGCATAATGCAACTACCAGCGGTTGCAACGGGAAGAGCGAGAGTACCTGCGAGTTAAAAGCAACATGTGTAGAGAGCCCAACTACTACGTTCAGCACGACAACGACGATCGCCGTAACCGCATCTGATAAGTACATCAAGCAGATATCGACTAGCAAGATATTAAAAGCTGAGCCTGACAAAACCCGGGACAGATAGCTACTACGACCGAAAACATAGCTCACCAACCCACCGATAACGCTACCGGTACACATCAAAAATTTAAAGCTAGGGGTAGAAGAGTTAGGGGCCGCGGTAGCTCAGCTCGGTGGAGCGCCGCCCTGGTAAGGCGGAGGTCCCGGGTTCAAATCCCGGCCGCGGCTCCACTGTTTTCGGGGTTCTCCAGTAGGATGCTTTTAAGCTTAGCAATAGTGCAAAGGTTGGGCATACGGGAGTAGTACTCGCCCTGGACTACGTGCCTGAGACATGTCGAGGAATAGAGTGTCTCAAGGAGCTGATATCAAGATTTGATGGGGTTAAGGTCGGTTTACCACTCCTTCTTAAAGAAGGTCCGGGCTTCTTAAGGAAGGTAGCTGAGGAAGTTGAAGGGTACCCGATCTTGAGGATAGCTGACTTTAAACTTGCTGACATAGGTGACGTTATGGTGAGTTCCCTTGAGGCTATAAAGACCTTAGGATACGATGCTGCGATAGCACATGCGTTTACCGGTAAGCGCGGTGGGTTGGAGACGTTGTTATCGAAGGCAAGGGAATTAGGCGTTAAGGTAATCCTGGTAGTATCGATGAGCCACGATGGCTCTAAGGAATTCTACGACAAGCACTTTGGGGAATTTCTTGAGCTAGCCAAGGAGCTTGGAGCTTGGGGTGTAGTGGTACCTGCGACGAGACCGCAACTGATATCTGAGGCTAGATCTGCTCTAAGCGGCAAAATCCGAATTTTGTCTCCAGGGGTGGGAGTCCAAGGTGCCGGTTTCGGGTCGGCACTATGTAGTGGAGCCGACTACGAGATCGTCGGTAGGTCCGTACTTAGATCCAGCAACCCGATTGAAACCGCGGAGAGCATTATTGAGAAGATGAAGGAGGTAGTGCGCTCATGCCGCATGAGCTCTGCCTAGAGGCTGTCAGCTTAGGCTTGGTTAAGTTTGGGAGGTTCAAGCTGTCCTCGGGATTAGAGTCATATTACTACATAAACTTCAAGGAAGCCACTATGATGCCTAAGTACATAAAGAGGGTCGCTCACGAGATGGGTTCGATCCTGCTAAAAGAGGGGGTTGAGGCTTTAGTTGGGGTAGCCGTCGCCGGGGCGCTAGTAGCATCGTATATAGGGGCAATATTCGAATTACCGGTCACCTTTGTGAGGAGCGAACCTAAAGACCATGGCCTAGGCAGGGAAGTTGAGGGGAATGTGAGGGGTATGAAGGTCGCTATAGTTGATGACGTGCTCACCACGGGCGGTACCATAAGAAGAGCGTATGAAGCGTTGAAGAACTTTGGTGCGATCCCACTTATAGCGGCCGTGGTCTTCAACAGGCAGCAAGGAGGTAGAAAAACCGTGACGGATCTAGGTCTAAAGCTAGTATCTCTCTGCGACATTAGGAGCTTAGCTAGCGAAGCTCTAGCTAGGGGGTTAATAAGCAGGGAGCAGTACGAGCTAATAATGTCTCAGGTAGTTGAAGATTGAGCTACACACCATCGAGGGTAGTCTCCAACGAGCAAATCCATGGAAACTACTTCATGCTCGCGGCAAGAACCCTTAGAAAACCTAGGAAGGACCCTCTACCACCTCAGTTCACGATGGTCTGGGTTCCGGGGGTCGATCTAATACCGCTCAGCTATGCCTACTATGATGGCGGCACAGCATGGTTCTTCTATAAGGTTATAGGAGACGGTACCAAAGCCCTTTCTCTCAGAAGACCTGGGGACATGATAGCTTTGTCGGACCCTGCGGGAAAGAGCTTTATCCCGAAACATAACCCGGTGTTCCTAGTGGGAGGCTCTGGTGTAGCTCCAGTACTTCATTACACAAAGTACTTAGAAAGGTTTAGAGGTATCTGGGGAGTTAAATACGGAGAGCTAGCTGTCAGGCTCATGGAAAAATTCCCTAAGCTTAAGCTCCTAACGATAGCTAGCGAGGACTGCACGTACGGTCTCTGCGGTAAGCTTACAGATGTTCTAAGCGAGGTGGGTTTGAATAGGGATGACACGGTGTTCGTTGCCGGGCCCACGGAGATGGTTAGGTATGTCTGCAAAGAGCTCAGGGGTTCGCATCGAGGACCTCTTCTTGTGATCGCCGAGACCTTGGTTAAGTGTGGTCTAGGTATTTGCGGTAGCTGCGCTATTGACGGCATTCTGCTGTGCAGAGATGGTCCTCTAGTGGGGTGTGAGCACTTTGAATGAGAGACTGAGGACCAGTGTTGCCAGCTTGGAGCTGGCTCACCCAGTGATGAATGCTAGCGGAGTGCTCGGCTATCTCCCGGAGCACGTCGACATCATGGTTTCATGGGGGGTCTCAGCTGTAGTCTCGAAGACGTTCACTAAAGAGCCGAGGAGAGGGTACGACCCTCCGATAATCGTGAAGCTAGGATATGGGAGCTTGCTTAATGCTGTCGGTCTCCCAAACCCGGGGATTGAGGGCCTCAAACCCTTCGCTGAGGCTGTGAAGAGCCGGGGGCTGCCTCTGATAGTCAGCGTAGGCGGCTTCTCAATCCAAGAGTATCTAAATGTATCGGTAGCGGCGGAGGAGTCCGGTGCGGATGCTATCGAGCTGAACATGAGTTGTCCGCACGTTAAGGGGGGAGGGCTCGAGTTCGGTCGAGACCCCTCAATCGCATTCCAACTAGTTAAGAACGTGGCCTCAACCGTAAAAATACCTGTCATAGTGAAGCTAGGCATATCTGACAAGCTATTGGAGACGTCTAGTAAAGTTCTCGAAGCCGGCTCCAAGGCCTTAACTCTCATAAACACCGTTAGGGCCATGTCAATAGACGTGTTCTCCTTCAAGCCTTACCTATCTAACGTCTTCGGAGGGCTCTCAGGTAAGTCGATACACCCAATAGCTGTGTGGGCTACTTACGTAGTTTTCCATGAGACCTCGGCCGACATAATTGGTGCGGGCGGCGTGTTCACATGGAGAGATGCCGCAGAGCTCATCTTGGCCGGAGCCCGTGCGGTGCAAGTGGGGACAGCCTTAGTCTACAGAGGTTCCAACGTAGTAAAGAATATCTCAGCGGGGCTATGTCGGTGGCTCAGAGATATTGGGGCTAGATCCATTAGCGAGCTGGTTGGGGCATCCCACAAGAGCTGAACCCTGTACCATTTCGGTGGTTTTTAATCAAAGCTCTGTATGTAGTAGCGGTTAGGCGATATGGGGAGCCCTAAGCTGTACATAGCAAGCGAGGAGGACATCACTAGCGGCAAGATAACAGACATTTACTTCGTCAGAACTAAGAAGGTTCTCGAAGCTAAAGGTCTCGATGGTGTCCGGGTACGTATGGAGGTGCACATATCTGACCTTCCCACTGGGTATGATTGGGCTGTCTACGCGGGTCTCGAGGAGGCTTTGAAGATCTTGGAGGGTAAGCCTCTTGATGTCTACTCTTTACCTGAAGGTACCTTGGTAAGCTCAGGCACTCCGGTGATGCTCATAGAGGGCGCCTACGCTGATATGTGCCTCTATGAGACAGCTATTCTCGGGGTTCTAAGGCAAGCAACTTCGATAGCAACTAAAGCTGCTAGAATAAAGAAGTTGGCTCGGGATAGGGGAGTAGTGTTTTTCGGGTTGAGGGCACTACATCCCGCCATAGCCCCATCCGTAGACAGGGCAGCTTTTATTGGAGGTGTTGACGCTGTCTCTGGCTATTTTAGCCGAGAGTACTTAGGGGTTCTACCTGTAGGTACGATGCCGCACGCGCTTATCGTGGTATTCGGGAATAACGTTGAGGCGTGGAAGGCTTTCAACGACGTAATAGAGCCAGAGGTCCCTCGGATAGTTCTTGTTGACACTTTCAACGATGAGAGAGTAGAGACTCTGCAAGCCGTAGAAGCCCTTAAGGGTAGCCTATACGGGGTCAGGCTCGACACACCTAGAAGTAGGCGCGGTAACATGAGGGAGATAGTCGAGGAAATCAGGTGGACCTTGAAAGCTATGGGCTACCCTAACGTAAAGATAGTTGTTAGTGGAGGGATAAACGAGAAATCTCTGCTTGAACTTAGGGACGTTGCCGATATGTTTGGTGTTGGCACGTCTATAGCTGTTGCTACTCCAGTTGATATAAGCATGGACATAGTTGAGGTGTTCAGGGACGGTACGTGGAGACCTATAGCTAAGAGGGGTAAGAAGCCGGGAGCTAAAAAAGTGTATATGTGTGGAGTGCTAGACTACGAGGTAACTCTATGGAATGAGAACCCGAAGAGATGCCATGAAGATATGTTAGTGAAATGGTTGGAAAACGGTAAGCTAGTTCGGGGCTACCCGAGCGTAAGTGAGATACGCAGTTATGTAGTTTCTCAGCTAGAGAAAGTTCCTGAACCCCAAGCGCTTTAGTCTTCTCTGACCGGGCCCCAAGAAGCCTCGGTTTTTTAAGTAACATAACCTTTGAGAATAACATCGCGGTGCGGTGTATGGTCACCCTAGATCAAGTAGAGAAGTTCCTAGGTCAGGTAGTTAGGGATGAGTACGGAAGGAATATAGGTAAGCTAATAGCAGTTTTTGCTGATGTTTCTGGTGATGTTGAGGCAGTCGAAATAGCTATAAACGATTACGAGCTCGTCAAGGTCGAGGCCAACAGGTTGATGAAGGCCCCGGATGCTTTGATAGTGCTTCCTGAGTGGAAGGTGGCGGCAGTAGATGTGGAGAACAGGCTTGACAGAGTTAAGAGGAGGCTGAGGTCCATTGAGGAGCTCAATAGAAAGAGTATGATACCTTCCCATGCTTATGAAGAGATGAGGAAGAGGCTTGACGCTGAATTCAAGAAGGTGAAAGAGGAGTCAGCTAAGATTAAGGAGGTGTTGAAGGCTAGGATCAACGATCTTGAGGACCAGATCATCAGGTTCGAGAGGGATATGGCGAGCGTGTATATGCTCTACATGAGCAACGAGATCAGTGAGCAGTCCTACAAGGCATCAATAGACTTCATGAGGAACGCCAAGAGTAAGTGCCTAGATGAGAAGAAGGACGTCGAAAAGCACCTAGAGCTATTATCGAAGCTAGAGGCGGAGCAGATAGAGCCTATAAAGGCTACTTCAGTAACCCAGCCACAGTCACCTACACAGCAGCAAGCTCCGATACCTGTAGTTGTAGTTGAGGACTCTCCGCACTGAGTAAGGGGTGCTACTATTGAGCATTTTTAGTTTTGTGAGCTCGTTATTCAGGAGAGCTCCGAGTGAGAGAAAGAAAGCTCGCATGGAGCTCTCAGAGCTTATAGTGAGGCTAGACATGATACTCAAGGAAATTAAGGAGGTTACTGAGAGGTTAATGAACAGGTACAAGGAGTTAGTCCGCGAGGCCTTAGTCGCTAAATCTGAGAAGAAGAACGAGAGGGCACTAGTTTACGCAAACGAAGCATCTCAGGTATCAAGGTACATAAAGAAGTCGATGATTACTGAAATGATAGTAGAGCAGGTTAAGCTCAGGCTAGAAACCCTCGGCGAGGTAGCAGATATAAACAGAGCCCTAGCAAGCATATCGTCCCTTCTACATGTAGCGCGGGAATATGTCAGTGATGTAGCGCCTAACCTAGCGGTGGGTCTCGAGCTAACAATAAATAAAACCAGGGAATTAATGACTAGTACAGCTGACACTATAACTGTTAAGGTAGAGGACGCTCTGGTGCTGTCGCCTGATGCTAGGGAGCTTCTAAGCAAAATAGAAAAGTCGGTTGAGGAGAAACTTACGCAACTCCCGGAGATACCTCCCGATCTCATCGTTAGCAAGGGTGGTGACAGGAATATCAGCTTCATAGAAGAGATGCTCAATGGTAAGAGCAGTACAGCAGATGCTGTGATACTCCCAGCATCTAAGCCTAAGAACGTAAAGGTAATAAGTGGTGAGCGCTTAGCCGAGTTCGTACTAAACGTAGCCAGGGAGCGTGGGGGATTCATCGAAGTAGGCTATATAGCGGAGAAGCTTGGAGTACCTAAGGACGATGTAGTTCAGGCTCTGCTAGAGTTGGAAAAACAGGGTAAGATCTCAATAACGTATCGCAAGCCGTAACTCTCGGGTGACTCTTGTTGAGTTCAACATCTCTAGCATACCTTGAAGGTCTAGCGCGGAACTATGCGGTTAAGGCAGTCATGAGCGATAAGGAGGGAAACTACGCGGACGCGGTAAACTATTATAGAAGAGCTATAGAAGTTCTAGAGAAAATCCTTCAGCTCTACCCTGACCACAGCCTTAACAACATCTACAAGCAGTGGATTGGTCAGTACAGGAAGAGAATCTCCGAAATAGAGAATATGTTGGGGAAGGTAAGGCTCTCCGCTACCGGAGGGGAGAGCATCTCGCAGGAAGATATAGACGAGCTCTTCAGGATCGTGGATAAAACCGGTGTAACGTTTGAGGACGTTGCCGATATGGAGGAAGTCAAGGAGGCAGTCAAGGAAGCTATAATATATCCCTCGAAGAGACCCGATCTATTCCCTCTCGGTTGGCCGAGGGGCATACTGCTCTTCGGTCCGCCGGGGTGTGGCAAGACCTATATAGCTGCCGCTGTAGCGAGCGAGATAGAGGGGTACTTCGTCAGTGTTGATGCGGCAGGGATAATGTCTAAATGGCTTGGCGAAGCAGAGAAAAAAGTTTCGAGGCTCTTTTCTAAGGCTAGGGAGCTGGCAAAGAATGGGAAGCCTGTAGTGATCTTCATAGACGAAGTAGATTCCCTATTTGGGACATTCGATACGGAAGTAGGTGGAGAGGTTAGGGTAAGGAACCAGTTTTTAAAGGAGATGGACGGTATCGACAGCAAAGCCAACTCAAAACAGCTCGTCTTTGTGGTAGCAGCCACAAACAAACCGTGGAGACTGGATGAAGCCTTCATAAGGAGGTTCCAGAAGAGGATATACGTACCTCTACCACCAAAAGAAACTAGAGTAGCGCTACTGAAGATGTACTTCAAAAGCTTGAAGGTAGATCAATCAGTTGATGTCGAGAAGCTTGCTGAGATGCTCGAGGGTTATACCTCAAGCGACATAGTCGAAATAATTGCGGCAGCCCACATGAAGACCGTAAGAGAACTCTTTGAGTCTGGTGGAGGTAGAGGGGAGCCTAGACCTATAGGTATGGGCGACTTTGTCGAGGTCCTTAGGAACAGAAAGCCCAGCGTCAATAAGGACATGGTTAAAGTCTATGAGATGTGGTTTGAGAGGTACAAAGCATTGTAGTATGATCGGAAGGGCAGTTTCAGTTTTATATGCAACGCAACCACTCAAAGTGGGACCGTGAAACTGGAAGCCTCAGTCACAAAATTTGATGGTAGGGTAGAACCTTTCAGCGTGGAAAAGCTGAAGGCATCTATAGAGAAGGCATTGAAGGCCGTAGGTCTTGAGAAGTACCTAGACGAAGTATTAAACGACGTTCTTTCCGGTATTGGCGAGAAGAGGCAGGTCCTGAGCGTTAGTGAGCTAGCTGATAGAGTGGAAAGAGCGCTCATTGAGAGGGTTATAGTTGACGATAGGTTCGAGTTGGCTGCTAGAAGGTATGTGCTAGCCAGGATCTATAACCATGTGTATGGGAAGGGGCGATGGAGGGAGTTCGCACCCGAGGACCTAGCATTAACGTACTCTTCATTAAGGACCCTCGTTTCCAGGTATCTCAATAAGGATCCTGCGACCCTGAGAATTAGGGAGACCCCTTCACAGCTTTTCTGGAGAGTTGCTAAGTACATAGCTAGTGCTGAAAAACCCGACCAGAGAGAGTACTGGGCGAAGAGATTTTATGACGTAATGAGTTCCTTAAGGTTCCTGCCTAACTCTCCCACGCTGATGAATGCGGGCAGTAAACTCGGGATTCTATCAGCATGCTTTGTTATACCTGTACGTGATGCCATAGCAACTGAGGAGGGGGACGGCATCTATGACGCGCTTAGGGCCCAGGCACTGATATTCCAGCAGGGAGGGGGTTGCGGCTTCGACTTCAGCGAGTTGAGGCCCGAAGGTGATGTAGTGGCCTCAACAGCCGGTGTCGCGAGCGGGCCGCTATCGTTTATCAGGGTGTTCGATGTTAATACCGAGGTAATCAAGCAGGGGGGTAGGAGGAGAGGTGCTAACATGGGGGTTCTACATGTCTGGCATCCAGATATCGAGAAGTTCGTTCTATCTAAGTCCGGTAAGCTGAAGGACGTCACCCTCCAGAATTTCAACATCAGTGTGGGAGCCTACGACTACTTCATGGAGGCGGTGCTGAAGGGTCAGAAAGTCCCCCTAATAAATCCACGGAGAACTAGCCTGATGAGGGTCAACGATTCAAGGTACTACGCCATTGTTAAGGCAAGACATTACATAGGGGAGGAGTGGGTTCAGGAGGTGATTCTCAGGGAGCTAGAAGAGTCAGGCTGGTCTATACCTCTCGAGAGATCTCACCTAGTGACTATCGACGAAGCGATGATAATAGCTGAGTCGGAGGGCGCTATAGTAAGGTGGGTCGATGCTGGGGAGCTCTTCGACGCGATAGTTAAGTCTGCTTGGGATTCGGGAGATCCGGGCATGTTGTTCATAGATACCATCAACAGACGCCATCCTACCTGGTACCTAGGCAAGATAAACGCTACGAACCCGTGTGGTGAGCAACCTCTCCTTGAGTGGGAATCATGCAATTTGGGGAGTATTAACCTAGAGAAGTATGTAGTGGAGAATCAGGACGGGCAAGCAACGATAGACTGGAAGTCTTTAGCTGAGGATGTCAGGGTGGCTGTGAGATTTCTAGACAATGTCATATCTGTGGCAAAGTATCCTCTTAAGCAGCTACAGGAGGCTGTTGAGAGGACTAGGAAGATAGGGCTCGGAGTCATGGGTTGGGCACATATGCTCGTAAAGTTGGGGATAAGATATGACTCCCCTGACGCGGTCTACCTGGCGTATCACCTTGCGGAGTTCATATCGTACTGCGCTTATGCGGCCAGCATAGAGTTAGCTAGGGAGAGAGGTCCATTCCCGACTTGGGATCCAGTGCTCTACAGACCTATTTGGCAAACAGCCTTGCCTATAGATAGGTTGTTTGCTGAGGCGGGTCTATCTCAGAGCGATGTATCCGAGAAAGTGAGGAGGATCGTACAGAGCAGACCTCCAGTGGATTGGGGCGTTATTGAGAGCTCGATGTTGAGGTACGGTCTGAGAAATGCTGCCCTTCTATCGATAGCACCCACAGGCACTCTATCGATAATAGCAGGAACGTCGAGCTCTATAGAACCCATCTTCGCGCTAGCGTTTACCCGGGTTGTAACGGTAGGGACGTTTATAGAAATAAATAGGCTATTTCTCGATGCGTTGCGGGAATACGAGCTCGACGAGCAGGAGCTCATAAAGCTAGTCGCTGAGACAGGCAGCATATCGCACAGTCCGTACTTCCCCAGAAGACTTAGGGAGCTCTTCAGAACAGCTCACGACGTCCCGCCTAAGTACCATGTCTGCCACCAGGCATCGTGGCAGCAGTGGGTAGACGCAGGGGTCAGCAAAACCATCAACATGGTTTACGAGGCTACGCCCGCGGACGTGATGGAGGCCTTCATGCTGGCTTGGAGGTTGGGTTGTAAGGGCATCACAGTGTATAGGGATAAGTCTAAATCGAAGCAGGTGATATACTTCGGCGTTAAAATATCTGAGAAATCCGTGGGGGAGAAAAAGGAGGCCCTAAAAGAGGAGAAAGCTGAAGTAAGACCTGAGAAGTTCAGGGCAGCGGGGTACGTCCTTAAGGAAGGTGAGGTAGGAGGGTGCCCAACATGCGAGTACTAGAATTCATGAAGTCTGAGCAAACATAAAATATGGTCTAACGAAATAGTTGTGTAAGTCTCTAATCACTCTCTGTCCTTGAGCATCTTCTCTAACAGCTTTCTCCTCTGCTCCCGTACCCAAGACCTGATAGAGGTCTCATAGACTAGCTCTACGAACTGTTCCTCGTAAGGTACTCCTACGAAGGCCAACTGCTTATTTATCGCTACCGCGGGGACGCTCATTATATTGTAAGCATCTGCTATGTCCGGATTCTCATATGCTTCGACTATGTCCGACACTACCGCCTTGTTACCGGCTTTATATGCTTCGAACGCTATCATGTTCGCCATGAGCGCTACGTAGGGGCAGTAAGGACACATAGGTGTCACTACAACCTCTATGTATACAGGTGTTCTGAGCTCAGATATTCTCTTTATAGATTTCTCCGACAGACCGGATTCACCCGTACTCAACCTAATTATTGTTTCGATTATTCCTCTAATTTCCTCGCCGGCAGGCATTCCGGTATACTTTATGTAGCCATCTAACATCGCTATGGATGGAATTCTGGTTATCCTAAACTTTTCGAAGAGGTCGTCATTTACCCCACGTTCAGCAACTACGTAGTTGAGTAGGGGCGGACTTGATGCCTTAGCACTGGCAGACGCTAGAGCTTCGACTAACTTAAGTGTGTTGTCACAATACTTGCACTTTCCTCTGTCCTTCTCGATAAATACATAGAGAGTGACGGGATTCTTCATCTCTTTTAGAGCCTCAGCTATAGCATCAATGTCGCTGGGGCTTAATGACACTTCGAACATCTCATCTACGTTGAACACGCCGCTTCCCCAGAATTATATGTGGGTCCAAATTATAAGCTAGTCGTACCCATTATTTAATATCTCGAGTTTGCTGTGTACTTGGATGCCTCAGATGGACTGGAGTAAGCTAGTGAAGCACGTAAGTGATCTAGCCTTGGTGGACCTGCAGAAGGGCGAGGTCGAACCCCTAATACGTGACTTAGAGAAAATAGTTAGGATGATAAACGCAGTAAATGAGCTGAAGATATCAGATGATGTTGAACCACTATACACGACGTTTTTCGGTGATGTTAACCTAAGAGATGACGTTGAGGTAGGCGAGCCCACGAACATAAAGGACGTGTGCGCGGTCAAAGAGAGAATTGAAGGTGGGTACATAAGGTCTCCGAGGACATTGTGAGAACATGTTCCCGCCGCAATGCTCACATATTTCTTCGCTAGGTATAGCAGCTCTGAGGGAGAAGGTAAAGGAAGACCCTGACTTCCTCTTTAGGTACATTGAAGAGGTATATAAGGTAATAGAAAGACATGAACATCAACTGCGGGCATACATAACTGTGAGGTCTAAGGAGGATGTGCTGAGGGATGCGGAGGCTTTACTGAAAGCAGGTAATATAGGACCTCTTGGAGGGGCCCTTATCGCCGTCAAGGACAACATAAGCACCTCCGGAATTAGGACTACATGTGCCTCTAGGATGTTGGAGAGCTACATCCCTCCATACGATGCTACCGTAGTGACTAAGCTAAAGAACGCGGGAGGCATAGTTCTAGGCAAGACCAACATGGACGAGTTTGCTATGGGATCTACAACTGAGAACAGCGCCTTCTATCCGACTCTCAACCCGTGGGATCTCAGTAGGGTACCCGGCGGGTCGTCAGGGGGTAGTGCGGCAGCTGTCGCTGCGTGTGAGGCTACAGTAGCTCTGGGTTCGGATACCGGCGGCTCTATACGGCTCCCAGCTGCTTACACTGGCACGGTAGGGCTTAAACCTACTTACGGGCTGGTCAGTAGGTATGGGTTGGTAGCCTACGCCAGTAGCCTCGACCAGATAGGTCCTATAGGGAGGTATGTCGAGGATGTCGCCATAATGTTGGAGGTTATATCGGGCCATGACCCGAGAGACTCAACTAGCTTGAAGGTGGCCGTGAAGGACTATGGGAGTTACGTAGTGGATGGGCCAATAAAGATGTATAGAATTGCGGTGATTGAGGAGATGGTTGAGGAGGGAGTTGATAGGGACGTGATGGCGGTGTTCAATAAGACCCTAGAGAAGCTCGAAAGCTATGGACTTACCGTCGAGTTCAAGAAGATGCCGATCATACGCTATTCCCTCCCGGTCTACTACATAATAGCTATGGCAGAAGCCAGCTCGAACCTAGCTAGGTATGACGGATTGAGGTACGGTCTGACCCACGAAGTAGAGGGAAAGCTTTGGACGGAGGTCTACAAGCGGGTCAGGTCTATGGGTTTCGGCAATGAAGTTAAGAGAAGGATCTTGCTCGGTACTTACGTCCTTAGCGAGGGGCTCTACGAGGGATACTACCTGAAGGCCGCTAAGGTGAGGAGAATTCTGTACGAGGAGTTCGCGAAGCTCTTCAAAGAGTTCGACCTGGCTCTCTCGCCGACGTCCCCGATACTGCCCCCAAGACTCGGTGAGGTGATTGACGACCCGCTCAAGCTTTACAGCCTGGACGTGAACACCGTTCCAATAAACCTAGCAGGTCTTCCGGCGTTAAGTGTTCCTGGGGGTTACGCACATGGGTTGCCCGTAGGTGTGCAGGTGTTCGGGCCGCACCTCTCTGAGGGATGGTTGCTTAATGTAGCTCGCCTAATAGAGGTGATGAGGGAGTGAGTAACAATGAGGTCGTGATAGGTCTGGAAGTGCATGTTCAGGTTACTTCCCTAAGGACTAAGCTGTTCTGTGGTTGCTCAAGCGACTACAGGGATAAGCCCCCAAACACGAACGTGTGCCCTGTGTGTCTGGGGCTTCCGGGGGTGTTGCCTGTACTCAACAAGAAAGCTATTGAGAAAGCTATAGCTGTAGCACTGGCGCTGAACTCGAAGATCTCAGAGGAGATAGTGTTTGTAAGGAAGCACTACTTTTACCCTGATTTACCTAAGAACTACCAGATATCTCAGTACGACAGGTACGGTCTGGTGCCGGTAGCTGTAGGCGGTAGTGTGACCATAGATGTGGGCGGTCTAAGCAAGACGGTAAGGATACGGAGGATCAATATTGAGGAAGATACTGGCAGGATAGTTTACCCAGAGAAGACAGTTCTTGGCAGTAAGTACGCGCTGGTGGACTACAACAGAGCCGGGATAGCACTACTAGAGATAGTAACGGAGCCTGACTTTAGGTCTCCGAGGGAGGCTAGGATCTTCTTAGAGAAACTAGCATCGATACTTGAACACCTTGACGTAGCGGACACTTCCCTAGAGGGAGCTATGAGAGCCGACGCTAACGTATCAGTGGGTGGGAAAGCTAGGGTCGAGATCAAGAACATAGGCTCCCCGAGGGATCTCGAGAAGGCGTTAAGCTATGAGATCACTCGCCAGCTCAACATAGTGAAGTCGGGGGGCGTTATTGAGAGGGAGACCAGGCATTGGATAAAAGAGCGAGGGATAACTGTACCTTCTAGAGCCAAGGAACTCGAAGGGGAGTACAGGTACTTCCCAGACCCCGACTTACCTCCTGTGCCAGTAACAGCAGAGCTCATAGAGAAAGTAGCCTCATCCCTACCGGAGCTACCTGACTCTAGGGCCAAGAGGATATCTAGGGAGTACGGTGTTGGTGACTATATGGCCTCTGTACTAGTCCTCCATAAGAGGCTGTGCGACCACTTCGAACATGCTGCTAGGGCATGCGGTAATCCGAAGCTAGTCTCCTCAATTCTGATTAACGAGTTTCTTAGGTGGCTAGATGAGGCTGACATACCGCTATCAGTCGGGATTCTCAGGCTAAGTACGGATAGGATATGCAAGCTGGTGCAGTACTTCGAGAAAGGCGTCGTGAGCATAAAGCTTCTCAAAGAGTACGTCAGGCTCGCAGTACTTGAGGATAGGGACCCCGAAGACCTAGTTAAGCAGGGTATTACGACCATCGGGGAGGAAGAGGAGTTGGAGAGATTGGTGGATGAGGTGTTCAAAGAGAATCCGAAAGCTGTTTCAGATGCTCTGAGAGATCCTAAGGCAATAAACTTCCTTGTCGGTCAGGTAATGAAGAAGACGAAGGGGAGGGCCGATCCTAAAATAGTTAACGAGATAATAAAGAGGAGGTTGGCAGAATATGGATCTTAGTAGCTATGTAGATAAGGCCTTTAGAGTAGTTTCTGATCCAGCTCTGCTAAGGTCTAGGCTTGAGGAATACGGGGGTATATTGGAGAGCCTACTGAAAAAGCATGGCGAGGTCCTGTCTCTAGGTGATAAGGCCAGCTATGTGTTTGTTGGGGATCTGCATGGGAACATCGATGACCTCAAGAAAGTGCTCAGGCACTTCGGCGAAGATAGGTTGAGGAGCGGTGACCTAAAGCTGATCTTCCTCGGAGATTATATAGATAGAGGGGGCAACCAGCTGGAGGTGTTGACCGCTCTTCTAGAGCTTAAGGCTGAGTACCCTGAGTCCGTAATCTTGCTTAAGGGGAATCATGAGGGGGTAGATGTAGTTGAGCCGTCACCCCACGACTTTCCGGAGGAGCTGATATCGAGGTATCTGATAGGTGAGGGGTTAAGAATATATGAGGCTATAGTGGAGAAAGTGTTTATGAAGTTGCCGCTGGCCGTTTACCTCAGGGATCACTTCCTAGCCTTACACGGAGGTCTACCCACCGCAACATTTAGGAAGGCGCAGGATCTGAGGAGCTACCTGCTGGGGTCTCAGACTGAGCCGCTGAGGGATGTGGTGGTAGAGGTGTTGTGGAATGACCCTATAGAATCCAACGATGAGGCTTACCCATCCCCTCGGGGAGCTGGGATGCTCTTCGGCCGCCCAGTTACTGAGTGGGTTACTAGGAACTTCAATATAAAGCTCGTAGTGAGAGGTCACGAGCCGTGCGCTAAAGGTTACAAGTTCAACCACGGGGGTCGGGTACTGACTCTATTCAGTAGGATTGGTCCACCGTACTACAATTCTATGGGTGCCTTCCTCGAGGTGAACACGGCAGAAGAGGACTGGTATAGACTTGTGAAGAGCGCGCAGTCTTTTAAGTTCATAAGACCAGACTCGCAGGATCATCACTAACAGCGGCCCTCGTCCTTCGGGCTGGGAGGAGGTAAGCGGTGCTGGGGTGCTACCGTTTCTTCGAGACATATGCTCCGTGCTTCAAACACTATGGATCTTCTCGTTACTATCTCTATGTAGTCCTCAGGCATGACAGGTGTCCCGTTTTCGTAGGGGAATGCGTAGGGTAGCTCTACTGATACCTCATAGTTTCCGGTCTTAACAGAAAGCTTCAGTCCGAACCTGATGTCTAGTTCTTCGAGTAGAGCCCCTCCTGCTATTCTGCTCAGTACGTAGGCAGCACCAGCTATTGTTAGCTGTAGCCTACCTAGGTTTCTGACTAAGCATGCTTGGCGAAGCTTGGACGTTATCTCGGAGTACGTTCTTCCCCTAGGGGGGTGTTCCCCCATTATGCCTCCTATGACGACAGTATCAACCTTTTTCAGATCCTCTGGTTTCAGACTACTCTCAGCTCTTGGATCGAGTACCAGGACGCGCCCTAGAAGCCCCTCTGCTGCTAGATCAGCCACGCTCTTCTCTATTGCTTCGGCGCCGAGCCCCCTCAGAATGTCTCTGGTCATCGGATTCCTGACGTTAGTGAAAACTGTAGAGCCTCCGAAGAGCTTCACTACAAACCTGTACTCGCTCAGTAGCCAAGGGGATAGGCACTCCTCTAGATGCTCTACGACTACCTTCGTCCTCCCCTCACCGAGGGTATTTCTTTACTGGGTTCGTTGAAGAGGTGCTTATAAGCTTTGCTCTCTGCGGTCCTGGAATACCTGTAGCTTTAGTAGGTCTAGCCTTAGCTATGCGGTCCCTAGCAGCCCCCGGGTACCTTAGTAGAGCTAGGTCTTGGCTTACCTTAGCTCTAGCGGTAGTCGCGGTAGCAGCTCTCAATGTTCTAATCATCCCGGTAGACTCGCACTTAGCTGGGTACTCCGTCCTGGCTTCCTGGGCTCTGGTGCTAGCTGTAGCTCTACTCCTTAGAGAGCCGTTTCTCAGCAGGTAGTGGTTCATTGCCATTCATGTTTAGCGATTTCATGGCTCCCCACCATCTGCCTCTCAACGGTCTCCCCGAGCCCGCTCACCGCAGTGGCTCCCCGCTAGTCGCCTAGGGCTCACAGCCTCTGCGGGTCTCGGGAGCTCGGAGGCACCAATGAGTTTGTAAGGTAAGGAGCTTATAAATATTCTTGAGGGACTACACACAGCATCAGCACACCTAACAGTGCTGAGAGATCTTAAACACCAATGAATGCGAATGCTATAAATAATTATGAAGACTAAAACAGCCCTCAGAAAGTTCAAGCTCAGGCTCGGGAAGCTCTCCATATTGCTAGCGGACCTAGTGGTAGCTAGCTGTTTTCTTTCGATATTTCTTGTATGCTACTGCTATCGCTCCTGCTAGTGGCGATCAAGGTTCGTGAAGTTGTTGTTGAGTAGTTGCTCAGAGTACTCGGTTAGCTGGTGAGTTTTGTCTGTCGCTAAGGTTCCATTACGAGGGGTTCTGTGGGTCGGTGTTATTGGGTCTTAGAGGGGTTCAGCTCTCATATGAGTTTATATTGGTTTATGTCATCGCCTCATCTTCATTCCCCCGCATCGCTCCTTAGGTCAGCATTCGCCTTAGAGGCCTTCAGGGCCACCCCGGAGACCCCACATCTTGAGCAGCTCCTTGAGGCCACCCTCATGGAGAGCCCCGACCACAGCAGGCTCTCCACCCCTCATGGGGTAGCCCATCAAAATGTATAATGATGTCAAGCCTTGTAAACCTTTATTTATGAAACTCGAGACAGCTGTGATAGGCTCTGAGGGTCTGGGGCGCTCTAAGTGGGTTCTTTCAGGGTAGCTCTACTTCCTCGAAGAGCTCGAGTATTTTTCTGGCTGTCTCAGCGGTTTCTTCATCTATGTGGACTACTTCGGCGCCGCAGCCGGGTAGGCCGTAGACTACGCACCACCCTGGTGGGGACGTAGCTAGGGATGTGAGGGCTAGGAGGTCCTCCTCTCCCTCCACTGATATGAGGATGCTCCCAGCTTCTGCGGATTCTCTCACGGCGTCCGCTATCTTCTCAGCGGGGTCTGCGCATATATATGACCTGGGGTTTGAGCACTTCACCACCTTGCTGAAATGTGTTGGGAGGACGGTCTCAGTTGGGGCCCTCCTGCTAAGTCCGTCAACTACGCACACTTTAGGTGTGTACCCGTGCTTGAGGAGCCTCGAGCACACGAAGTCCCCGACCACCACTACTCCGCGGCAACTCCTCACCAGCTCAATTATCTTCTCAGTTACGTACTCCTCAGTTCCGCACACTACTACTCCAAGGAATCCGCGCCCCAGCGAGCTCCTCAGATACTCAGGCATCTTAAGGCACTTCACTGCTAGCCCGGTAGATCTACGGTTATCGCCTAAATTAGCCTAGGCCGGCGTCATGAACTCTTCATACAAAACTCCTGAGGCAACATAATACAAAAAAGAGTGAGAAGACCCTTCAATGTCCCAGCGTATAGCTTATAAACTCAGTAAGTAAGGAAGTATACGGCCGCAACCTCCCGGCGGCGGCTGGACTGGACGGGGGGTGAAGCCCCCTGAATGAAAGGACGCCTCCGGTTGCGGCCACAGAAATCACACTCACATCCGATGGGGACCTGAATAAACCGGGGCACTAACCCCGAGCTATTCAGGTCCGACAGGGGCTACCTAGACCACGCAGTAGACCGACCAACCCACCCCGCGGCCTTGCGGCCGCGACTCCGGTTGATCCTGCCGGACCCGACCGCTATCGGGGTGAGGCTAAGCCATGGGAGTCGCACGCCCCGGACACCGGGGCGTGGCGGACGGCTGAGTAACACGTGGCTAACCTACCCTCGGGACGGGGACAGTCCCGGGAAACTGGGGCTAATCCCCGATAGGTGGGGACTCCTGGAAGGGGCCCCACCTAAAGGGTTCTGCGGGGATGTCCGCAGAACCGCCCGAGGATGGGGCCACGGCCCATCAGGTGGTTGGCGGGGTAACGGCCCGCCAAGCCTATAACGGGTAGGGGCCGTGAGAGCGGGAGCCCCCAGATGGGCCCTGAGACAAGGGCCCAGGCCCTACGGGGCGCACCAGGCGCGAAAACTCCGCAAATAGGGGGTTCCAGCGAAGTAAACTCATGGTGGACCCTCATGTTGTTTGACTCACCCAGCGTCAGTTCCCTAAATTCTCATCTTCCTCGCCGGACCCCCTAGCGGAATGCGGGAAACCGTGACGGGGTCACCCCGAGTGCCCCGAAGAGGGGCTTTTCCCCGCTGTAAAAAGGCGGGGGAATAAGCGGGGGGCAAGTCTGGTGTCAGCCGCCGCGGTAATACCAGCTCCGCGAGTGGTCGGGACGGTTATTGGGCCTAAAGCGCCCGTAGCCGGCCCGGCAAGTCCCTCCTTAAAGCCTCGGGCCCAACCCGAGGACGGGGGGGATACTGCCGGGCTAGGGGGCGGGAGAGGCCGGCGGTACTCCCGGGGTAGGGGCGAAATCCGTTAATCCCGGGAGGACCACCAGTGGCGAAGGCGGCCGGCTGGAACGCGCCCGACGGTGAGGGGCGAAAGCCGGGGGAGCGAACCGGATTAGATACCCGGGTAGGTACGTGCCGCGGACTACCTCCGGAAATTCCCGTATCTTCAAGCTCACCAGTACGCTCCTACCGCGGCAGTACCCCGGAGAGTCCCGGCTGTAAACGATGCGGGCTAGCTGTTGGGCGGGCTTAGAGCCCGCCCAGTGGCGCAGGGAAGCCGTTAAGCCCGCCGCCTGGGGAGTACGGCCGCAAGGCTGAAACTTAAAGGAATTGGCGGGGGAGCACCACAAGGGGTGGAGCCTGCGGCTCAATTGGAGTCAACGCCAGGAATCTTACCGGGGGAGACAGCAGGATGACGGCCAGGCTAACGACCTTGCCCGACGCGCTGAGAGGAGGTGCATGGCCGTCGCCAGACACGCCCATGGCCTCAAATAAAATCGCGGGGGCCATGGTGTGGGCGAGCTCGTGTCGTGAGATGTCCGGTTAAGTCCGGCAAACCCCTGATTTGAGACGATCCCACCAGGGGGCCGAGCGAGCGAGACCCCCACCCCCAGTTGCTACCCGGTCCTCCGGGGCCGGGGCACTCTGGGGGGACTGCCGCCGTAAGGCGGAGGAAGGAGGGGGCCACGGCAGGTCAGCATAGGGGCTTCTCTCATGAGAGCCCCGCTGAGGCCCCGAAACCCCCGGGCTGCACGCGGGCTACAATGGCGGGGACAGCGGGATCCGACCCCGAAAGGGGGAGGTAATCCCTCAAACCCCGCCGTAGTTGGGATCGAGGGCTGCAACTCGCCCTCGTGAACGCGGAATCCCTAGTAACCGCGCGTCAACATCGCGCGGTGAATACGTCCCTGCTCCTTGCACACACCGCCCGTCGCTCCACCCGAGCGGGGGTGGGGTGAGGCCTGCTCAGTGAGGTTAGACCTTGCTGGGCGGGTCAAACCTCACCCCCGCGAGGGGGGAGAAGTCGTAACAAGGTAGCCGTACCGGAAGGTGCGGCTGGATCACCTCCCAGCCAATGGGTGGGTTGGTCGGTCTACGTGAGTGTCTAGGTAGCCCCTAGTGAAGCCCGGGAGCGATTCTCCTGGGTGGATGGCGCGATTAGTGAGCGCCGCGCGTAGGCTCAACGAAACAGCACTACCCCGCTCCGAGCGGTCGGCAGTAAGCCGCCCGGTGGATGGCTCGGCTCGGGCGCTGAGGAAGGGCGCGGCAAGCGGCGATATGCCCGGGGGAGGCGCAGGCAGCCGTCGAACCCGGGATCCCCGAATGGGACTTCCTGTCGCGGGGTAAACCCGCGGCGCTCGGGAAACCTGGGCGACCGGGGAGTACCGAGCGGGAACCCCCCGAACGGAAACATCTTAGTAGGGGGAGGAAGAGAAACCAATATGGGATCCCCTGAGTAGGGGCGACCGAAAGGGGGAGAGCCCAAACCAAACCCGCCGGTGACGAGCCGGTGGGGATGTGGGGTTAACGGCTCCGCGGCTGGGGGCTAGACCCTCGGCGGGCCGACCCGCGGTAGCCGAAGTGGGCTGGAAAGCCCCACCGTAGAGGGTGATAGTCCCGTAGGCGAAACCGTGGGGGCCCGTGCCGCGGAGCAGAGTACCACGGCTTGGTTTTGCCGTGGGAAGTTGGGGGGCACCAACCTCCAAGGCTAAACACGTCCCGAGACCGATAGCGAACTAAGTACCGTGAGGGAAAGCTGAAAAGTACCCCGGAAGGGGGGTGAAAAGAGCCTGAAACCGGGCGGCGAAGCACGGTGCGGCTCGGAAGGAGTGATGCCCTCCGAAGGAAACCTGGGCGACCGGGGAGTACGAGGAGGGCGGACCGGGGTCGCACCGGCCGTCTTGAAACACGGGCCGGGGAGTTCACGGCAGTGGCGAGCTTAAGGGGGTTAACCCCGAAAGCGTAGGGAAACCGACGAGCCCGCAGCGGTCGCCCGACCGCGAGGGGCGGGGTCCGAACAGGGCCTGGAGTCACTGCCGTGAGACCCGAAACCGGGCGATCTAGGCGGGGGCAGGGCGAAGCCGGGGGAAACCCCGGTGGAGGCCCGAAGGGGTGCTGACGTGCAATTCGCTCCCCTGACCTCCGCCTAGGGGCAAAAGACCAATCTAGCCCGGTGATAGCTGGTTCCCCCCGAAGTGCGTCCCAGCGCAGCCCCGCCGGAGGTAGGCTACGGGGTAGAGCTACGGATTGGGGGTTCCAGGGCGAAAGCCCTGGGCTCCCAGTCCAACTCCGAACCCGTAGTCACCGTAGATGGCGGGAGTGGGGCTCCCCGGGGTAAGCCTGGGGGCCGAGAGGGGAACAACCCAGACCGGGGTTAAGGCCCCAAAGTGCCGGCTAAGTGCCAAGCCCAAAGGGCGTCCGCGGCCTAAGACAGCGGGGAGGTGGGCCTAACAGCAGCCATCCTCTAAAGGCGGGAGTCTCCATGGATTTACGATTGAAAGCCTCGCCATTCATGGCGGGGGAGGTCAGTTAAATGCTTATACGGGGACCCCGCCGGGGATGGAGTGCGTAACAGCTCACCCGCCGAGGCCGCGGGCCCCGAAAATATGTCGGGGCTTAAGCCGGCCGCCGAGACCCCGGGGCACGACCGCGATGCGGTCGTGATCCGGTAGGGGGGCGTCGGGGTGGGGCAGAAGCCGGGCCGTGAGGTCCGGTGGACCCGCCCCGAGTGCGGATCCCGGCGGTAGTAACAGCAAAGAGGGGTGAGAATCCCCTCGGCCGGAAGGACCAGGGTTCCTCAGCAATGGTCGTCAGCTGAGGGTCAGCCGGCCCTAAGGCGGACCGTAACTCGGATCCGCCGAAAGGGAAACGGGTTAACATTCCCGTGCCGCGGGGGTAGGTGCGGCAACGCAGGCTCCGTCTCCAACGCCTCGGGGTAGGCCGACTGGGGCAATCGCCCCAGCTAACTACCCGAAGGCCGGGGAGTGCCGTAACGGCGAGAACCGGCCGAAGGGAGGAATGGCCGCCCGTTAGGGCGGTTCGGCCGAGCCCTGGGGCCCATGAAAAGGGGACGGGGAACGATCCCCCGCGCCCGTACCGAGAACCGACACAGGTGCTCCTGGGTGAGGAGCCCAAGGCCTGTGGGGGCTAACCCGGGCTAGGGAACTCGGCAAATTAGCCCCGTAACTTCGGGAGAAGGGGTGCCTGCGGTCCTACGGCAAACCCGCGGGACCGCGGGCCGCAGTAACTAGGGGGCCCTGACTGTTTAATAAAAACATAGGTCCCCGCTAGTCCGAAAGGATTAGTACGGGGGCTGAATCCTGGCCACTGGCGGTACGTGAAGCCCGGGTACAACCGGGTGAAGCGCCGCTGAAGGCCGGGGGTAAACTTGGCTATCCCGCTTGTCCCGCGGGAAGCCGGGGCCCAGCTCTGACCCTCTTAAGGTAGCCAAATGCCTTGCCGGGTAAGTTCCGGCGCGCATGAATGGATCAACGAGGGCCCCACTGTCCCAGCCCGGGACCCCGTGAAGCCCACGGAGCCGGTGCACAGGCCGGCATCCCCCCGTAGGGAGAGAAGACCTTGTGGAGCTTTACTGCAGCCTGGCGTTGGCTCTCGGATTGCCGTACGTAGTGTAGGCGGGAGGCTGTGAGGCTGCCCTTCCGGGGGCGGCGGAGCCGTAAGTGAAACACCGCCTACGGCGGTCTGGGGGCCTAACCCTGGGGGATACCCGGGGGACAGCGTCAGGTGGGCAGTTCGGCTGGGGCGGCACGCCCGCAAAAAGATAACACGGGCGCCCAAAGGTCAGCTCAGGCGGGTCAGAACTCCGCCGTAGAGTGCAAGGGCAAAAGCTGGCCTGACCGGACCCTTGACAGTAAGGGGTCCGGCCGGGAAACCGTGGCCTAGCGAACGCTCGTGCCCTCCTTGGTGGGGGCCGGGCATGACAGAAAAGTTACCCCAAGGATAACAGGGTCGTCGCGGGCGAGAGTCCCCATCGACCCCGCGGTTTGCTACATCGACGTCGGCTCTTCCCATCCTGGGGGTGCAGCAGCCCCCAAGGGTGGGGCTGCCCGCCCATCAAAGGGGAACGTGAGCTGGGTTTAGACCGTCGTGAGACAGGTCGGACTCTACCCACGGGGGGTGCGGGCCGCCTGAGGGGAAGGCGCCCCTAGTACGAGAGGAACGGGGCGTCGCGGCCTCTGGTCTACCGGCTGTCCGGTAGGGCATAGCCGGGCAGCTACGCCGTGGGGGGTAACCGCTGAAAGCATCTAAGCGGGAAACCCTCCCCGAAAAGAGGCGGCCGTTCCCTCCCGGGTTTCCGGGAGGGGCGAGGGCACCCGTAGAAGACGGGTTTGATGGGGCGGGGGTGTATGCCTGCCGCTCCCAACAGCCCGAGGCTGACTGTTCGGGCGGGGTAGTGCTGCGTTTGAGAGCCTACGCGCGGCGCTTCTGCTTATATTCCTTTCTTTCGAGTTTTAGGCTAGGGAATGCTTAGAGCGTTCAAGAGGGCGTACCTCTCTCTGGTGAAGTTCCTAGAGGCGTCCCTCAGCCTCATATCCGACTCTGAGATAGATTCCCTAGCAGGTCTCCTCGAGTCTGTGTACAGGGATGGTAAGAGGGTGTTCGTCGTCGGCGTCGGGAGGTCGGGGCTTGTCGGTAGGGCATTTGCTATGAGGTTAATGCATCTCGGCTTCTCCGCCTACGTAGTCGGTGAGACCATAACGCCGTCTGCTAGGGCTGGTGACGTGCTCGTAGCTATCTCCGGTTCGGGAAGGACCGCAGCAGTTGTGGCTACTGCGGAGGTAGCGAAGAGCCTCGGCGTGAAGGTGGTGGCACTCACATCCTACCCAGACTCTCTACTAGCTAAGATAGCCGACATGGTGGTGGTAATACCGGGGAGGACCAAGGTGAGCAAGGAGGATAGGTGGGAGGTCAGGCAGCTCCTAGGGCTTCACGAGCCGCTAGCACCTCTAGGAACACAATTCGAGCTAGTGTCCCAGGTAGTGCTAGACTCCCTAATCTCGGAGCTAATGGATAGGCTGGGACTAGAAGAGGAGGACCTGAAAGAGCAGCACGCTAATGTCGAGGTCTGATCCAACCAACGCCCTGTGCTACCCGCTACACGACCGGGACTGCGCAGAGAAGAGACTCTCAAAGCTCAAGGGAGTCGGAGTTCTGCGGGTCGTCAGGCTCCTCGGGAAGGGCCACTCCTCCACAGTCCTCGAAGTCGAGCTAGCCAGCGGTGCTCGAGCAGCCCTCAAAATCCTGAGGATAGACTCAAAGAGGGACAGCCTACTCCAAGAATGCTCCCTCATGAAGAAGGCATACCCCCTCGCACCAGAGGTCATCACATGCGGAGACGACTACATAGTCATGGAGCTCGTCTCAGGCACCCCAGCAGTAGACACCCTAAAGCTAGGGGAGAACATAGTCACTAACGTGCTCAAGATACTCTCATCCGGGCGAGGACTAGACATCCTAGGCGTAGACCACGAGGAGCTCAGCAGGGCCGATAAGCACGTAGTGATAACACACAGAGGCACAGTCAAGATACTAGACTATGAGAGTGCGAGTCCCTCAGACCACCCGCGAAACCTATGCAGACTGATTTCCTGGACCCTCCACAGAGTGCTCGGACTGGACCTAAGGTCCACGGAAGTAGCGAGCCTACTGAGGAAGTACAAAGAGACCGGCGAACCAGAGAGGAGAGAAGTATTCCGTGAGCTAGTCACCCACATAAGAGGAGTCCTCGAGAACCAGCAGCAAGTAAAGCCCGCTTAAGACTTAAAACCCGGGCTCACCTACAAAGTAGCGGTGGGCCGGTAGCTCAGCCCGGAAGAGCGCCGCCCTCGCACGGCGGAGGTCCCGGGTTCAAATCCCGGCCGGTCCACCACCCACAATCTGCCACCACCCCGGGCCTCATAGACCCGCGAGCCAGATCTTCTGCGATGGGAGGTAGAGCTATAGCACCCCAAAGGCGTTGCGGACCCGGAAAACCCTCCGAGGGAGGACAGTGAGGTAACGATCGCAGACTAGATAAGCTTAGGTGTGCTGAATTCCTAAACACAGCATATAAAACCTACCCTACCTGTGAAGACCTGGGCATAGAAATGAAGTTGTTCACAGCAACGGCTATGGTGATCCTAGCACTACTAGCCATACAATCGTACTCCCAAACAGTCCTAGTTGAGGTAGAGGACATAGTGGATGGGGGGACGGTCTCCCTCGTACGTAGAGCTGCCGAGAAGGTCCCCCCAGGAGGTCTTCTAGTGCTCTACATCGATAGCTACGGAGGCTACCTCGCCTCAGCCGACAGCATAGCCGAGCTGATAGTCTCCCGAGGGTTTGAGTGCGCCGTGTACGTTCCCCCTGGCGGGAAGGCGGTCTCAGCAGCCGCCTTAATCTCCATTGCATGTGGGAGGATATATATGGCGCCCAGCTCGGTAATAGGTGCTGCTAGACCGTACCCCGACGACCCTAAGACAGTTAACTACGTTGCCTCACGTTTCAGATCTCTAGCCAGTAGAGTGTTTAAGAATGAGACAACCGTAGACACTGTCGTGAGGTTCGTTACGGATGCTCTCTCCCTGACAGACAGGGAGGCGGAGGAACTGGGGATAGCGAGGAGGGTCTCCTCCCTAGATGAGGTACTCGAAGACCTGAAAGCGTCTAGACCTGCCGAGGTCCTCAGTAAGGACATCTGGGACAGGATCCTATCCGCGATATCTGACCCGCTAGTATACTCAATAGCTCTCGCCATAGGTGTTTTCCTGATAGTAGCTGAGGTCCTAGTAACCGGGTTCCAAGGCTACGTAGTAGCCGGGGTGCTACTACTAGCTACAGCACTCTACGGGATGAGCTTAATCCCCCCAGACATCCTGGTGCTTACACTCATGACCTCAGGCGCGGTACTAGTGCTAGTCGAGCTCCTAAACCCGGGAATACAAGGATTCGGTATTGCCGGTACATTATTGCTTGCCCTAGGTACCTACATGACCCTCAGAGGCAGGCCCGTCCCGGTGGGGGAACCAGTGGTTTTGGGGTTGGTGACAGCACTCGGCATGCTTGGGGCCTTTCTCGGCTTCGTGATATACAAAGCAGCGCAGACAGCGAAGATCAAGAAGCCGAAGCTGAGGGACATCCTACTAGGCGCTGAAGGTATCGCGAAGACTGACATAAAGCCGTCTACCCCAGGCGTCGTCCACGTTCTCGGGGAGGACTGGTCAGCTTACTCCCTCAGCGGTGAGATACCTGCTGGAAGCAAGGTATTAGTTAAGGAGGTCCGCGGGCTATTTTTATACGTAGAGAAAAAGGTTGAATAGTCCACAGCTCTCAAAGCCTCACACAGCAGAAGCAGGGAGCGCGGGATCACAGGCCGCGACCTCAACTGCGCAATCTCTTTGGTCAGACTTATAACCTACGTATGTAACGTACCTGCGGTGTAGTAGTTGGATTTAGCGACCTTGATCATCTGGATAGTCGTCCTAACGTTCTTAGTGGTGATCATAGCTAGGAGTGTTAGGATAGTCCCGGAGTATGAGAGGTTAGTCGTGTTCAGGCTGGGTAGGATGATAGGTGTTAGAGGTCCCGGTCTAGTAGTTCTCGTACCGTTCATAGACAGCGCTACCAAGGTGGACCTCAGAGAGTTCGTTGTCGATATCCCGCCGCAGACGTGTATAACCAAGGATAACGCCCCAGTAGATATAGATCTCCTAGTGTACATGAAGGTGTTCGACCCAGCACTAGCAGTAACCTCCGTAAGCAACTACGTGACAGCCGCGACCGGTATAGCTATGACCACCCTCAGGGCTGTAGTGGGCGACTTAATACTTGACGATGTCCTAGCTAAGAGAGAGTACATAAACAGCACATTGAGAGCTAAACTAGATGAGATAACGGACAGATGGGGCATAAAGGTAACCTCCGTTGAGATTAAGGAGATAAAGCCGCCGAGGGACGTCCAAGAAGCTATGATAAAGCAGATGGCCGCCGAAAGGAATAGAAGGGCCATGATCCTCGAAGCGGACGGTAAGAAGCAGGCAGCGATATTAGAGGCAGAGGGCTACAGAGAGTCGCAGATAAAGAAAGCTGAAGGAGATAAGCAAGCAGCTATCCTGAGAGCTGAGGGCATAGCGAGGTCCTTGGAGCTCGTAAACGAGGTAGCCGCTAGAGTAGGTATGAACACTCTCTTCCTCCAGTACTTAGAGACCTTAGCAAAGGTAGCCGAAAGCCCGGCGACCAAGATAGTTGTACCGATGGAGTTGATGACCGGGATCACCAGGGTGCTAGGCGCCGTTGGGACAGCTAAGAGCTCTAAAGAGAGAAATGATGATGACTAGACTAGTAGGGGCTTCAGCTCCTATACGGGTTTTCATTGCCTCATATTCATCCCTCGTATCCCGCCCAAGGCTTCATCGGACTTAAAGGAGTTCATGGCCGCCCCCGAGGGCTTCATATATCGGGTTCCCAGAGTATTAGAAGGCGCTCACTGATGGCAGGCAAAGCCGCTGAGTTGGACTTGTAAGTGTTCAGCAACGTCAGACCGGCACAAACCCACATGAAACTCGAAACAGTGCATTCAGGCGGTCTCACCAACAGCCTTCACGACCTTAGGCTTGCCCCAGAGGGCGGGATCTTCAGTCGTAACAGATAATTAGTCCAGGGGTTTATATCTTACTTGATGCTGTGATGTGTGCTGAAGTTAGGGAACATGTGGTTAGGGACTTCATGAAGGTGGTGATAGTGTGCTCTGAGGAGCCTCACGCAGTCGGCGACCTCCCAGGCACTCCCTACTGCTTCAGTTGTGACAGGCATCTTTCGGTGGGTGATGTCGTAGTGTGTTACTCGGATGAGATCCCGCTACCTAGCGGTGGAAGGGTCGTTATTGAGGGTACGAAGGTCCTCGGCAGTGTTAGGTCGGTCTCCTATATAGCTAAAGGAATTGAGTGCTCTACAGACCCAGAGAAGTTGTATGAGGAGGTCGTAGCACTAGTGGAAAGTGTCTGCTCCCACACGAGGGACTCTAACGGTGCGGCCTCAGAGTAACACTGAAAAGGCATCTCAACCTACTTGCCGGGTACACATCATCGGCCTACCCAACAGCTATGCTTATCTCAACGCTTTTATTCTGCCTGCAGAGCGTATTGAGGGACTGAGCGTGATAAGAGTGTCTAGGGAGGCTGTTTACAGGTTTAGAAAGGCTGGGCTGGAAGGAATCTGTGAGGTAGTCGTTGGTCCCAGAGGAAGGTTTGTAGTACTGCACAACACCCTCAAGGGTAAGTACACCATAGGGGACAGAGAGGAAGAGTGGGACATACTGGAGCATCAGTCGTTCAAAGACGTAAAGAACGTCGTGGTAGAGTATGAGAACCTACCCCAAGACGTTAGGAGAGCTTTGTCTAGAGTGAGGTAGGATAGCTAAGGTACTGATCCCCGGGAAGATCGTTGAGTTAGTCTGCGGCGTTTCGAAACAGTACGGCAAGGAGCTAGCGGGGGTCTGCCTAGGGCTCAAACAAGGGGATATCGTACTCGTGGAGGAGTTAGTCATCGGGGAGAACCTCTCCGATAGAGAGGACAGATTCTACCTAGACCCCATAGCCATACTAGAAGCATTTAAGTACGCAGATCTCTCCGGCTACGAAGTCGTAGCAATGTTACATACCCACAGGGAAGGGACAGCACCCAGCCTAGTAGACTTAGAAGGCATGAAGCTGTGGCCCATTCCCTGGATAATAATCGACGAATCTATATGCTCAGCAAGGAGCTGGATTGTAGAGGGGAACTCACTAAAAAACATACCCACAGATCTACTACCTGCCTGACCAGCCGGGACTCCTCATACTGACAACTTCCCTATTTACGAGGTTGGGGGGGACCTTCCCCTCATAGAACGCTATCAAGTTCTCTGCTACGGCCTCAGCCATCGCGTGTCTAGCTTCGTATGTAGCACTCCCAATGTGAGGCACTAGTACGGCATTCTTCAGCGCCGTCAACGGGTGGTTTGGGTTCAGAGGTTCCTCCTCGAAAACATCGATGCCCGCTCCCGCGATCCATCCCTCCCTCAGAGCCTTAGCTAGCGCTACAGTATCCACTATAGCGCCCCTAGCGGTATTTACGAGTATAGCAGACTTCTTCATTAGTTTGAGTCTCTCCTCGTTGATCAGATGCTTTGTCTGCGTTGTTAGAGGGACATGTACTGTCACTATGTCAGCCTCCTTAAGCAGGTCCGGCAACTCCCTGAACTCCGCCCCCAGCTTCTTCTCAGCCTCTACGTTCCTGGCTACATCGTAGTACACTACCTTCATACCGAAACCTTGCACACCTATCTCAGCTACGCGCATCCCTATCCTACCCATCCCCACAACACCTAGAACCTTACCCTTGAGTTCCATCCCCAGCATCATCTTCGGGTGCCAGGCAGTCCTAGACCTGAACCACTCCCCCCACCTAACGAAGACGTCTGACTCCACAATCCTTCTGGCGACAGCCAGTATGAGAGCCCAAGTGAGTTCAGCAGTTGACTCCGTTAAAACTCCCGGCGTGTTGGTCACGTATATACCCAGCTTGGTAGCGCACTCAACATCTATGTTATCGAACCCAACCGCGTACTGAGCAACTATCCGCAACCTCGGAGAGCTACTAAGGAGGTTGCAGTCTACCCTATCAGTAAGCAGGGACACCAACGCGTCGACCTCCTTAACCTTCTTAAGGAGGACGTCGTAGGGTGGGTGGTGGTACCTATCCCAAACCTCCACCTCATAGTACTGAGAGATCTTAGCAATCACATCATCAAAGAGTTCCCTAGTAACGAAAACCTTAGGTTTCATACTTTACTTCCCCAGCTTTTTTGTGAGGCATTTTATAAGCTTTGCCTACCGCAGTTTGACTTTCTCACTATGTGAAAGCATGCATGAACATAAGCCTTATTATTTAGCAGGTAACTAACACATGAGGGGATAAGTAGGTGAGGCCCCCTACTTTAGAGATGAAGCCCATAATAGCGGAGCTTCTAGGTGAGGTAGCATTTGTCTATATAGCTAAGGCACGCGAGCTTGAAAGAGCTGGCCATAAAGTAATCAGCTTCGGCGTCGGGCAGCCGGACATACCGACTTTCCAGCACATAATAGACGAAGCTAAGAGGGCTCTTGACGCTAAGTTCACTGGATATACTGAGACTCCCGGAATTAGGGAGCTGAGGGAAGCTGTTGTGGAGTACTTGAATAGTAGGTATGGCACTAACGTTAAGCCTACAGAGGTAATAATAACCCCGGGCGCTAAAGGTGCGATATTCCTAGCCTTAGCTAGCTACATAAATCCGGGTGATGAGATAATTGTTCCCGACCCGTCCTACCCTGCGTACCCAGAAGTTGCTAGGTTCCTAGGTGCGAAACCTGTCTTCGTTCCATTGAAGTGGTTAGGACCTTCCGGAGGATTCGTGCTCGACGTAGAAGCTATAGAGGCGGCGATAACGCCTAGGACGAAAGCCATAGTAGTAAACAACCCGCACAACCCGACTGGAGCCCTCTTCACGCCGTCACAGGTCGAGAAAATATATGAGATAGCTAAGGAGCACAACTTGATGTTGCTCGTAGACGAGATATATGATAACTTCATCTACGACAACCAGCCGTTCAGGTCCTTCCTATCCTTCGCTGACTGGAGGGACAATCTCCTATACGTGAACGGGTTCTCCAAAACATTCTCTATGACTGGGTGGAGATTAGGGTACCTAGTCGTCAGGGAGGAAATAGCCTCGAAGCTCACTAGACTAGCTGTCAACATATGGTCTTGCCCGACATCGTTCGCCCAGAGAGCCGCCATAGCAGCTATTAAAGGTCCTTGGGAACCTGTCAAAGAGATGATCAGACTGTTCCAGCAACGCAGGGACGTTATAGCTAGGAAGCTAAGCGAGGTGAAAGGCTTCGAAGTATGGCCCAGTACCGGGGCATTCTACATCTTCCCAAGGATCAGGAAGGTCCTTGACGCAGCGAAGCTCTCAGTGGAGGAGTTCGTTGAGAAGTTGCTCTACAGCAAGTACGTCGTAACCCTGCCGGGAACCGCCTTCCCTGACAAGGCCGGCAAGGACTTCATCAGGCTAAGCTTCGCTGTTGACGTAAAGCTGATAGAGGAAGGCGTCGAAAGAATAAAACAGTTCGTAGAATCCTTAGGGATCTAGGCTGTATGGACCTTTCAGCTAGCAGCATTTTATAGTTTTTGAGAGTCACCACCCACGAATATTTTTTAACCTACTTCAAATCCGTCACAGCCCTCTAGCCAGTTTATTACAGCCGAGACTAGTGGTTATTGAAATTGTTTAAATTAATAGTCATACATTCTCAGACCTCCTTCCCGCCCTGAAGGGTGAGGGTTTCCCTAGGATGGGGAGGTTCGGGGCTACATCCCCTCCCTGAGGGCTCGATCCGGGCCGGGCCTCCTGCCCATTACCCCTACCCATCCCGGGGCTCGGGGCTATGGGTGCTCCAACCATCATCGCCCTAGGCCCAAAGAGCCTGAACACCCATCACCAAGATAATTGAGATGAGGACCATCTATAGGATTCCTCTTATCCCCGCCTTTCAAGGCGGGGCTTTCATCTGTAAATAGGCCCTGAGTCCTATTTTCGCTAACCAGAACTAGGTTGTGGGGTTTGTCATGCTCAATGAATATCCGTACTTAACCTTCTAAACCCAGCCCTCCAGAATTATCACCGAAGTTCCACAGAAAATAAATAAAATAGGGAGAGTCCTCTAGTTGGTGATAGCCCTGGTTAGCTCTAAGGATATTGCGGTTGTACTTATTGCTTTACTTTTAGTCTCCGGGCTTTTCTATTATCAGGCTACTAGGGAGAGGGAAGCTGTTGAGAGGTTGGAGGTGAATGTTGTCGGTGTCTCGATAGCTAGGCTAGGGCTCTCCAGCTGTGATATCGTTATTAGGTTCAGGTATACCAACCCCTCGGACTACGATACCCCGACATTCTGGGTCAGTAGCTACTCCATATACGCAAACGGTGAGCTGGTTGGTACGGGCAGTATGCCTCCAACTAAGGTAGTTGCTAAGTCATCAGCGTACCAAGACCTAACAGTAACCGTAGAGTACTCCAAGATATCTAAAGCCCTAGCAGACGCACTACTCAAGGGAAGGCTCCAGGTAGAGGTAAGAGGTGAGGTGAAGGCGAAGGTACTATTCGGGCTAGCGGAGGTATCAGCACCATTCACATCAACATACAGCATAGGGTAGCTCTTCGAACCAAGACCCAGACACTGAACTATCGGACCCTAATAATAGGTTATGCTCCGCAAGCATTTCATGATTGTGGGGGAGGGCCATGAAATTATGGATTTAAAGGCTGTCAGCTCCCTTGGGGCTGGAGCCGCCGGCGGGATTTGAACCCGCGACATCCGGCTTACGAGGCCGGCGCTCTACCGAGCTGAGCTACGGCGGCTCCAGGAAGATCTTTTGGTACTTATTCTTATAAGTTTCCAAGAACTCGACGAGCCTCTTGGAGCTACCCTCGGGGAGAGCCCTCACCTTAAGGGCCTCAACCAATGCGGGCTCTTCACCCCTCACAGGGTATCTCACCGCTTTGTGAATGCGTTTTCAAGGCTTAAAAGCTTTTCTAACACCTGCTACTCTGGGTGGTAACGTGGCTAGGTTCATATACGCCAAGTGCTCCGTAATAAAGTTCAGGGGCGGGACGGTAGTCCTGTACCCACTGGTAAAGTACCAGCCCGAGGTAAAGCCGCTGTACGGCAAGAGAGTACACGTAGTAATAATAGCAGAGGAATAGCATCAAACCACATAAACCTATATGAAACTAGAAACAGCTACGAAAGACACCCAAGATGTGGGGTCTCCGGGGTGGCCCCGAACGCCCTAAGGCGGATGCAGCCCCAAGGAGCGATGCGGGGGAACGAAGATGAGGCTATGAAAACTACATGAATCTATATGGGAACTGAACCCCTTCGAGTAAGGATATAACTCTATATCACCAGGAAGTGTTGTTAAGAGAGCAGCTAACAAGTAGGAACGAGCATCTAAGGGATAAAAAGGTTCTTAATCACTCATAGGCATATTAGCTTGCGATACATTACTATACGTTTTGGTGAGAGAACATGGAGAGGAGAGCCGTACATGAAGTGCTGTCAAGACTGTGGGAGCTGCGTGAGGACCTCGTGGAGTTTAAGGAGATAAACCCCGACAGTCCTCATGGTCTTTACATATATGATAGGGAGAAAGATGTGTGGATCCTTTTCTCATCCAAACAGGGCGAGGTATTCGTACCCAAAGTCGACGGCTACTACATCATGTACTTCGACAACACTAGGTGCTCAGCATGCCGGAAGTACGACCTTCACTGGTTCCCTTACGTTAGGCAGAACGCAGGTAAGCTCCCAGACCACTACTTCATCATAGTCCTATGTGAGTGGTTTGCTAGGGAGTGTAGATCCCCGGTAGCTAGCAATACATTTACCTACTACGCTGTACATGCATCACCTACGACGGTCCTTCTATATGTAAGGAATGGGAAGGAAATATACAGAGAATCCTACGACGGCTATTTGAAGACTGAAGAGCTTGAGAAGGTAGTTGGCGGGTTTAAGGCGAGGGCGGAGGCTTTCGAGAGGGGGGAGAAGGTAAGTAAACCTATAGAGGAGGAGTCTGACATTATTAAGCTCCTTAGGCAGATACTCTCGGGTGCTAGGAAAGATGTTTGACCCTTATGAGATAAGGAGAGACTTTCCCGTGCTGAGTAGGGTCATCAAAGGCCGTAGGCTTGTTTACCTAGATAACGCGGCAACATCCCAGAAGCCTAAGCAGGTGGTAGCAGCCATCGCAAGGTACTACCTGTGGCAGAATGCCAACGTACATCGAGGCTTCCATACTCTGTCCCAAGAAGCAAGCCAGCTCTACGAGGAGGCCCATGAAGCTGTAGCTAAGTTCATCAACGCTAGGAGCTGGGAGGAGGTAGTGTTCACTTATAACGTGACTGAGGCACTAAACTTAGTTTCGTTCACGTGGGGATTGCCCAACGTAAATCCAGGAGACGAGATCGTCGTCACAGTGATGGAGCACCACTCTAACATGCTTCCTTGGAGGAAACTAGCTAGAATGAAGGGAGCTAAGGTAGTCTACGTCGATATAACGAATGGTGGTGAGCTCCCATTCGAGGAATTCGAAAAAGCCATCAACAGGAGGACCAAGGTAGTTGCTGTAACCCTGATGAGCAACGTCCTCGGCACTATAACAGCCGACGTAGTTAAGAGAGTCGCTAAACTTGCCCACGAGTACGGTGCTATCGTTGTAGCTGATGGGGCTCAATACGTACCTCACGCCCCTACGGATGTCCGCGACCTGGAGGTAGACTTCCTAGGTTTCAGCGGGCACAAGATGCTGGGTCCTATGGGAATAGGGGTGCTGTGGGGTAGGAAAGAGATACTGGAGGGACTCGAGCCATTTAAGTCCGGCGGGGACACGATCAAGGACGTTACCTTGGATGATGTGGTATGGCACGACCTTCCCTGGAGGTTTGAAGCCGGGACTCCGAACGTGGCTGGGGCTGTCGGCCTCAAAGCAGCAGTGGACTATCTTACCCGTCTTGGTATGGACGCTGTTAGGGAGCATGAAAAGGAGCTGGTCAGATATACCTTTAAGAGGTTCAACGAGGAGTTAGGTGACGAAGTCGAGGTATATGGACCTAAGGACCCAGAGAGCAGAGGTGGGGTCATAGCATTCAACATTAAGGGGTTAAACCATCACACGGTGGGGATGGCCTTGGATATGTTCGGGATAGCTGTCAGGACCGGAATGCATTGTGCCCACCCGCTCCACTACAGGTTGGGACTGAAAGGGACTGTCAGAGCTAGCTACTATATATACAACACAAAGGAGGAGATAGACGAACTCGTGCGCGCACTTAAGACTATTACAATGCTTAAAGACAAGCTCCAAGCAGGAGAGGTCAATGAGAGAATATGCACAGGGACCTAGAAATAGTGAAAACAAGCAGCTGAAGCAGGAGAAGATAAGAGCTCTTGTAGAGGAGCTAATTAAAGTCCTCGGCGAGGACCCGAATAGGGAGGGACTTAAAGACACCCCGAGCAGAGTGTCTAGGATGTGGGTAGAGGAGCTGGCTATGGGTTATTTCACGGATCCGCAGGTCTACGTTAAGACTTTCGAAGTAGAGGAGTACGCAGGTAGAGAAGGTCTAGTTGCCGTAACAAACATCCCGACGAGGTCTCTCTGCGAACATCACCTCCTCCCATTCTTCGGGTACACACACGTAGTCTACATACCCTCCGGTAAGGTACTCGGCTTCAGCAAGTTTGCTAGGGTCATAAAGGTTCTCTCAAGCAAGCTCCAAATCCAGGAGAGGTTGACAGAGCAGGTGGCGGACTTCCTCCATGAAGTACTGAATCCGAAGGGTCTTATAGTGCTAATTGAAGCTCTCCACACGTGCGCCCTGATAAGGGGAGTTGAGGAATCTATGACTATGACCACGATGGCTGTGAGGGGAGTATTCGAAGAGCAGAAAGACATGACTAACCTAGCTCTCCAGATAATAAACTCGAGTAAGCTCCAGCTACCTAAGTTCGAAGGGTTTTAGTAACTGTCTTTTAAGGCTAAGCATGTTCTCGTAGGCGGGGGTAGTAGTGGGGGATCAAATAGGGTTCTTCTTTAGCCCGAGGGTAGTGGCTGTAGTCGGGGCATCTAGAAAGCCGGGTAAGGTTGGCTATGAGCTGCTTAGAAATCTGAAGGAGATGTATAAGGGCACTTTGTATGCTGTGAACCCTGAAGCTAAGGAAATACTTGGCATTCCAACCTATCCCAGCATACTCGACATACCTGAAGAGGTGGATGTTGCTGTCATAGTAGTTCCCGCAGAGAAGGTCCCGGAAGCGGCAGAGGAGGCAGGTAGAAAGGGGGTTAAAGGTCTGATAGTTATCTCGGGAGGGTTTAAGGAGGTCGGACCTGAAGGTGCTGAAAGGGAGAAAAAGCTTGTTGAAGCAGTCCGGAAGCATAGAATGAGGCTTATCGGGCCTAACTGTGTCGGTGTCTATGTACCTAAGACCGGAATGAATACTCTGTTCTTATCTAAGGAAAGGCAAGGCTACCCACCACACGGATTTATCGCATTCGCTTCGCAGTCCGGGGCCTTTGGATCAGCTGTTTTAGATTGGGCAGCTATGAGAGGGATAGGGATCAGTAAGTTCATCAGCTACGGCAACAAGGCCGACGTCAACGAGGTTGATGTATTGCTGTACCTTAAGGACGACGAAGATACTAAGGTGATAACCCTCTACGTAGAAGGGGTGGAGAACGGCTCAGAGTTCTTTAGAACCCTGAGAGAGGTAACCAAGTACAAGCCCGTTGTCGTACTGAAGTCTGGGAGAACCGAGGCAGGCGCTCGAGCGGCCTCATCCCATACTGGCTCGCTTGCAGGTTCCGATGCTGTATACAACGCTGTCTTCAGGCAGTCGGGCACTATAAGGGCATACAGCATGGAGGAACTCTTCGATTTAGCTATGGGGTTAGCAATGCAGCCCCCAGCAGCTGGGGAGAGAGTAGCTGTTCTAACAGTGGGCGGAGGTTCGGGGGTTATGGCGACAGATGCTCTGACGGAGCTAGGTCTAAAAGTCCCGAAGCTCTCGGATCAGAGCATAGCCAAGCTGAGGAAGGTTCTGCTGCCATTTGCCTCACCTTACAACCCGGTAGATGTTACGGGCTCGGCTGTAGATGAGCACCTGGTCGAGGCGATAGAGATACTGCTAACCTCCGGCGAGGTAGATGCTGTCATGTGGTTGCCGTACTACATGGTTCCAGGACTCACACCTGAACTGAACAGGAAGTTCTTGGATAGAGTGAGGAAGGTATTCAGGGAAACAGGTAGTGTTATTCCTATAGTCGGTGTAGCGACTGGAGGGTCCTACACAGCTATGTACGCTAAAGAGGCTGAGTCCATGGGTATACCTATGTACGTTTCACCGGAGAGGGCTGCTAGGGTGATTAAAGCCCTCGTGGATTACGGAAAGTGGTTAAAGAGGGTTGGGTACCTAGAGTACCACATCGATAGGTTCCGTCGCCAGTTCTTGGTTTGACGCCGATAACGTTAACAGATTAGCTCGGTCTATCTGAAGTCGAATAGTGTTTTACCGGCTCTAGACGCAGACTCCAGCTGTCTCTCGCTGACGCCGAAGTACTCCAGTATCCGCATCGCGGCAGGTATTATTTGGTGCTTTATGTAGTAATCAACATCTACGTCGCCAGGCTTAACCGTGAAGTAGGGTATGGCCCTAGAGGATATGGATCCCTCACCTCTCACAATGACGTAACCTACTTTATCCCCTTTCTCCACTTTAAATCCTAGGCTGATCATCTTCTTAGCTGCTGCTACATGCGGTGCGCTAACCTCGTACTCATCTAGGGGCTTAGTCAGGGTTTTCCATATAACGAGCTTGTCTATCGATATCCTCTGACTTCTTAGTTCGAGTATGATGTTCCTCACGTAGTCGACCGCCTTCCTCACGTCCCCGGTCTCTAGGACTATCTTAGCTACATTTTCCTGTACTTCCTTAGCTATCTCAGACCAGTCGCCTCTGACAGCTTCAAACCCTACTATATCGATCCTACCGTCCTCAAGGATACCTACATACCTCTTCTTAGCCTCAGTGAAGAAGACTCTCTTGTAGATCTTATCTACCTTGATTTCTAGCTCCAGGACTTTCATGACCTCATCTACGAATTTACCTACCTCGGGCTTGTTGGAGACGAAGAGAGAGTCTGTATCCCCATATATCACCTCAAGCCCTAACCCCTCAGCTATCTCAATAGCCTTCCCTATAATTCCCCTACCCACCGCTGTAACTGCTTCAGCTCCCTGCCTGAAGTACCAACGAGCACCTACCCACCCCATGTACCCGTAGGAAGCATTTGCCAATACTTTAAGAGCTCTTTGACGTTCATCGAGAATAACGTACTCCGGCGAGTTAGGCGCGTGCTTCTTCATCTCTTCACGTACACTCTTCCTCAACTTAACCAGGGTTTCTAGGACGCTTTTATAGAACCCCGGCGGTTCCTTTCTGAAACAGTGATGTGTTCCTGAGATCTTGTAGCAGGAGTCTCCGCAGTCACAGCTAACGTACGTGTCCGGACCTATGTTAAACTTTATCATTATATTCGGGTACATGGAGGTGAAGTCTAGGACCGCTATGTTCTCGTGGATTCCTTTCTTAGGTTCTAGGACAACCGCTCCTTTATAGGGCTCGTACTCCCTCTCTACTCTGTTCGGTATAAGCTCACCCATCCTAACCGCGGATCTCATTAAGTACCACTCCAGCCTGTAGCCCACCGAGGCTGCTCCGACTTGGTCTAGAGGTAAACCAGTCAATGAGGAAAGCTGGATCGCAAATGGAAGGAACTTTTCGGACAGCTTAAACGTGGATACTACATCATCCCTAGCATACTCCAGGAGCCTCGGCCTCCTGCCTTTATCGTCCCAGTATCTAAATACTTCATGACCCGGTATTAGAGTCCTCTCATTTCTCTTGACGATACCAAAGTACTCGGCAACTACGTCTAGGGACTTTACCTTAATCTCAGGTACCTCCTCAGCGAAATCATATATATCTACGTGAAGCCTGCCAGGTATAGAGTAATGACCATGTACTGAGGGTCTGGGAACTCCACCGCGTACCCTCCCAATATCGAATGACAAACCGAGCCTGCTTGCTCTCTCCACTAGGTATGGAAGGTCGAACCTATTGGAGTTATACCCTACAACTATATCCGGGTCGTAGGCAAGTACGTAGTTTACGAAATCCTTAATAGCTTCTTTATCCTGAGGTGGGGATCCCTCTGATGCCGTAAAGAGTTTAAGATCTCCGTCAGATGTTGCCACAGCTATGATTATAATGGGATCACGTGCTGGATCGACACCGCCACGTGGGTTATAGACCTCTATGTCTAGGGCTAGGATCCTGATCTTAGGTGGGGTGTGGATATTGAGGGGTTTCAGCTTTCCAGCTAGAGAATAGATCGTGCTCACCCTGTATCCAGATACCCCTTCTAGGGGTTCGACCTCAGCTTCATACCACTGACACGGAGGGGTGTCGTTGTCCAGAACGTACCTCATGCTGAATCGGATATCCGCCTCAACTACGTCGACTACACCCTTAATTTTCTTAACTGCCTCCCTATACTCACGAACAGCCTCAGGCTTAACTGTGGTTATTCTAAGTGCCTTAACTGGTTTCCCATAGTATCTTTTGTTACTCAACTCAACCGAAATTATCGGTGAGTCCCCCCTAGACAGGAGCTTCACTTTATTCACTACATCACGCTCGCTAGCTTCGTCCTCGAGGATAGCGTAGAAGTAGGGTCTGAAGCTCCTGTCCAGGATTAGGACTCTCCTACCATCTTCAGCTACAGCCCAGAGAAGTATAGCTGGGACACCACCATGAATCTCGTAACTTACATCGAGTAGGTAAAACCTTAGTAGCACTTCCTAACTCCAAGAAGCTTCCTAGTTACATAACTAATAAAGCTGGCTCTCAATAGCTGAAAGCCCCTAACCTTTCCAGTGGGCTGTTTCGTAGTTGATGGCTGTGAGTTAGATTTATAAGCTTCGATCTTGTTTATTATTGCTGGTGTCAGCTATTTCAGGGCCTTCGGAGAGGTTGCTGAGGCCCAAGGAGGTCTGTCGGAGGCTTGGCATTAGCTACTCCACCCTATCTAGGTGGGTTAGGGAGGGTAGGATCAGGGCCATTAGGACTGCCGGCGGCGTGTTCAGGGTTCCTGAGAGCGAGGTCAGGAGGGTTGCTGAAGGAGTACCAGTAAGCAAGGAGGTCAGGGCAATCGTATATGCCCGCGTAGGCTCAGCAGATCAAAAGAGCGACTTGGAGAGGCAAATGCAGTACTTGACACAGTACTGTTCTTCTAAGGGGTACAAAGTCATTGATGTGCTGAGCGATGTAGCAAGTGGGCTGAAGACTGATAGGAGAGGTCTGCTAAAGCTATTCGACTACGTTGTTAATGGGCAGGTGGATGTGGTTGCAGTGACGTATAGGGATAGGCTGACGAGGTTTGGCTTCGAGTACCTGGAGCACTTCTTCAAGCAGTACGGCGTTGGAATCGAGGTTGCATTTGGGGAGGAGCCCAAGGATACCTACCAAGAGCTTGTAGAGGACTTAATAGAGATCGTGACTTCCTTCGCTGGGAAGCTTTATGGAATGCGGAGTCATAAGAAAAAGAGGCTCGTAGAGGGCTTCAAGAAGTTGCTAGAGGAGGTTGAGGAG